>JACCEA010622888.1_pt1 | contig 51852 bp, 12 predicted proteins | sample 7449851 | NCBI WGS metagenome assembly JACCEA01 (sample SAMN15323453, study PRJNA562643) | freshwater metagenome | isolation source: river surface water | place: USA:Blue River Watershed | collected 2017-08-18 | reverse complement strand
GAAACATTAACTCTGAAGGTATTAGCATCATCTCGATTGAGAACGTGCATTTTATGTGCCATCATAGAAGGTTTATGTAATGTAGGTTGTCTGTTAAATAGGACCCAGTCGCCGTCAATTGAATGACGTTCAACAATATCTCCTATATTTAATTTAATTGTTTTCTTTCTATATTTTAAATCTATTTTTTGAAAATCTAATTTACCATCTTTATAAACTGGTTTAAATACAATGTTTGCACCAGGATATTCATCACGACCTTTTTTAACCAAGTCAGTTAAGTACTTAATATTAAAAGGTGTTACTTCTTCAGGTACTGTTAATTCCATTGCTATTTTTTTAGGAACACCAACTTCATCAATATCAATATATGGATCAGAAGTAATAACTGAACGTGCTGAAAAATCTACACGTTTACCCATTAAGTTACTTCTAATACGACCTTGTTTACCTTTAATTCTATCAGAAATTGATTTGGTTGGTCTATTACCTGTTTTAAATTCAGAACGTGGTAATGGAATAGATTCATTATCATAATATTGTACAACATTTAATTGTAAAAGATTTATACTATCTTGATTATATGTTGATAATTCATTTGATACAACATCTTTATCCATTTGTGTTCTTACACGTTTATTCCAATTTATAATATCAGCAATTTTTAATGTTAATGAATCTTCCATTGTAGAAGATTGCATAAAATCAATTTTATTTGTTGGTCTTATATTTACTGGTGGAATAGGAAATCTTGTTAAAACTAAATCTTCTGGTCTTGCTTCTTTTGGATTAAATCCAAGTAAAAAACATTCATTATCAGAAAGATTTCTTAAAATATTATAACAATCTCTTGGTGATAATACTCTAATTATTTTTTTAGTTCCTTCTGATGTATCACCAGTTTTTTCATCTACAATTTGAGTTTCAACTTCTCTTTCTAAAAGTAATTTTAATGATGCTGTACTTTCTTTTTCTTCTTTTTTAATTTTACCAACGGGTGTACCGCAATTATAACAATAATTAACATTTTTTGTTAAATTTTTAATTTCTTTAAATCTTGCTTCTGATTTTTTATTTAATGATTTCTTAAATAATGAGTCTGTTTTATCAACTAATAATTTAGAACATTGAATACATATACATTGAAGTATTGATTTTAAATGCATTAAAAATCCATAATGAAATAATGGTTGTGCTAATTCAGTATGACCCATATGGCCCACACATTCTAATGAATTTAAACCACATGTAGTACATAATAAATATATATCACAACTACCCAAACGTAAGTCGACTAAGCCTCCTTTTTTTGGTTCATAATTTTCGTATGATTCAGCTAAATTTATACCAAATGGATCATTTGAAACAGCTGAATATGATTTAACTTCTTTATTTGTAAATATTTTAAAATCAACTGATTTAATTGATTTAACATCCTCACTATAAAACTTTGGTTCTGTTGACATACTTATTATTATAAGGAAGAAAGCTTTATATAATTAAATATCAATTTTTATATTTTTATACTATTATTTTTACTAAAAAGTACATATTATTACCCTATTTTTATATAAAAATAGGGGGTTTTTCATAGTTTATTAAATAGTATTAATTATTAGTTTATAATTAAATAAAATAATATTTAAGTTAATATATTAATATTAAATTTTAATGATTGAAAAAATGATTAAAGATTTTATTGAAAAAATAATTTTTGAAATAAAAAAAGAAGAAAATCAAATAAAAATAGAAGATGAACTATTAAATCCATTATTTATAAAATATAGTAGTAAATTATACCCTTATTTAAATATTTTAATGTATTTATATTGTTTAAATTTATTTTTAATTATTCTAATAATAATTCTAATAATTATGTTTAATAGAAAAAAAATAAAAATTCTAAATTAAAATAATATGAGTAATACTTTTACAGCATTAAATAGATCTTTAGAACAAACTACATATAATTCACAAGAACCTTCTGATTCAAATTCATATTATAGTTTACCAGTTAAAAATACTTCTCAAGAACCAATATTTAATTATTCACAACCAATTATTTATCAATCACAAGCACCTGTTATGTATCAATCACAACCAGTAGTTTATCAATCACAAGCACCTGTTATGTATCAATCACAACCAGTAGTTTATCAATCACAACCACAACCTATTATGTATCAATCACAAGAAAATAATCAATTACAAGAAATAAATCAATCACAAGAAATAAATCAATCACAACCAGTAGTTTATCAATCACAACCACCAATGATGTATCAATCACAACCACCAGTAGTTTATCAATCACAACCACCAATGATGTATCAATCACAACCACCAATGATGTATCAATCACAACAACCAGTAATTTATCAATCACAACAACCAGTAATTTATCAATCACAACAACCAGTAATTTATCAATCACAAGAAATAAATCAATCACAACCAATAGTTTATCAATCACAACCACAACCAGTAGTTTATCAATCACAAGAAATAAATCAATCACAACCACAACCAATAGTTTATCAATCACAATCACAATCACAACCACAACCAATAGTTTATCAATCACAATCACAACCACAACCAGTAGTTTATCAATCACAACCACAACCAGTAGTTTATCAATCTCAACCACAACCAGTAGTTTATCAATCACAAGAAATAAATCAAACTCAACCACAACCAATAGTTTATCAATCACAACAACCTATAAATCAAATAATACCTGAAATAAATCAACAATCATTAGAAAAACCAATTAAATATAATGAATCAGAAGAATTATCAGAAAATATAAATAAAATAAAAAATGAAGTAGAACTTAAAACTTTAGAGTTAAATGAAAATGATGGATTACCTGAAATAGAATGTAATAAAAGAATAGATGTAATTAAAAAAGACCTAAATAATTCAATAATAAAATATATTGATTTATTGTGTGAAGAATTATTAAATAATGAAATATTAAGTGTTAATGAAATAAAAAATATAAAATATAAAATAAAAAATAATCAAGTTGATATTAACACAATTATAAATTATTTAGAAAATAAAAAAATATTAAGTCGACAAATTTCTATATCAGGTGGTGATAAATTTGCTAAAACTTCACAAACATTTGATAATTTATTATCTGGTAAATGGCAAGTACCAATGCCTAGACCACCTGTTTGTATTTCATCTGATAATACAAAAATAAATCAATATGATACAAATTTATCTAATTTTTCATCATTTTAACAAATTTCATAATTTTAATATATAACTCTTGATTATATTTTGATTTATTATAAGTAATATTATACCATATTTTAGAATATTTGTGTGCATCTTTCCATATAATATTTTCTTTTTCTAATGTTTTTATAAATTTAATTCTTTCATTAAATCTATTTATTGATTCTGAATAAAATTTAATAATTTTTTCAGTTTTATTATTATAAATTATGTCTAACTCGTTATCCATATATTAAAATAAAAAGTATATAAAATATATTAAATACAATTTTTTTAAATATATTTTATTTAATATATTTAAAATTAATTTATAGTTTTATATATATTATGCATTATACAGCTGATGGAAGAATTATAGAACAAAAAGACCAAAAAAATACTACAACACAACAATATTTATTTAATTATTATAATAATAATCAAAATGGCGATGATTATTTTAGAAATGAATACTATAATATTTTAAAAGATCAAGATAGTAATTTAAATTCTATTCAATCTGAAAGTAATATGGTTACTCTTAAACCAGAATTCAGCATGTTTGCTCCTCAAACTGAAAATAATATGGTTACTATTAAACCAGAATTCAGTATGTTTGCCCCTCAAACTGAAAATAATATTATTACCCCCCAATTTTCTCAACAAGAATTTAATATGTTTGCTCCTCAAACTGAAAGTAACATGGTTACTCTTAAACCTGAATTTAGTATGTTTGCTCCTCAAACTGAAAGTAATATGGTTACTCTTAAACCTGAATTTAGTATGTTTGCTCCTCAAACTGAAAGTAATATGGTTGCTCCTCAAATGACTCAACCTGAATTTAGTATGGTTGCTCCTCAAATGACTCAACCTGAATTTAGTATGGTTGCTCCTCAAATGACTCAACCTGAATTTAGTATGGTTGCTCCACAAATGATTCAACCTGAATTTAGTATGGTTGCTCCACAAATGATTCAACCTGAATTTAGTATGGTTGCTCCACAAATGACTCAACCTGAATTTAGTATGTTTGCTCCTCAAACTGAAAGTAATATGGTTGCTCCTCAAATGATTCAACCTGAATTTAGTATGGTTGCTCCTCAAATGACTCAACAAGCAGAATTTAGTATGGTTGCTCCTCAATTTTCTCAACAAGCAGAATTTAGTATGGTTGCTCCTCAATTTTCTCAACAAGCAGAATTTAGTATGGTTGCTCCTCAAATGACTCAACAAGCAGAATTTAGTATGGTTGCTCCTCAATTTTCTCAACAAGCAGAATTTAGTATGGTTGCTCCACAAATGATTCAACCTGAATTTAGTATGGTTGCTCCACAAATGACTCAACAAGCAGAATTTAGTATGGTTGCTCCACAATTTTCTCAACAAGCAGAATTTAGTATGGTTGCTCCTCAATTTTCTCAACAAGCAGAATTTAGTATGGTTGCTCCTCAAGAACTTGAACCTAAATTAAATAGTCAAGAAAATAATACTAATTTATCAGTATCACAAGCTGTATTTAGTTCTGAAGGACCTTATAGTTCAATGGAAGCATTAACTAATCCACAAAGCAGTTCAGAAAGTACTGTATTTTTATCATCACAACCTAGTCAATTATCTGAAGAAACATTATCACAATTTGAATTAGCTAAGCAAAAATTATTAAATAATGTTTAAAAAAATAAATTTTGTTTATTTATAATAATATATATAAATTTACAAATTTCTATATAAATATAATGGATAGTTTATTAATTATATTTATAATTGTATTTGTATTTTTTTTATTTTCAAGATTAAATGAAAATTTTGATGAAACAAAAATTAATACAGGAAGAATTGCTGAACAAAGATTAAAAGAATTTGATTATAATAAATATAAAGTATATATGGATAAATACTTTTCACCTATTAAAATAATAGATTTATCACAAATACCAGTTCAAGAAAATGGTTTAATATTTTGTTCAGTAGCATCATATAGAGATTTACAATGTCCATTAACTGTAATGGATATGGTAAAAAAAGCAAAAAATCCCGAAAAATTAGTTATTTGTATATGTCAACAAAATGCACAAGAAGATACAGATTGTTTTAATCAAAAAGATTATTCACCAGCAACTATTAAATTTTTACGTTTAACAGACCGTGATGCACGTGGTCCTTGTTGGGCTAGATATTTAATTCAACAAGAATGGAGAGGAGAACAATATTTTTTACAAATTGATTCACATATGAGATTTGTTCAAGATTGGGATGAAAAATGTTTAAATGATTTAAAAGATTTACCATTAAAAAGTTGTTTAACAAATTATGTATCAAACTTTAATTTAAAAGAAGGAAAACCAGATGAACAAAATCAATTACGTGGTGGATTATATATTGTAAATAAAGAAACTTCAGATATTGATGGATTTTTTAGAGTAAATTCTGATTTTATTCAATCAGCAGATAAACCACTTGAGGGTAGAGGATGGTCAGCCTGTTTTTCATTTTCTAATTCAAAAATAATTCATGATGCTCCATATGATCCATATACACCTCATTTATTTTTTGGTGAAGAAATGGATATTTTAGCAAGAATGTATACAAGAGGATGGAAAGTTTACGCACCAACAAAACCAATATGTTTTACTAGTTTTGACCGTTCATACAGACCTACTTTTTGGGAAAATCCAGAACAAAAACCATGTGAATATTTATCAAGACTAAGAATATATAATAGATTTGGATATTTAAATGATATTCCAGAACAATTAAAAATAGGTATGAAACATTATGATTTAGGAAAAGAAAAAACATGGTATCAATTTTTAGAATATTGTTTAGATGACGAAAGACCTAATGAAAATAAACATTTTGAAGAACATTAATTATATAAAGAAACAACTGAAATATATAAAGAACTAAATTAAATAATTTAAACCACAAATATAAAATAAATAAACTAAAATATATATTTAAAAAATAATTTTAAATATATATTTTTTATCTAATTAAATATAATTAATTAATGTCACAAGAAGCAGATATAATAAATTTATTTGTAAATAGAGATCTAAATTATGACTTAAGTTTAAGTAATGTACAAGATATTTCAAATACAATAATAACATATGAAATAATATCAGATAATAAAAATCGTGATAATGGTGAAAATGTTTGTAATATTGTAAATAATAAAATCATTGCATTAAATGAAGGTATATGTGATATTGTTGCAAAAACAACAACAACTAATTTATTTAATGCATCAATATCAAAAACAAAAAGAGTAATTGTAAAAAAAAATAATCAATTGCCTTTAATATTAGGAAGTCAACAACCTACATATTTTGAATCATCTGTTGAATATAATTTAGGCGGTGGTTCTACTACTAGTCCTATAATATTATCATGTACATCACCTAATTGTTTATTAGAAGGAAATAAAATTACTTTTATGTCAACTGGGAAATTTACAATTACTGCATTAAAAGAAGGTGATTTTATGTATAATCCTGTAAACTTAACATGGGATGTAAATGTATTACCAGTTCAACAAAAAAATATACAATTAACAATATCAGGATTAACATTAAGTAGTTCAATTGAAATTCCTATTAATACAAATAATACTTATGAATTATCAGTATTAAATAGTCGTGAAAATCCAAATATTACTTATTCTATTGTTCATTCATATTCAATAAATCCACAAAATCCAGTTTGTGATATAATTGATGGGAAATATTTAAGAGCATTAAATACAGGTGTTTGTTTATTAAAAGCACAAACTGCAAAAACTTCTAATTTTGTTGAAACTGAAACATTACCTATTATTATTACCACAATTAAAAGTGTACAATCAAATATTATTTTAAATAATTTATCTCCTTTATATTTAAATAAATCTATTACATTAAATCCAACTGGTGGTGATACTGCATCACCTTATACTATTTCAATAGATAGTCAATATGCACAAAATTGTACATTATCCGGTAATGTATTATATGGTTTAAATTCTGGTGATTGTATTGTTACAATTTCAAAAGAAGGTAACAATATATATGAAAAACAAATAAATGAATTTAATATAGAAGTTTCAAAAGTAGAACAAAAAAATGCATATATTTATTTAGTTGGTGCAAATAATGTTTTACCAGATTCATCATTTAATGATGTTGTAAGTAATGTAGCTATATCAAGTGTTAATGTAAATAGAGATATTTCATATCAAATTGTTATTGAAAATACAAAAGGTAATCCAAATGTTAAATATAAATTTATTCCAAGAAATATTTTAAATGAAGATAAAACATTAGTATATTTTTATCCATTAACTATTGAATCAATTAGTGGTCAATTATTAAGAAATGATGCAAAAGTTGATTATATTTCTGATGTAAAAGCTGACCCTATTTATGATGCATCAATGTCTGTTTTGGGATTAATATCACAAAATGAAAATATTTATGGTCGTGGTGCACTAGTAACATCAAATAATGAAACAATAAAAAATCAATACGTACAATTAAAACCAATGTTAACTGGTCCTTATGGTTTAACATTTGCTTTTTGGGGTAAAATGAATAATTCACCTAATAAATCAGTATTTTTTTCATTTGGTAATGGACCAAAGAATGAAGAAATTTATTTAGGACAAAACAATTCAAAATTATTTGCTGGTTATAGTCGTGCAAATAATTATACAAATACATTTGAACATACATTATCATTTCCTTTTGAAAACTTTAATAATGATTTATGGCATTATTTAGTTTGGGTTATAACTGCTGATGGTACTTGGAAATTTTATATGGATGGATTATTATTAGAAACTGTTTATGATAAACCTTATCCTACTGGAGTAACAAGAAAAAATAATTATTTAGGCTATTTATCAAGTGTTGGTATGAATAATTTTAGAATGTATAATAAAGCATTAAATGATAATGAAATTAAATATTTATCTACTTATTTAAATATATTTAGTTCAATAACATCTAGTACATTCTATTTAGATAATAATTTAAAATTATTATACAATTTTGAAGCATATACTATTGAAAATGCATTAAACTTTAATGGTTTTAATTTAATACCAATTTCATCAAATTTTGTTTTTACATCAAATAATTTAACTGTATCTAATTTACCTGAAATATTTAAAAATGGTACATATACAGCTTCTGCATCTTCATTTAATGATACATTATATGATGCATATCAAGCATTTGTTAGTAACACTGTTACATATTGGAGTTCATCAAGTAAAGGTAAAAATGGATATATTCAAGACCCTTATCAAGCAACTACTGGTATTTATGTAGGAGGTGGTGCTGGTAAAGAATATTCAACTATTGTTGCAAATGTTGGAACAATTAAAGGTGAATGGTTACAAATTAAACTACCTTATCAATTTATTTTAAAATCTTATAATATTACAAATGGTCCTGTATTTGATAGCAGATATCCTCAAACATTTTATGTTGTTGGTTCAAATGATGGTATTTCATGGTCATTATTAGATTATAAAAACACAACAACAACATATGTATCAGATTTTAATGTTAAATATAATTTATCAGTTGGTTATAGTTATATAAGATTAATTGTAACAAAATTAAAAGGTGGTGATATTAATTCAACAATTTTAAATATTAAAAAATTTAATATATCAGGTAATCAATTTATTGATTTATTAAAAAATACATATAAAATGGCATCAACCCATAATGATAAATTAGTTTATAATTCACAAATTAATAATGTAAATATTATTAAAAATGATGATATTATAAATTATGGTTTATTTAATGCTTCACAAAAAGATTTTATTCAAATAGATAGTTTAGAATTAAATCCATTAACTGATATTTCCGGATTATCATTTAGTTTTTGGTTTAAATCAAATAATTCAGTTAATGGTACAAAAATATTTGAATTTAAAAAAGATACCAAATTAATTAATATTGATATTAATAATAATTCATTAAGATTAACTGTAAATACTAAAGTGTGGGATTTATCTGGAACTGGTATTTTAATTAATGATGATGTATGGCGTCATTTATCATGGGTAATAAAAGGTACTACTTGGAAATTATATATTGATTCATCATTAAAAGCAACTAAAACAGATGGAATATATCCAGATATGGCTGTTTATAATGCAAATTATTTTGGTCGAAATAGTGAAATATATTTAAATGGTGGAATATCTGATTTTAGATTATATAATACAGAATTAAATTTAAATCAAATAAATGATATATATGTTTACAATGTAACCTTATTTTTTAAACTAAATCAATATAAAAATCTTGTATTTTATTATCCATTAGATTCATCATCAATTCAAGATACTAAAATAGGTAATTTAAAATCAGGTGTTTTAAATTATGATGGAACAATGTCAAAATCTGGTTTAATTACAAATAAAAGAGCATTATTAAGTGCACCTACTGATTTTTTAACATTAGGTTCCTATACTATTCCAAAAAATGGATGCACTATTTGTTTTTCATTTTGTATAAAATCAATTGTAGAAGAACAAATATTATTTGAATCAAGTGATAATGGAAATTCAATTATAATGGTTAAATTAAATTCATTTAATGATGGTTATTATTCATTAAATTTCTTAGTATCAAGAAAAGATAAAAATAGTAATACCAGTTTTTATATTTGGATTCCATTTAATGAATATCAAAAGTGGAATCATGTCTCATGGTTAATAGTACCAACAACTGATATTTATTCTACATGGAAAATTTATTTAGATGGTAAATTATATTCTGTATCTAAGATACAACAATATTATCCAGAAGTTATAGTTAGAAATAATAACTATATTGGTAAAACATTAGGAACTGGTAAAAATTTTGCTGGTTCTGTTGCTGATATTAGATTATATTCTAAAATATTAGATGAAAGTGAAATAAATTATTTTTCTACATATAAATTTTTCCCACTTTATAAATTTTCAAATAATTTATTAACACCATATAATTTTGGTGGTATTTTTATTCGTTCATATATTGCTGAAACATCAAATTATAGTTTTGGTTACTCTAAAACTTTAATATTAGATATTACTAAAAGTGACCAACCTGATTATAAAATAGTAAGTGGTGAAGGATTATCTGGTTTATTTGATGGTAGTGTAACATCAAGTGGTATTGATGGTTATAATACAGATTATTTAAATTCACAAGTATCTGGTTTATCTGATGTATTAGCATGTTATTCAAATGGATTAAAAATAAATTCATTATTAAATAATATAGATAATGAATCATTTATTTTAGAATCATCACCCAATAGTTATATTTATACAAATGGTAATAAAATTGGTTCAAGAGGAATAAAAGGAAATGTGTTAGATAATGTAAAAATTACAAAAATTGGTGATTATAAATATAATGATTTAAGTAAAATTTATAAAATATGGATTAAAAAAAATGTAAGAAATGAATTTACACCAATTATTTCACATAGTGTAGCTAGTAATATTTTACAAAAACAAAATAATATATATAATATTAGAATAAATAGAGGTTCTAGTTATACTTTATCCTTATCTAATTATAATTTAGAAACTAAAAATTATTATTTTATTATAAATAATGCAAGAACTAAAAATGGTGTAATTGCAAGTATTGATGGTAATAATTTAATTATTAATAATGCTGGAACATTAGTATTACAATGTATTTTACCTGAAACAAATCAATTTTATGAAGGAATGAGTACATTAATTACAATTAATATAGTAAAAGATAATCAAGCTCCATTATTAATAACTAGTATGCCTAGATTATATTATAAAGATACTAGTGAATTAGTAATTGATGGCGGTAGTGCATTATCAACAATAGTATATACAAGTAAAAATGAAAATGTATGTACATTTACTAGAAATATATTAAATGGTATTAATGTTGGTTCATGTCTTATTAATGTAACAAAAAATGGTGATGAATTATATAATCCAATTAGTATTGATATTAGTATGAATGTATATCCTATTAATCAAACATTAACAATGGAAGTTGAAAAATATATTAATTTATTAAAAGTAGATAGAACTAAAAGTTATAAAATAGTAATTAATAATTTAAAAGAAACACCATCATATATTAAATATAGATATACAAATACTGAAAATAAACAAATAACTATCTCATCTGATGGTTTAATAACACCAATGAATGCAGGTGTATTTACAATTTATGCTGAAGTTGGACCAACAACTAATTATGCTGTTACAACAGTTAGTATGATTTTAAATATAGAAAAAACAGACCAAACAACATTATCTGTAGATAAAATAGATAAATTAAACTATAACAATAAAATAAATGTTAATATTATTGGTGGATTAAGTCAAAGTAGTATTGTTTTATCAACTGATTCATCCAATTGTACAATTAGTGGTAATACAATTTATGGTATAAATACTGGATTTTGTGATATTGTAGCAACTAAACCAAATGATTTTATGTATAATGATATATCAACAACATTCCAAGTAGAAGTATTACCATTAAGTCAACCTAAAATGGTAATTAGTATTAGTGGATTAACAAAAACAGAATCGGGTAGTTATGAAATGGCTGTAGATAGAACAAAAGGTTATAAATTAATATGTAATGGACAATTAGAAAATCCATTTATTATTTTTGATATTTATAATGAAGTAGCAACAGGAGAATCACCTGTTGGTGCTATAACAGCTAATGTTTTAGTTCCTTATAATGAAGGAGATTGTTTTATAAAAGCAATTTCAACAAGAACAAAATCATATTTATCAACTGAATCAGAACCATTAAAAGTATCATTCAAAAAGAAAACACAAGCTAATTTTATATATACACCAATTAATGTAACTCAATATAATAAACAATTTTTATTTAATGTAACTGGTGGAACCACCTCAAATTCTATAATATTAAAATCAAAAACAAATACTTGTTCTATTGATGCTAATGCAATTAAAACTGAAAGTGCAGGTATTGGATATATTACTATTTTTAAAGAAGGTAATTTTGAATATAGTGATTTAAAAACAGATATACAATTTGAAATTCAAAAAATAGAACAACCACAATGTATATTACAATTAGATAATATAAATTTTAATAATGGAAATAATTCATATGAATTACCAGTAAATAGAAGTGTTGAATATGTATTAAAAGTAACAGGTTATAAAGAAAATCCAGATATAACATATCAAGTAACTCCAGCTTCTGAAATATATAAAATATCAGGAAATAAATTAATTTTATATGATATTGGAACAATAACAATAAAAGCAATTGTTAATACAACAACCAATTATATGACACAAGAAACTAATACTATAGCAATATCAATTATTAAAAACGTTCAAGATGAATTAATGATTAATTATAATTCAACAATGAAAGTTAATGATAAAATAATATTAGTATCAAGCGGTGGTAGTATTCCCGATGAACCTGTTAAATATTCTATTAATAATACAGATGTTTGTGAATTAAATAATACTAATAATGAATTAGTAGCAAAAAATTCAGGAAATTGCACAATAAATGTTTCTAAAAATGGAAATTTTATGTATTTACCAATTAATAAAACATTAAATATTGTAGTTAATAAAATTAAACAAGATATTAAAATATTAGATGTAGCTGTATTAAATGAAATTTTTATTGATACTATTCAATATGATTTAATTTTAAATAATTTAAAAGAAGATGCAGTTGTACAATGGGTTATGTATAATAAAGTAGCATATTTAAATACTAGTTCAGAAGTTGCAACCATTACTCAAAATGGTAAAATAACTGCAAAAAGTGCTGGTGAATTTTATGTTAAAGCAATTACTAGTGAAACAAGAAATTATTTATTAACAGAATCAGAACCAATTAAAATAGTTGTAAAACAAAAAGCAGCAAAAGATTTTATAATTGATCCTATTTCTGATTTTAACTATAATACATCTATTGATATAACAGTTGATAATGGACAAAAAAATTCACAAATTATATTTACATCAAATAATGCAGGATTAAAAATCGAAGGAACTAAAATGACTGCATTAAAAGCTGGTACATATACTGTTACTGCAACAAAACCAGCAACTATTGAATATACTGCATTAACAAAAACATTTAATATTACAGTTAATAAAATTAATCAACCTAATTTTAAAATAAATAATACAGAAAATACTTTCTTTGTTAATCCTGATGATGAACAAATTATTCAAATTCCAGAAGTTTTTGATAATGCATCTGTTACATATAAAGTAAGTGTTAACGATGTTTGTAAAATAGTTGGTTCTAGTTTTTTCCCAATTAATGCTGGTGTATGTAGTATTATAGCAATTGCTTCAGAAACTGACAATTATAAAGAAACTAAATCAGAACCTTTTGTAGTTACTGTAAACTTAAAAGAGCAAGAACCAATTAGCATTGCACAATCAACTAATTTAAATGTTTTTAGTGATTATGTATTAGGTGTAAGAGGTGGTAGTACAACAAATTATTTTGTTATTGAATCATTATCACCAAGTATCCAAGTTATTGATAATTCTAAAATAAAAACTATTTCAGTAAATCCAAATGCTAAAATTAGAATTAAAAAAGATGGTGATTCTGTTTATAAAACTGTAACTTTAGAAGTTGATTTTAATATTATGGCAATACCACAACCTAATTTTAATTTATTAGATATAAATGATGGTAATAAACTTTTATTAAATGAAACTTATGATCTTATAATTCAAACTAAAAAAGAAAATCCAACTATTGTATACAATATTATACCATTATCATCTATAAATGAAGCTGATAAATTATGTAAAATTGTTAATGATAAAATAATACCATTAAAAGAAGGAGCTTGTATTATACAAGCACAAGCACAAGCTACTAATAATTATTTATTAACAACTACAAATCAATTAATTGTAAATATAGAAAAAGTAGAACAAACACCATTAATGTATACTTGTTCTGAAACAGTAAATTTTGGTGAAAAAATAATATTAAAAATAAATGGAGGTACTTTACAATCAGATATTTTATTAACTAATTATAATAATAATTTTACATTAAAACAATTAAGTAGAACAGATTTTGAATTAACAGCAATTAAATCAGGTAGTGTAACATTAACTGCGATGATTAATGGAAATAATATTTATAAATCAGTTAGCATTGATGTACCTATTGAAATTAAAAAAATAAATCAACCAACTATAACAATTCAAAATTTAAATGATAATAATAATTTATTTATTAATAGAAATAGTAGAGTTCCATTAAATATAACTGGAATGTTAGAAAATGCCACAATTAAATGGTCCGTATCTAATGTAACAGATACATCAAATAATATATGTACTATTATTGATAATAAATTAATTGCATATAATGCAGGAATATGTTTATTAGAAGCAACAACAAATGAAACAACTAATTATTTACCAACTAAAAGTAGTAATAAAATTACTATACAAGTTAATAAAAATATACAAAATGATTTAATTATAACTTCTAAAAAAGAACTTGATTTTTCTAAAAATATTCAAATAACAACAGAAGGTGGTTCTTCAGATAAAATAAATACATATGTTGTATCAAATGATGTATGTACTATAAATACAAATATTTTAATTGGTTCTAAATCAGGAAATTGTGTATTAACCGTTATTAAAGAAGGAAATGATTTTTATGAAACAATTAGTAATAAAATAGATATTACTGTTAATAAAATATCACAACCAAATTTTAGATTATTAAATATTAATCCAACTAATACTATTTATGTTAACCCTAATAATAAAATACTTTTAGGAACTAGTCCTATTAATGAAAAACCTGTTGTAACATTTGAAGTATTATCTTCTGTATCATCTGATACATCTAATAATATATGTTCATTTGATGGATTAAAATTAATGGCAAATAATGCAGGAATAATTAAAATTAGAGCATTTACTGAAGAAACAGACAATTATTTAAAAACTTTTTCACAAGAAATGATTATTACAGTAATTAAAAATCCTCAAGATAATATATTAATAAATGCACCTTCTAGTATATCATATAATGATGAAGTATTTATTTCGGGTACTGGAGGAAATACTATTAATAGTATATTATTTAGTAGTGATTCATCATGTTGTTATATAGAAGGAACTAAAGTATCTGGTTCATATTTTGGTTTATCAAATATAAAAGCAACAAAACCTGGTGATTTTATGTATTTAGATATTATTAAATCATTTGTTATTAATGTTAATAAAATAAAACAACAAAATATGTTAATTACTGATTTAAATAAAACTAATGAAATTGATGTAGACCCTAATGCTAAATATTCATTATCAGTTGATAATATAAAAGAAAGCCCCAAAATAACATATCAAATTATTAAAACATCAAATTCTAATGTTGCACGTATTGATAACAATATATTAGTACCATTAAATGTTGGAACATGTACAATTATTGCAACTAGTACAGAAACAATAAATTATTTATCAACTGTATCTAAAGAATTTGATATTAAAATTAAATTAAAAACACCTTCTGATTTTAAAGTTGATAATATTCCTACATTATATTATAATTCAACACATGTATTTACAACAAATGGAGGACAAACTGATGCAACAATAGAATATTCATCAAATGATCCTGAAGGATTAAAAATAGATGGACCAAAAGTTAAATGTAATAAAGCAGGTAATTACGTTATTACAGCAAAGAAAAAAGCAACATTTATGTATAGTGAATTAGTAAAAACATTTAATTTATCAGTTAAAAAATTAAAACAAGAAAACTTTAAAATATTATCATATTCACAATTAAATTCAAAAACAACATATTTAGAAACTGTTAAATATACTGAAAAATTTTATAAATTAACAGATGTATATAATGGAAATTTAAATACACCAATGTCAAATACTGAATTAAGATATATTGGAGAAAATGAAAAAGGTATTAAAATATTTATGTATAATATTGGAACTACTTTATATTGGACAAATCCAACTGGTACTGGATTTGATAAAATTAATTTAAGTTCATTAATTGCTAATGAATGGACAATTATTGATATCAATTGTAATAATTTTACTAATGCATATATTGTTATTTCATTTAAACAAAGTAAAAATATTAGAATAATTAAATTAAATGGAAATCCAATTAATATTAAATCTTATACAGTTTTAACTGATTATGCAACTACTTATAAACCAAGTAATAAAAACTTATTATGTGGTAGTTCATCATCATTTTATTGTAACTTTATTAGTGAAATTCCTACTAACATATTAGGTTATAATGGTGCTTTCTTTACAAGAAAATGTTTAGTTACTGAACCTAAATATTTACATTATAATCCTAATGTTCCAAATGTATTTGTATATATATCAAATAATAATTTAACAATTGTTAGAGATTTTGAAACATATGATATAACATATACATCATATCCATCATATTCAGTACCAATTTCAGATGCTAAAAATACTAATTTAGTTTATATTTTATCAAATCAATATATTTATATTGTTACATCACAAGTATTAAGATTTGATATGAATACAAAAGTATTAAAAGTTATTTATGAAAATACTAATAATTTATGGGGTTTATATCCTATTAATTCTGATAATATTATTTTATTAATTGAAAATAACATGTTAATGTCTAGTAATTGTTCAAACCCTTCAACATATTTAACATATAATAATCTTACTAAAGTATGGGATGGAATAAAATTAGATAACACAATCAAATGGGAAACATCAGAAATATCTTCACAAGTAAACTTTAAATATACACCTGAAACAAAAATGTATTCAAATGGAGGTTATTGGATATCACAAGACCAAGGTATATATTTTTTTAAATCAAACTCTGAATTAAATACATTTAATCTTTTTTCACCTATTAGTTTTTCAGTTTCACCATTATTAGAAAAAGCAAATTATGTACTTAAAATTGTTTCATCAAGTACTAAAAATAAAGGTTTAATTGCTACTACTAATGGAAATCAAATAGTTCCAATTACTCATGGTACATGTACAATAAAAGCAGTTTCTGAAGAAACTATTAATTATTTATCATCTGAAACTGAAATTATTGAATTAAATTTTGATTTATTAGAACAAGTTGATATTAATATATTAGATATTAAACAAAGTTATAATGTTGGTGATGAAATTTTATTAAGAGGTTATGGTGGTAATACTACTATTCCTATTATATTTTCATCATTATCAAATAATATTAATATTAAAAATAATAAATTATCATGTACTGGTTTTGGTGAAGCTTTTATTATGATGTATAAAGAAGGTGATAATATTTATAAACCATTAATAAAACAAATAAAAATTAATGTTAATAAAGGTTCTCCTAATGTTACATTATTAGATATAAATAAAAATAATGAATTATTACCTAATGATAAATATAAATTAAATGTAACTGGATTATATGATGGTATTAATATTTTATATTATACATCAGCTGATAAAAAAGTATGTTTTATTGATTATATGAATTATCTTAATACATTAGCTAGTGGTGAATTTTATATTTATGGTGTAACTGAAGAAACATATGATTATAAAAGTGTAACAACTAATAAAATATATGTTAAAGTAAATAAAAATCCATTAGTTGACCTAAATATATCATTAACAAATAATAAATTAACATATGGTCAATCTACATTTATTAATTCATCAGTTAGTGATATTAATTTTATATCATTAACACCTAATATATGTACTGTAAATAATAATGTTGTCACTGCTGTAGGTTCTGGTAATTGTATTATATCATGTATTAAAAAAGAAACTCCTATAAGTAAAGAACAAATGGAATATTTTAATTTTAATATTAGTAAAATTAGTCAACCTACATTAGTATTAAGTGATATAAATGTATCTAATGAAGCATTAACATTACAAAAATATCCATTAAAATTATCAGCTGTTAAAGAAAATGCAGAAGTTAAATTTATTATAACTAGAAATTATAATGAAAATGGTGTTGAATTAGATACTGAATCATTTAATGGTTATATTGTAAATAATTTATTTATTGGATTAAAAAGTGGTTATTCTGAAATACAAGCTTTTACATATGAAACAGATAATTATAAAGTTTCATTTTCTAATAAAATAAAAGTTAAAATCATGAAAAGAAAACAAGATATTATTCTTATTAGCAAACAATCAGATTTATTATATTTAGGTTCTACTAAATTATTAACTTCCGGTGGTAATTCAGATAACGAAGTCGAATATTCTACATCTGATTTTAATTGTAAAATTATTAATAATACTATTATTGGATTAAAAGCAGGTAAATGTAAAATTAATGCATTAAAAAGAGGTAATGAATTATATAGTGATATTACAAGTGTATATGAAATTACAGTTAAAAAAATACAACAAGATTTCTTCATTCAAAATTTTAATGTAGAAAATACTATTTTTGTTGATCCAAAAGTTTATTATGAATTAAAACCTATTAACTTGAAAGAAACAACAAATTGTACATATAGTTTTGTTAATACATCTAATAAACAAATTAGAATTGTTGATAATAAATTATATCCATTAGTTTCTGGTAAATTTATAATAACTGCAACATGTAATGAAACTGATAATTATTTAGCATCTACATCAAAATCATTTGAATTAAATATTATTAAAAAACAACAACAACCATTAATATTTTCATTACGTGATACATTATATTTTAAAAATACAAGTCCAATTATTTATTCTGGAGGCTCTACATATTATAGTCCTATTTTCAGTTGTGACTCTTCAGGATGTAAAATAATTAATAATGATGTTATTGGTGTTAATTCAGGATGGTATGATATAATAGGATTTAAAGAAGGTGATGAAATGTATGAATCAATTAGTTCAACAATCAAAGTAAAAGTTAATCCAATTAAACAACCTAATTTTATGTTAAAATTTATTAATACAAATAATATTATTTATGTAAATAGAAATAATAAAATTAAATTAAATACAACTATACCTGAAGAAAATGCTTCAATTATTTATAATGTATCATATACTGATATTGTTAATAAAAATCCAGATACTTGTATAATAAATGGTGATGAATTAGTTGCTTTTAATGAAGGTATGTGTTTAATACAAGCTAAATCACAAAGTACACATAATTATATTGAAACTTCATCAAATATTATGATTGTTTCAGTACAAAAGAATAATCAAAATGAATTAACTGCAATATATAATGATACTATTGGTTTTAATGAAACTATTAATATTATTGGTTCCGGTGGAAGTGATACTGGTTCTAATATTATATATAGTAGTGATAGTTCAAATTGTAAAATTGTTGATAATAAATTAACTGGTATTAGAAGAGGAACATGTTCTGTTAAATTATTTAAAGATGGTAATTTTATGTATAAACCTATTGAAAAAATAATAACAATTACAATTAAACCAATTAAACAAAAAATTGTTATTAAAAATATAAATGAAAATAATGAAATAGAAGTTGATCCCGATACTAGATATCCATTAGAATTATTAGATTTAGCAGAAAATCCCAAAGTAACATGGAAAATTTTAACTATGATTCCTGATGACCCTACTAATGAAAAAGTATGTGATATTGTAAATAATGTTATAACACCAACTAATGCTGGTAAAATTATTATGAGAGCATATACTACTGAAACATTAAATTATTTAGCATCTGAAACACCTGATTTTAAAGTAACTGTTACATTAAAAAGTGCTAAAAATTTTGTTGTTGATATTTTACCAAGACAATTTGTTTATAAACCAGTTTATATTACTGTTGATAACGACCAATGGGATGATGTTGCATTTGAAATTAAATCATCTGATAGTAAATTATCCATTTCAGGTAATAGATTAATAACTAATAATGCCGGTACATACTTTATTGATATTATTAGAAAAGGTAATTTTATGTATAAACCATTAACTAAAAATATAAAACTATTTATTAATAAAGTTGAACAATCACCATTACAAATTACTAATTTAGAAAAAGAAAATGTTTTATATGTAAATCCTAGTAAACCAATTATGTTGTTAACAAATAGATTAAAAGAATCACCAATTATATTATATTCAGTTGATTCAGAAACTACAAAAAATGTTTGTGTTATAATGAACAATCAATTATTTGCATATAATGCAGGTACATGTTATATTAAAGCTACTAGTAGTGAAACATTAAATTATAACTCTACAACATCAATGTTATATAAAATAACAGTTAATAAAAATAAACAAAATAATTTAATTGTTAATTATTCTGAAAAAATGAAAGTAGGTGAAACTAAAAATTTAAGAGTAACTGGAGGTAATACTAGTAATGCAATTATATATACTAAATCAAATGGAAATTGTTTTATTAGAGAAAATACTATTCAAGGATTAACTGCAGGTGATATATGGATAACTGCATATAAAGAAGGTAATTATATGTATGAATCTATTGAAACTAAATTTAAAATAACTGTAACTAAAAATTATCATAACATTCATTTATTAGATATTAATCCAAATAATGAATTAATTATTGATAGTTCATATAATATTATTGTTGATAATGTTAGTGAAAAAGCAATAGTTAAATTTAATATTTCTAATATTATTTCTGATTCAAATGAAAATATTTGCAATATTGTTGATAATATTATTTATCCACTTAAAGCAGGTATTTGTACATTAGAAGTTATTGCTGCAGAAACAACTAATTATTATCAAACTAAAAGTAGAAAATTAACATTAACATTTGTTAAAAAACAACAGAATAAACTATTAATAAATTATCAAACTGCTGAAGATGCTCCTATTCGATTAACTGCTAAATATAATACATACAGTGATTTAATAATTAGTGGCGGTAATACAAATAAAGTATCAATTATATCAAATGATGAAATTTGTAAAATAGTAAAATCTGAATAAAAATTAATTAATTAATTTTTTCTTTAATAACGTACATTTCATATTAAAGAAAAAAAATTTATCTAAAATATTATATCTAACTAAATTTAAATGAGTAATTTTAAAATATTTGGAAATAAATCTGGTAAATCTCTAATAAAAGTTACAAAAGAAGGAAATGACAAATTCAATCCTATATCTAATTTTGTATATGTTGATGTTAAAAAAATTAATCAACCATCATTAGTTTTAGAAAATATTAATAATCATAATGAATTAACTCTTGGTATAAATTCTGGGGCTAATTTAGTTATTAGTGGAATTAAAGAATTTGCTAAATATAACTTTTATATCGTAAAACAATTTTCTCAAGATGCATCAATTACAGATATATGTGTAATTAATGATAATAAAATATTTGCCCTTAATCATGGTATATGTATTGTTGAAGGTGTTTGTTATGAAACAGATAATTATTTAGAAACTAAAACTAATCAAATTATTATTTCTGTATTAAAAAGAAATCAAGCTGAAATATCTGATGATACATCTACATTAAATGTTAATTTTAATGATAATTTAAAATTAGATGTTATTGGTGGAATACCAAGTATTGATTTTGTATATGTTAAAGGTAATGATAATTGTACTATTATTAATAATAATGTTGTTGGTGTAAAATCTGGTAATTGTTTAATTAAAGCATATAAAAAAGGTGATAGTACTTTTAAAGATTTAATATCCACTTTTGTTATTAAAATTAATAAAGTTTATCAAAAAAATTTAATGCTTGATAATATTAATTCAAATAATATTTTATCAATTAATAAAAATTATAAATTAAAAGTCAGAAATGCAGTTGAAGACCCTAAAGTTATTTATATATTATCTAACCCTAATATTTGTTATATTAAAAATGATGAAGTAATTGGTGTAAAAGAAGGTTTTTGTGAAATTAAAGCTGTTACATTAGAAACTAATAACTATTTAGCTTCATCAACTAATAAAATTTTATTGGTTTTCTCTAAAAATAATCAAGCTGAACTTAAAATTAATAAATCTGGAACATTATATTATTTAAATTCTATTAAATTAGAAGGTATTGGTGGTAGTACTGATAGTGAACCTGTTTATAAAGCTGTTAATGATAATTGTAAAGTTATTAATAATACTATTATTGGTATTAAAGCTGGCATTGGTAAAATTGAAGTTGTTAAAAAAGGTAATGATGTTTATAATGATATTAATATGACAATTCAAGTTGTTGTTGAAAAAATTAAACAACCTAATTTTAAAATAATAAATTATGATAATAATATTTTTATTAATCCTGATATTAATGTTTTATTAGAAACTACACAAGTATTAGAAGATTCAAAAATTGTATTTTTAGATATTACAAATAATTCTAAATTAAATTTATCAAATATTAATGGTAATAAATTAAATGCAATTAATGAAGGTAAATGTGTGATTCAAGCAATTGCACAAGAAACTAATAATTATTTAGAAACTGTTTCTGAACCAATTATTATTAATTTTGTTAAAAATGATCAATCTGAATTAATTGTTGATTATGAAAATAAAATGAATTTTAATTCATCACAAATTTTAAAAGTAACTGGTGGTAATTCATCTAGTCCTATTACATATAATTTACAAAATAATATTTGTTCTCTTACTGATAATTCAATATTTGCAAATACTGTTGGTTTATGTCCTATTACTATTAAAAAAGATGCTGATTTTATGTATAATCCTATTGAAAAAACAATTTATGTTGATGTTTTAGCTATTAAACAGCCAAATATTGATATTGAAGTATTTAATGAATTTAATGAAATTGAAGTGAATTTAAGTGCTAATTGGATTTTAAAACTACCTAACTTATATGAAAACCCATCAGTTAAATATTCTATTATTAAAGAAATACCTAATGAAGTTAAATATACAAATGTTATTAAATTAAATAATAATAGTGTTACACCAATTAATGCTGGTATATGTACTATTCAAGCAGTTATTTCAGCAACAACTAATTATTTAGAAACTTATAGTTCACCTTTTGATGTTGTTGTTAGATTAAAATCTGCTGCTAATTTTATTATTGATAAATTACCTTTATTATATTATAAATCTAATATAAATTTAACTATTAGTGGTACTTTTGATTCTAATGTTTATGAAATAACTACTGCTCCAGAATCAACAATTAGAATTGAAAATAATAAAATATATGGTTTAAGTTCTGGTGATAATATAATTTCTATTACCAAAAAGAAAACTTTTGAATATGAAGCATTAACTAAAAAAGCTAGAGTTTTTGTTAATAAATTACAACAACCTACATTTAAAATTACTAATTTAAATACTAATTTATTTGTTGATTTATTTAATTCTATTAAATTACAAACTACTTCTGTACAAGAAAATGCATCTATACTTTTTTCTGTTATTTATCAAAAATCATCAAATTCAAATCCTGTTTGTCAATTAAAAAATAATGAACTATTTATCATTAATGAAGGTACATTAATGATTCAAGCATTTTGTTCAGAAACTAATAATTATAGCTCTGTTAATAGTGATATTATTACTGTTAATGTTAAAAAAAGAAATCAAGAACCTATTACATTCAGTACATTAGATAAATTATTTATTAATAAATCTATTAAATTATCTATTATTGGTGGTAGTATTGAAAGTCCTGTTGTTTTTAAATTATCTAATAATTTTGGTTACATTAATAATTCTGTATTATATGCAACTGGTGCTGGTGAAATAACTATTACTGCTATTAAAAAAGGTAATGCTATGTATAATGATGTTGAAACTTCTATTACTACCACTATTTATAAAATAACACAAGAATTTACTTTATTAGATGTTAACTATAATAATACTATAATTGTTGACAACCCTGCACTTGAAGTTGTTATGTTTGGGTATAAAGAAAGACCTGATTACAAATACAATATTTATAATTCTGATAATAAAATAATTTGTACAATTGAAAATAATAAAATTAAAGGTCTTATTGAAGGACAATGTTATATTGAAGCTGAAATTTCTGAAACAACTAACTATTTAGCTTCTAAAAGTAATCAATTAACTATTAAAATTGCTAAAAGAGATGATAATCAAATTACAATTGTCCCTTCTAATATATTATATTATGGTTCTAATATTGATTTAAATTTAATTACAAATAATCAACAAAAAACTATTAATATTGTTGCATCTAATGATAATTGTGTCGTAACTGATAATAAAGTATATGGTAATAAATATGGTAGTTGTATTTTAACAATTGAACAAGAAACTAATAATATTTGGGAAAAAACAGTAAAAGAATATTTCTTATTTGTTAAAAAAATTAGACAAACTATGAAATTAGAAAATATTGATACTGTATATTTAGATACTGTTAAATCAATTGAACTTAAAGTACAAGGATTAAATGAAGAACCACTTATTACATATAATATTATTAATATTGTAAATAATATGGCTTCACCCTGTTATATTAAAGATAATTTATTATATCCTTATAATGAAGGTACTTGTATTATTGAAGCACATTCTTCTGAAACTGCAAATTATGAAGCATCTAAATCTAATCAAATTATTGTTAATTTTGTAAAAAATACTCAACCAATTAATATTGATAATATGTATTCAATTGATTTTAAACAAATGAAAGATTTATCACAAATTGGTAATAATTTAAATTTTTCTATTGATTTAGAAAAAACTGTTGATGTTGGTGTAATTATAAATAACTTTTTTGTTTCTAAAAATTCTGGTATTGCTACTATTAATGCTACTAGAGAAGGTAATCGTAATTATAATTCTTATAATAAAACATTTTTAATAAAAGTTAATAAAATTAAACAAACTATTATATTAAATAATATTAACTTATTAAATACAATTTTTGTAAATCCAGATCTTGAAAATTCTTTAAATATTACTGGATTAGAAGAAAACCCTGAAATATTTTATAATATTTCTGATTCTAATATTTGTATTATTAAAAATGGAAAACTTGTTGCTATTAATGCTGGTGAATGTGAAATTGAAGCATATACTGCTGAAACTAGAAACTATTTATCTACTACTACAAATAAAATGAAAATTACTGTTGTTAAAAATAATCAAGTTGAACTTAATATATCTAAATCCAGTGATTTATTTTATTCTAGTTCAATTAATTTAGAAACAACTGGTGGTAGTACATCAGCACCTATATTATATTCTAGTTCTAGTACTAATTGTAAACTTGTTAATAATATTGTTATTGGCTTACAAGCAGGACCTTGTCAAATTAATGTTTTTAAAGAAGGAAATTTTATGTATTTTGATACTAGTGCTAATATTATAATAAATATTAATAAAATATATCAAAATATGTTAAAAATATTACCATTAAATGACACAAATACTATTTACGTCAACCCAAATTCTACTCATAAATTATTAACTTCAGAAGTTAAAGATAATGCATCAGTAGTATATAAAACTATTAATAATGAAAATAATATTTGTAGTATAAATGGTGATGAACTAAAACCTAATTTATCAGGAGAATGCACTATTCAAGCAATTAGTTTAGAATCTATTAATTATCTTGAAACTATTAGTCCACCTGTTAAAATTAATATTATTAAAAATGAACAAAATCAATTAATAATTAAATATCCCCCTGAAATTGATTTTAAATCTGAACAATATATTGACCCTACTGGCGGTAATACTGAAGCTAAAATTACATTCACTACTAATAATAAAAATATTATTATTGATGATAATAATAAATTAATCGGTAAATTAGCAGGCACTAGTATTGTAACTGCTTTTAAAGAAGGTAATTTTATGTATTTACCTATTCAAAAAGTATTTAATATACAAATTAATAAAATTAAACAACAAGATATTAAAATAATAAAATTTAATCAAATGAATGAATTAGAAGTTGACCCTGCTATTGGTTTTGAATTAAAAGTAGAAAAATACGGTGATGACCCAATTATGAATTTTATTATAGTATCACAAACTCCAGTAAAAAGACAATATAAAGAAGTTTGTAAAATTGTTGATAATAAAGTTTTTGCAATTAATCAAGGTGTTTGTATTATTAAAGCTATTTTAAAAGAAACAGAAAATTATTTAGAAACTGAAACACCTGAATTACAAATTAATGTTAAATTAAAAAAGCCTGAAGAATTTTTTATTGATAATTTACCAAGACTTGAATATAAATCAAGTAGTAAATTAACTATTAATAAAGGATATTATGATAATACTGTATTTGAATTAAAAACTGATAACACTAATATTAAATTAGAAAATAATAAAGTAATTGGTCTCAATGCTGGTTATTTCTTTATTGATGTTACTAAAATGGAAACTGCACAATATAGTGCTTTATCTAAAAGAATGAGTGGATATGTTCAAAAATTAAACCAACCCAAAGTTGAATTTATTAATTTAAATACTGAATTAAAAGTTAATCCAAATAATTTAATAGATCTTGTAGTTAATAAACAAGAAGAAAATGCTGCAATTATGTTTACAATTTTAACAAATTCACCTGTTAGTGGTAAAACAAATGTTTGTAATATCAATAATAATAAATTATCTGCATTAAATGAAGGTACATGTGTTATTCAAGCAGTTACTGCTGAAACATTAAATTATAAATCTTCTTATTCTGAACCTATTACTATTACTGTTACTAAAAATGACCAAAAACCTTTAGAATTTAAATTTTTATCTAAATTAAATGTTAATGATTCTGCTGATTTTAGTATTAAAGGTGGTAATACAAATAGTCAAAACCATTTTACATTATCAAATGAAAATTGTTATATTAAAAATTCTAAAATATATGGTGTGACTGCTGGTGAAACTTATATTACTGTTAAAAAATCTGGTGATTTTATGTATAATGATATACAAGGTAGTTTTAAAATTTTTATTAATAAAGTACCACAAGATATTAAACTTAGTAATATTAATGAAGCAAATAATATATATTTTAGTTTTGATAAATCATATGAATTATTTTGTATTAACACATTAGGTAATCCAGATATTCAATATATTTCTGAAAATCCTAAAGTTTGTTATATTAAAGATAATAAATTATTTACTAATGGAATTGGTAAATCAGTAATTTATGCTAAATATAGTGAAACTACTAATTATTTATCTGGTATTACTAATTCTATGACAGTTGAAGTAATACAAAATCCTAAAGCTAATTTAATTATAGAACCAACTGGTACATTATTTTGGAAATCATATATTGAATTAAATATTTATAGTGATGTTGCTAATTCACGAACTGAAATAGTTTCATTAAATCCAGATATTATTACTGTTAATGGCAAAAGTATTTATGGTGTTTCTACTGGTGTTGGTTTACTTAAAATAACTAATAAATACAGTGATTATTATGTTCCTTCAGTATCATATTATAGTGTTAATGTTAATAAATTATCACAAAATGTTAAATTAGAAAATATGGATGATTTATATGTTAATAAAAATATTGCTCATGATTTAATTTTATCAAATGTAAAAGATAATGCTAAATATAGTTTTAGAGTTGTTAATGGAAATAATTGTAGTATTATTAATAATAAATTATATGCATTAAATCAAGGAACATGTACTGTTGAAGCATATGTTGAAGAAACATCTAATTATAATAGTGTTATAAGTAATCAAATTATTATTAATGTTAAATTAAATGAACAACGTGAATTAAATGTTCTATCAAAAAATGAAATTTATTTCAATGATACTATTAAATTAAATTTATTTACTGGATTTAATGATAATGAAGTTATTTATACTACTAATAATAATGTTTGTCAACTTGTTAATAATCAATTATTTGCTAAACGTGCTGGAACATGTATTGTTACTGCAACATTAACTGGTGATAATGAATATACTAGTAAAACTAAAGATATATATATTACTGTTAAAAAAATAGAACAATCAAATATTATATTAGATAATATAAATAATAAAATAGATCCAATTACTAATAAACAAAATAATATTTTTGTTAATCCAAAAGTAGGTTATACTATTATACCTAATAATATTAAAGAAAGTGCTGGTTACAGATATATTATATCAAATCCAAATGTATGTAATATAGTTAATAATACATTATATGCTATTAATAAAGGTACCTCTGATATTTATGTCGAAACTTATGAAACTGCTAATTACTTACCTACTAAATCAAATACAATAACTATTAATGTTAATAAAAATGAACAAAACCCTATCACTATTTTTAGATCATCACCTAAATTATATTTTGGATCATCAATATCATTAAATATATTAGGTGGTAGTACAGATAATGATGCTATTATTACATCTGATAATGCATCATGTAAACCTATTAATTTTACAATTGTTGGTATTACTAATGGTATATCTAAAATTAATGTTTTTAAAGAAGGTGATTTTATGTATAATAGTATTAGTGGTGAAATATATATTGAAGTTTTAAAAATTTATCAACCTAATTTTATATTAAATGATATTTCTGAAACTATATATGTTGACCCATTTGTACCTATTGATTTAGTAACAACTACACCATTTGAAAATGCATCTGTTGTGTATGAAATTACATCAAATAATAATATTATTACTATTTCAAATGGTAAATTATATGCACAAAATTCTGGTGTTTGTTATGTTCAAGCCAAATCATTAGAAACAACTAATTATTTATTAACTAAATCAAATATTATTAAAATAGTTGTTATTAAAAAAGAACAAAAATTATTAGAACCTATTTTTCCTAAAGAAATTGATTTCCGTTCAAGTAATTTAATTCAAGTTGGAGGTGGTAGTACAGAACAACCATTAATTTTTACATCAAATAATAATAACTGTATTGTTGATAAAGATTTTCATTTAATTGGTTTAGCTGCTGGTAATAGTATAATTACTATTTATAAAGAAGGTAATTTTATGTATAATCCTACTCAAATAGATGTTTCTGTTAAAATAAATAAAATATTACAAACTAAAATTAATATCAAAAAATATAATGAAGTTAATGAATTAGAAGTTGACCCAACTTATATTTATGATATTGTATTAAACGATGTTGAAGAAAATCCTAATATTAAATATGAAATTATTGAATCTAAAACTACTAAAGATATATATAAAAATGAATGTGTTAAATTAGATGGTTCTAAATTAATTGTATTAAATGTTGGATATATTAAATTAAAAGCAATTACACAAGAAACTAATAATTTTTTATCAACTGTTTCACCAATTTTAACATTAACAACTAGATTAAAAAATCCTATTGATTACACTATTGATACATTATCAAAATTATATTATAAGGGTGTTATTTCTATTACTGTAAATAATGGAATATTTAATAATGAATATGAAATAAAATCAGATAGTCCATTTATTAAAATTATGGAAAATAATATATATGGTTTACAAGCTGGTAATGTTACATTAACTTTAACAAAAAAAGAAACATTTATGTATCAAGCTTTATCTAAAACAATAAATTTATTTGTACTTAAATTAGAACAACCTGTTATTAATATTATTGAATTAGAAGAAGAATTATATGTTAACCCATCAATTGGATATGATTTAAAACTTTCTGAATATTTTGAAAAACCTGATATAATGTATGAAATATTATCAAATAATTCATTAGCTGTTATTAAAGATAATAAATTTTATGCTCTTAATGCAGGAGAATGTAAAATAAGAGCATTATTATCAGAAAGTAAAAACTATAATTCAACTAAAAGTGAAGTTTTTACTATTAATATTTTTAAAAATGAGCAAAATAAACTAATTGTTAATGAATTATCTGATTTATATATTAATAAAAATATACCAATAACTATAACTGGTGGTAGTAATAAAAATTCTGTTAAATATCAATATTCTAATAACTGTTGTTATATTTTAGATAATTTTATTTATGGTGTTAGTGCTGGAAATTCATTTATTACTATTACAAAAGAAGGTGATTTTATGTATAATGATGTCAGTATAGTAGTTAAAGTTAATGTTAGAAAAGATAAACAAAATGCTATACTACAAAATATTAATTCTGATAATACAATTACAATAAATCCTCAAAAAGAATATGATTTAATTATTTCTAATATTCAAGAAAATCCACAAATATTATATAATGTTATTAATTATGATAATAATGAAAATATTATTTGTAAAGTTATTAATAATAAATTAGTAGCATTAAATGCAGGTACATGTGTTGTTGAAGCTGTTATTTCTGAAACTAATAATTATTTATTAACAAAAAGTAATAAATTAACATTAACTGTTAAACCTATAAAACAATCTGACCTTGTTATTATTCCTTCTGGACCTTTATATTTTAATAATTTTATAAAATTAAATATTTTAGGTGGAAATACTTCTAGTAATGCACAAATAACATCTAGTGATACAACCATTTGTACTGTTAGTGGTAATATTATTTATGGTAAAAAAGCAGGTAATTCAGTATTAAATATTTATAAAGAAGGAAATGCTAATTTTGATTCTGTTAACACTTATTATAATATTCAAGTTAGTAAAGTATCACAAGATGTAATATTACAAAATTTATCAAATAATAATAATATATTTGTCGGTGATAAAATTAATTTAAATATTGATAATCTTAAAGAAAGCCCTTCTATTAAATGGAACATTACTAATTCTGATTTTTGTAATATTCAAAATAATATTTTAAATCCAACAAGTGAAGGTATTTGTGTTATTGAAGCTGTTATTGGAGAAACTGAAAACTATTTAGAAACTAAAACTAATCAAATTACTGTTTTCATTACTAAAAAACAACAAAAAATATTAGTTATTAATAATGTTAATACCATTGATTATAATGATTCTATTATATTAAATATTGAAGGTGGTAATACTGATTTCCAAACAGAATATAAAACTAGTAATGATAATTGTGAAGTCATTAATAATACATTAATTGGTAAAAAAGCAGGTAATTGTATATTATATAGTATTAAAAAAGGTAATAATGAATATAATTCTGTTACAACACAATTTGAAATTGAAGTTAAAAAAGTAATTCAACCAAATATTACTATTCAAAATATTAATGACAATAATAAAATATTTGTTAATAATAAAATTAAACATATATTAAATGCATTAAATGTTCTTGAAAATGCAAATGTAACTTTTATTAGTAGTAATCCTGATGTTTGTACTATTGATAATAATACACATTTAATTGCTATTAAAGAAGGTGAAGCTACTATATATTTTGAAACAATGCAAACTATTAATTACTTACCATCAACATCTAATAAAATTTTATTAAAAGTTAGTAAAAATACACAATCTGATTTAATTATTGAAAATATTCCTGAAAAATTATATTATAATTATTCAACAAAACTTAATATTACTGGTGGTAGTACTAATATTGAACCTGTTATTAAAACTTCTAGTCCTTATTGTTCAATATTAAATAATTTAATTATTGGATTATCATATGGATTATGTAAAATTGATATCTATAAAGAAGGTAATGAAATGTATAATCCAATATCAGATTCTGTATATATTCAAGTTAATAAAATATATCAACCAAACTTTGAAATGTACAATATTAATGAAACAAATACTATATACGTTGAACCAAATACACCTATTGAATTAACTACTACTAAAGTTAATGAAAAAGCAAACATTATATATCAAGTTATTCTTTCACATTCTACTGAAACAGACCAAGATATTATATCAATTAATGATAATAAATTATATGCAAATAATCAAGGTATTTGTTCTATTATTGCTTACTCATTAGAAACTAATAATTATTTAGAAACTAAATCTAAACCAGTTGTTGTTAAAGTATTAAAAAATAATCAAGATAAATTAAATATTACATATCCTGTTGAAATGAATTTTGACGATACATATTATATTCAAGCATCTGGAGGTAATACTAGTTTACCTATTGTTTTTAAAACTGATAATGATTCATGTATTATTGATACTACATATAAAACATATGCAAATAAAATTGGAGAATGTACAATTAATGTTTCTAAAGAAGGTGATTTTAAATATAATCCTATTCAAACTACTATTAAAATTAAAGTAAATCCTATTTTACAAAGAAATGTATTTATCAATAAATTTAATCAAACAAATGAATTATTTGTTGATCCAAATGTTGCACAAAAATTAATAGTTGAAAATACTCAAGAAAATCCTCCAATTACTTTTCAAATTGTTAGTTCCACACCTGATGAACAAGGTAAAGAAGTTATTAAATTAGTTGATAACAATATATATTGTTTAAATGCTGGTAATATTGTATTAAAAGCAATATTAGATAAAACTAGTAATTATTTAAAAACTGAAACACCATTATATAATTTAAGAATTAAATTAAAAGACCCTGCTGATTTTATTATTGATAAAGTAGAACAATTATATTATAAATCAAATATTTTAGTTACTGTAAATGATGGTTTATTTAATGATGAATATGAAATTTTAGCAACATCTGATAATGTTCTAGTTGAAAATAATAAAATAACTGGATTAAATAATCAAATAACTGGATTAAATGCTGGATTATCATTATTAAATGTTACTAAAAAGGCTACTTTTATGTATAAAGCATTAACTAAACCAATTAAAATATTTGTTAATAAAATTAAACAACCTGATTTTAAAATAATTAATATTAGTAATGAACAAAAAGTTAATCCAGAAAAACAAATTAAATTAGAAACTTCTCCTGTTCAAGAAACTACTGAAATATATTATAAAATAATAACTAATACACCATTAGAAGGTAATAGTGTTTGTTATATTGAAGGAAATAAAATAATATTTACTAATATTGGTACTGTTAGTGTTTTAGCTTATACTCCTGAAACATTAAATTATTATTCTACTGATACAGATTTAATTACATTTACTGTCACTAAAAATAAACAAGATATTTTACAAGTTGTTGAATTAGAAAAATTATATGTTAATTCATCTATTAGTTTAAATATAAAAGGTGGTAACAGTCCTAATGATAATAAATATACAATTAATAATAATAATTGTTACATTTCAAATAATAAAATATTTGGATTAAATTCAGGTGATTCTACTATTACTGTTTTAAGACCTGGTAATTTTATGTATTTAGATGAAACATTAAATTTTAATATTTCTATTTTAAAAATTAATCAAACTATTAGTATTAATAATATTAGTAGAACTAATGAAATATTTGTTGACCCTAATATTACTTATGAATTAGTAATTAATAATCTTAAAGAAAATCCTGATGTTATGTATACTATTAAATCTGTTAATGATAATGTATGTTCTATTAATGGTAATCAACTTGTTGCACTTAATGAAGGTGAATGTACTATTACTGGTATTGTTTCTGAAACAAAAAATTATTTATCATCTAAAACTACTGATTTAGTTATTAATGTTAAAGCATTACCTCAGACTGATTTAATTATTAAAACTACACCGTTATATTATAATTCTAATATTTCTGTATTAGTTACCGGTGGTAATTCTAATGGTAAAGTTACTATTACATCACAAAATGATAATTGTACTATTAGTGATTTTATAATTTATGGTAAAAAAGCTGGTAAATGTGTATTAACTATTACTAAAGAAGGTGATAATGTATATAGTAAAATTATTAAAGATTTATTTATTAATGTATCTAAAATACAACAAAATGTTAAATTACTTGATTTAAGTGTAAATAATAATTTAACTGTTGATTCTGAAAATGCTATACCTATTAATATTGAAGGTGTTCAAGAACAACCAAATATTAAATATTATTCTACTAATTTTGATGTTTGTTATATTAAAGATTCTACACTTATTCCTCTTAGTGAAGGTGAATCTACTATATATGCTATTTTAAATGAAACTGCAAATTATAGTGCAACAAAAACAAATGAAATTAAAGTTGTTGTTACTAAAAAATCATTACCTGTTTTTGATTTAAATAATTTAACAAATATGTCATTTTTAGAAGCAGTTGTATTAAATCAAATGTATATGGGTTTTAATATTAATTATTCAGTTGATAATCCAAATTGTACTATTTTAGGTACTACATTAATTGGTTCACATGCTGGTAAATGTATTTTAACTGCAACAATTAAAGGTAATAATACATATAATGACCTTATTAGTAAATATGTTATTAATGTTAATAAAATTTATCAACCAACTATTAAAATAAATATTGAAAACTATACTGATTTTATGTATGTTAATCCTACTGTTGGTTATAATATTATTTCATCTGATATTAAAGAAAATCCACAAATTAATTATATCATTTCTAATAATAAAATTGGTTATATTTCTAATAATAAATTTTATCCAACATTAGAAGGTGAATGTGAAATATATTTAACTACTTCTGAAACTGATAATTATATTAGTAGTAAATCAAATATTATTAAAATTGTTACTAAAAAAAATAATCAAACTGCATTTAAATTATTCAAAAATAATGAATTATATTATAGAGAATCTATTGATTTAGAATATATTGGTGGTTCTACTAATAATTTACCTGTTTTTACTATTGACTCATCTAATTGTAATATTATTAATAATAAATTAATTGGAATAAATGCTGGTACATGTCAAGTTAATGCTATAAAACAAGGTGATGAAATGTATTATGATATTAGTGCTAATTTAGTTATTGAAGTTAAAAAAATAAAACAAAATAATTTCACCCTTGATAAAATTAATGATAACAATATTATTTATGTTAATCCTAAAAATCCTATTAAATTAAATGTCTCTAAAGTAGAAGAATCACCTATTATTACATATAATATTGTTAATTATAATTCTGAAAATAAACAAATTATTACTATTAATAATGGTATTTTAACAGCAAATTTGGATGGTGCATGTTCTATTACTGCTGTAACTACTGAAACTACTAATTTCTTATCAACACAATCAAATACAATTATGATTAATGTAATTAAAAATATACAAGATAATTTAATTATTACATATCCTGAAACTATTGATTATAAAAATAATTTTACTTTACAAGCATCTGGAGGTAATAGTGAAGAATTTATTAATTTTGAATTATTAAATGATGTTTGTAATTTAGATGATAAATATAAATTAATAACAAATAAAGTTGGTACTAGTACTATTAAAATATCAAAAGCCGGTGACTTTATGTATTTACCAATACAAAAAACTATTAATATTGAAGTAAAACCTATCTTACAAACTGTTACTATTAAAAAATTTAATGAATCTAATGATATTGAAGTTGACCCTTCTAAAGAATATGAATTTGAATTATTAGGTCTTATGGAAAATCCTACATATGAATTAGTTATTGTTCCTGATTCTAATTCTAAATCTGTTGCTACAATTACTAATAATAAAATTAAACCTCTTGGTGAAGGTTATGTTATAGTAAAAGCAATTATTAATAAAACTACTAATTATTTACAATCTGAATCAGTACCTATTAAAGTTAATGTTATATTAAAATCACCTGCTAATTATATTATTGAACAATTACCTGATTTATTTTATAATAGTTCTGTTGATTTAGTAATTACCGAAGAAAAATTCGATTTAAATAATTATATTATTGAATCTTCTAATAATAATGGTTTATCTGTTGATGGATTAAAATTATCTGGTTTATTAGCTGGTGAATATATTTTAACTGTTACTAAAAAAGCTACATTTATGTATAAAGCATTAGTTAAAACAATGAAAATTACTGTTAAAAAATTATCACAACCTGAATTAATTATTAATGAAAATATTTCTGAATTATTTGTTAATCCTTCAACACCTGTTGTATTAACAACAACTAAATTAAATGATAATGCAGAAGTTTTATTTAAAGTTATATCAAATAATCCTTTTGAAACTTTTAAAGAAGTTGTTACTTTTAATTCTAACAAATTAATTGCTCATAATGCTGGTAGTGCTGTTATTAGAAGTTACTCTGCTGAAACAAATAATTATCACGGTGTTGAATCAAAAGATTATTTAATTGTTGTTACTAAAAATGAACAAGAACCACTTATATTTGAACCATTAGAAAAATTAATTGTTGGTGGTATTATTAGTATTAGTTGTTCAGGGGGTAGTAATTCAAATAAAATTAAATATAGTGTTTCTAATAATTCATGTTATATTCAAGGTAATAATTTAATTGGTGTTAATGCTGGTTATAGTGTTTTAACTGCAACTAAAGAAGCTGATTTTATGTATTATGAAATATCTGAATCCATTTTAGTATATATTTCTAAAATTGACCAAACTATAACATTACATAATATTAATTCTACTAATGAAATATTAGCTGAACCTGATAGAGATTATGATTTAATTGTTTCTGGTGTTAAAGAAAATCCTGAAATTAAATTTAATATTATTTATTCATATTCATTAGGTAATTATGATATTTGTGAAATTCAAAATGGTAAATTATCACCCTTAAATCAAGGTGTATGTATTATTGAAGCTATTACTAGTGAAACAAGTACATTTAACTCAACAAAAAGTAATCAAATTGTTGTTACAGTTAAACAATTAAAACAATCTGGACTTGTTATTGTTCCTTCTGGTCCTTTATATTTTAGCTCATCTATTAAATTAAATATAACTGGAGGAAGTACTAATGGTCTACTCACAATTAGTCCTTCTAATGATAATTGTTTAGTTAATGGTACTGAAATTATTGGTAATAATACTGGTTATTGTATGTTAACTATTACTAAAGAAGGAGATGAACAATTTGAAACATATTCAACTAATTATTTTATTAAAGTTAATAAAATTAAACAACAACTTAAATTAGAAAATATAAATACTACTAATACAATTTATGTTTATGATAATAAAATAAATAAACTTAATATTTCTAATATTAAAGAAGAACCTGATATACAATATAAAATTATTAATAATAAAATTTGTTATATTGAAGATAATACATTATATGGTATCACTGATGGTACTGTTTCTATTGTTGCAATTGCTAGCGAAACTGATAATTATGCTGAAACTGTTTCAAATAGTATTGATGTAATTATTAAAAAGAAAAATCAACAAGAATTTAATATTGGAGCTAATAATAATATTTATATAAATGATGCAATTAGACTTAATAATAGTGATAATATTGAATATACTACAACCAATAATAACTGTATTATTATGAATAATGTATTAATTGCTGTTAAAGCTGGTGTTTGTTCATTAAAAGCAACTAAAAAAGGTAATACTGAATTTAATCCTATTGTTAAAGAATATAATATAAATGTTAATAAAACTACACAAAAAGATATTTTTATTGAAGATATTAATGAAAAAAATATATTATTTGTTAATCCAAATATTAAACATAAAATTAATATTAAAAATTTAAGAGATACTCCTTCTTTTAATTATATTATTACTAGTGAAAATAATTGTATTACTATTGTTGATAATTATATTATAACTAGTAATGAAGGCTCTTGTACTATTCAAGTTGTTGTTGGTGAAACTGATAATTATTTAGAATCAAAATCAAATATTATTAAATTATTTATTGTTAAAGGCGAACAAATACCAATTGATATATCTTTATCTAAAGAATTAAATTATAATGATATGGCTAATATTTTAATTAGTGGAGGTAGTGTTGATAGTGAAGTTGTAGTTGAATCAAATAGTTCAATATGTAATATAATTAACAATACTATTATTCCTACTGGTACAGGTACATTTACTATTTCTGCTTATAAAGAAGGTAATTTTATGTATAAACCAATTTATACTGAAAAAACTTTTGTTATTAATAAAATTAAACAAAATAATTTTATATTAGTTGATATTAATAAAGATAATACTATTTTTGTTGACCCAAATAATCCTTATTATTTAGAATATAGTTTTGTTGAAGATAATGCTAATGTATTGTTTATTATTGAAAATATAACTGATACATCTGATAATTTAATTGTTATTAACAATGGAGTATTATTTGCTAATAAATCTGGAGTTTGTAAAATTACTGCTATTGCTACTGAAACTGATAATTATTATGAAACTAAGTCAAATACTATTACTATTAATATTAATAAACAAGAACAAGATGATTTTATTATAAATGTTCCATTACAAATTGAATATAATTCTTCTAATTTCTTTAATGTTATTGGCGGTAATACTGATTCAAGTATTAAAATTGAACCAAATAATGATGTATGTTATATTGATTCATCACTAAAAATTATTACACAATCTACAGGTATATGTATTTTTAAAATATTTAAAGAAGGTGATTTTATGTATTTACCATTATCAGGTGAAGTTACAGTTAATGTTTTACCTATTAAACAAAATAATCCATATATTATAAATTTTAATGATACTAATGAATTATTTAATAATCCTAATGAAGAATATGAATTACAAATTGCTAATATAGAAGAAAATCCTGTTGTTGTATACGAAATTCTTAAAAATATCCCAGATAATTGTTGTACAATTAATAATAATAAACTTATTGCAAATACTCAAGGTACATGCACAATTAGAGCTAAAATACTTAAAACAACTAATTATACTGAAACAATTACTGAACCTTTTACTATTAATGTAATACTTAATTCACCTTCACAATTTATAGTTGATAAAATCCCTAAAATATATTATAATAGTACAGTCAGTTTAACTATTAATAACGGTACATTTGACCCTAATATTTATGAAATTAAATCATTAGATGAATCTAAATTATCTGTTATTAATAATAAATTAACTAGTTTACAAGCAGGTATACAGTATATTTCTATTACTAAAAAACAAACACCTGATTATGAAGAATTAACTAAATATGTTAAATTTGTTGTTAATAAAATAAAACAACCTTTTATTGAAATTGAAAATTTATTAGATACATATACCATTAACCCATTACAACCAATTATATTAAATATATCTAAAGTTTTTGAAAATCCAGATATTAAATTTGATATATTAGTTGATTTACCATTTGAACAAAATAAACAAGTTGTACAAATTGTTGGAAATCAATTATATATATTAAATACTGGATCATTTATTATTAGAGCTTCTGTTTCTGAAACAACTAATTATTTTGGTGATTATAGTAAAGAATATAATATTAGTGTTGTTAAAGAAAAACAAAATGATTTAGTATTTAATGAAATTTCTGAATTATCAGTTGGTAATACTATTTATATTAGTGCATATGGTGGTAGTACAAATAATAAAATTCAATATTATTCATATAGTAAAAATTGTATTATCAAAAATAACACTGTATATGGTTTATATGCTGGTAAAGCAACTATTTATGCTTTTAAAGATGGTAATTATAGATATCTTCCTACTGAAGTATCTATTGAAATTAATATTAATAAATCACTACAAAATGTTAGTCTTGTTAATATTAATAAAAATAATGAATTAGAAATTAATACTAATTATAAATATAATTTACTTATTGATGGTTTACAAGAAAAAACTACTGTTCAATATATTGTTAATAATGATAATTGTACAGTTCAAAATAATAATATAATACCTAATAAAGCTGGTACTTGTGAAGTTTATGCTATATTAAGTGAAAGTTCTAATTATAAAGAAACTATTACAAATAAATTATTAATTACTGTTAAATTTTTAAAACAAGATAAACTATATATTGAACCTTCTGGTCCTTTATTTGTTAATAATCAAATATCATTAAAAATTTATGGTGGAAATACTGATGAAAAACCTGTTATTACTACTACTGGTACTAATTGTAGTATTAGTGGAAATATTATAACTGGTCTTAATGCAGGTCAATGTAAATTTTCTATTTATAGAAAAGGTAATAATATTTATGATTATGTTTATGCTGATTATTTTATTAATGTACAAAAAGCAGAACAAAATATATATCTTGATAAATTAACTGTTGATAATATTATTAATGTTTCACCTGATACTGGTATTCCTATTATTATTAAAGGATTAAAAGATAATGCTAATATCACTTGGAATATCGAATGGTTAGATATATCTAATAGTATTAGCATTGATTCTAGTATGAATTTATATGCTTATAAACAAAGCTCATTTATATTACAAGCAGTTGCTAATGAAACATATAATTATTTAAAAACATTTAGTAACAAAATGTATATTCAAGTACAAAAACAAACATTAGATGATGTTATTTTTGAAACACCCACTATTATTAATTATGGTGATAAAATACAACTAAAACTTAATAAAGGTAATGATAATGTAACATTTTCTTCAATGGATGAAACTAAATGTAAAATTATTAATAATACTTTAATTGCTGTTGGAATTGGTTATTGTAATATTAAAATAAATAGAGCTGCTGATAATGTATTTAGTTATATTAATAAAGAAGTTTCATTTAAAGTTAATAAAGCACAACAACCTAATATTATTTTAGAGAATATTAATAAAACAAACAGTATTTTTGTTGGTAAAAGATATAATCTTAAAGTTAGTGGCTTTAAAGAAAACCCAAAAATAATATTCAATATTATTAGTTCATTAAATACATCACAACAAAAAGCTAATGTTTGTAATATTCAAAACAATATGTTATCTGGTTTAACAGAAGGTATTTGTATTATTGAAGCTATTGTTTTAGAAACAAATACTTATATTGAATCTAGATCTAATCAAATTATTATTAATGTTAAACGATTAAGTCCTACTGATTTAAATCTTGAAAGTGAAATTGAAATTGATTATAAGGATAGTTTTGATTTAAATATGATTAATGAAATTAATAAAGGTATATTAACATATACATCAGACACATCTAATTGTTTAATTGTTAATAATTCAATTATTGGTAATAATGCAGGTATATGTAATATTAATGCTATTAGAGAAGGTACTAATGAATATTTACCAATTAACAAAGTATTTAAAGTTATTGTTAATAAAATTTATCAACCTAATTTTGTATTAAATAATATTGTTTCTAGTATAATTAATGTTGAACCTGATAAAGGATATAATATATCATATTCTGGATTATTAGAATCACCTGATGTTAAATTTGAAGTTTCAAATACTACTAATACTGAAGTTTGTAAAATTGTTGGTAATAAATTATTTGCTATTAATGAAGGTATTTGTTATATACAAGCTATTAGTAATGAAACAAATAATTATTTATCTACTAACTCTAATACTGTTAAAGTTGAAGTTACTAAAATTAAACAAGCACCTCTTAAATTTTTAAATCTTAATCAATTATCATATAATCGAAAAATTAAATTAGGTGTTGATGGTGGTAGTATTCCTAATAGTATTAAATATATTTCAAATAGTCCATTAATATGTAAAATTGATAGTAGTAATAATTTAATTGGATTAAATGTTGGTAAATGTACTATTAAAGCATATAATGAAGGTAATTCTAAATATTACCCTGCTGAAACTACAATTACTATTAATGTTAATAAATCATCACAACCTAATTTAATATTAAAAGAAATTAAAGATATTTTTATTAGTAATAGTGCATTTAAATTATCATTAGGTGGAGTTTTAGATAATGCTATTGTTAAATATAATATTATTTCATCAATATCTGCATCAGGACAAAATGAAGAAATTGTTACAATTAAAGATAATCTATTATATGCAAATAAAGAAGGTGTAATTGTATTACAAGCTGAAACTTCTGAAACTAATAATTACTTATCAACTAAATCAAAACAAATATCAATTAATATTAAACCATTTTCTAATGCATTATTATCAAATACAAATGTTGTACAAAGTAAAATATTATTAAATGTATCAAAACCTGCACCAATAACTATTTCATCAACTGAACCAATACAATATATTAATAAAGTTTCAACTTCATCAATACCTATTACACCTATTAAAACTACTGTAACACCTGTAACTACTATTAAAACTACTGTTCCTGTTAAAACTACTGTTCCTGTTAAAACTACTGTTACACCTGTTAAAACTACTGTTACACCTGTTAAAACTACTGTTACACCTGTTAAAACACCTGTTAAAACTGTTGTACCTTCAAAAACTACTGTACCTGTTAAAACTGTTGTTAAAACAACTGCTCCAGTTAAAACAACTACCCCAGTTAAAACTGTTGTTAAAACAACTGTTCCAGTTAAAACAACTGCTCCAGTTAAAACAACTGTAATACCATCTAAAACTAAAACAACCACCATTGCTTCAAAAACTACAATTCCTGTTAAAACAACAAATGTATCTAAAACAATTTAAATAAATTTATTTAAAAGATAATTTTTATATATTATAAATGATTACTAATTCAGAAATGATTTATACATATATTAAAAACATAGAAGAAGAAAATATTAAATTAAAAAAATTAAATGAAGAATTATATGAACAAACAGAATCATTAACACATGATTTAGCTAATTTAAATAAATTTTCTATTATTAATAATTTAAATAAACAATTAAAAGAAAAAAATAATCAAATCCTTTTATTAGAAAAAACAATTAATAAACTACATACTAAACCTGAAAATATTAATAAAAATCAAGAAGTTATTGAAAAACATGTTAAAAATGAAAAAATACCTGTTAAAATTGAAGAACCACCTATTGAAGAAATTATTAAAAATATAGAAAATGAAACATCAAATAATTCTTATAATAATATAAATAAAATTGAAGAAATTGTTGAAAAAGTTATTGAAGAAGAAATTGTTGAAAAACCAGTTGAAAAACCAGTTGAAAAACCAGTTGAAAAAGTTATTGAAGAACCAGTTGAAGAAGTTGTAGAAGAACCTATTAAAATTGTCGAAGAAGTTGTTGAAGAACCTGTTGAAAAACCAAAGAAAAATAAAAAAAATAAAATTGTAGAAGAACTTATTAAAGAACCTACTGAAGAAGTTATTGAAGAAGTTGTTGAAGAACCTGTTGAAAAACCAAAGAAAAATAAAAAAAATAAAATTGTCGAAGAACCAGTTGAAGAAGTTGTAGAAGAACCTATTAAAATTGTAGAAGAACCTATTAAAATTGTCGAAGAACCTGTAGAAGAAGTTGTTGAAGAACCTGTTGAAAAACCAAAGAAAAATAAAAAAAATAAAATTGTAGAAGAACTTGTAGAAGAAATTGTTGAAGAACCTGTTGAAAAACCAAAGAAAAATAAAAAAAATAAAGTATTATTAGAGCTAATAACATGGAAATCAAATACATACTTTTTAAATCCAATTACTAATGAAATTTTTGATGTTATTGATAATAAACCATCAAATCATATTGGTAATTTAATAAATAATAAAGTTAAATTAAATATATTATAGCATCTCTGATGCAGAGTGATCTCGATGTGTATATACGCCCTTAAAGGCTATAAAATAAAAAATAATAAATATATAAATAAAAAAATAAAAAATAAAAAATAATAAATATATAAATAATAAAATTAAAAAATAAATATATAAATAATAAAATTAAAAAAATAAACATATAAATAATAAATATATAAATAATGCGTTGAATTTAATATTTTTTAAGTATTAAATTAAATGGATTTGATATTAGGAATCGACTTTGGTACAACTAATACTGTTGTTACTTATTTTCAAAATAATAAACCTAATTTACTTTTAGATGGTGTATATAAATCTATACCTTCAAAAATTGGTATTAAAAATGAAATACTTTTTTGTGGTAATTATATACCATTAAAACCTGATTATGTAATTGACAATTTTAAAACAATTATAGGTCAATCTTTTAATCCAATTATTGTTGGTAATAAAACATTATTACTTAATGATATTTTAATTATATTTTTTGACCATATTAAAAAAATAATAAATAAAAAATTTGATTCAACATATAATTTAAAAACTATTATAACAGTTCCTTCTAACTTTAATGATAAACAAAGAGAAATTATAAGAAATGCATTTAATCATTGTAAATTTAACGTATTAAGAATTATTAATGAACCTAGTGCAGCTGCATTATCGTATGGTCTTTCAAACATAAACGATAATGAAGAAAGAATTTTAGTTATAGACACTGGTGGTGGAACTATGGACTTGACAGTTTTAATGAAAGAAGATGGACTTTTTCAAGTCGAACATAGTATAGGATTAAATGATTTAGGTGGAAATAATTTTACAGATTGTATTTATAATTATATTTTAAAAGCTAGTAATTCAAAAGAAAAAAATCAAATATTATGGTATAATTGTCAAATAGCAAAAGAAAAATTATCATGGTTAGATAATTATGAATTAAAATTTAATAATATTATTTATAATATTTCACAAAAACAATTTGAAAAACTTATTAATAATTTAATTAATCGTGTTGAAGAAATTTTAAATGATATTAAAAATTTATATGATTCATTTAAATATATTATTATGGTTGGTAATACTTCAAAAATACCAATATTACAAAAAATAGTTTTTGATATATTTAATATTAAACCATGGATACATCCTAATTTAGAAGCAGTTGTTGCAGAAGGTGCTTGTTTATATGGTGCTATTGCCGAAAATATATTTAAATCAGATACTAATGTTGTTTTAGTTGATGTTGTTCCTTTATCATTAGGTCTTGAAACATCAGATGGTAGTTTTTCTATTATCATTCCTAAAAATACACCATTACCTGTTAAAAAAACTGCTAGATATACAACTGATTCTCCTTCTGATAATTCAGTTATGGTTAAAATATATCAAGGTGAACGTAAAATTGCTAATAAAAATACATTAATTGGTGAATATATTTTTGATAAAATAACTACTGGAGGAACACCTATTATTGATATAACATTTAAAATTGATTTAAATGGTATTATCAATATAATTATTGTTGATAAAAAATCACAAGTTGAAAAAAATATTTTAATTAAAGATATTCCAATTATTAATTCAGACCAGTTAGAATCAATTTTATTAGAAGCTGAAAATAATGAAAATATTGATGAAGAAGAAATGTTAATAAAATCTAGATTATATCAAATTAATGCTAAATTTGAAATTATATTAAATAATATTAAATTTAATAATTTATTATCAGATATTAAAAAACAAGAATATTATGATATTATTTTAGAATTAGAATCAAAAATAGAAAATGCTAATTCTACTATTTTATTAAATATTATTAAAGAAATTAATGAAAAATTTAATACATTACAAACTGAACATCACGAAGAAGAAACCACTAATGATTCTAGTTCTATTGATAAAATTATTTTATTTGAATTAAAAGAAGAATTAGAAAATAAAGTAAAAATGTTATTAGCTAAAAATCCTGAATGGGGCGAATATCTTAATCCTATTTTAGAAGAATTACAATTAAATAATATTACAAAAGAATATATTGAAGATAAAATGAATATTATAAAAGATCTTGATGATAACAATGAAAATCAAGATTATAAAGAACAATATAAAAATGTTTGTTTATTTATTAAAAATGAAATTAATTGTGGTAATATTAGTCTCTCCGATGATAATATGATTATATTAAATAAACTAATAACAGATTCACTTATATTATTAGATTCAGAATCTGAACCAGAAAATATTAATTGGGAAAGTGAACTAGATGATTTTAATAAAAAATGTGAATCATTATTATAAAAATATAAAATATTATTTAATCATTTTTTGAATTATATGTTAATTCAAAAAATAATAGTTTTTAATTATTTAATTAATTAATTATTTGTTTATTTATTTAAGCAGTTGCAACAGCTTCTACGGGGGCAGCAGGAGCTTCTTGATTCATTTCAGCTTTTTTAACTTTAACAAGTTGATTTTTGTATTCTTTAACAATTTCTCTAACTTCACCTTCTTGAGATTTAATACTGTATTTAATAGGAGTAGCTAATTTAATTCTACCGCCTTTGTAAGAATAGGTATTTCTTTTAGAACCTCTAGTTGATTCTCTAATAGAGAAGGTAATGTTTTGAGTAACATCTTCATTTTTTAAAGTTCTGAAGAATTTAGAAAGAGCTTTATTTGCTGCTTGGTAAGGAGTTAAACCAGTAAATCTTCCAGAATATTCTTCTTGATTAGGAAGAAGAACTTTGAAGCTTCTAGTTTTATCATCAGCATCACCTTCTTCGCCTTCTTCACCTTCTTCTTCTACTTTAGCAACTTTAGGAGCTTTAGGAGCTTTAGCAACTTTAGGAGCTTTGGCAACTTTAGCAGCTTTAGCTACTTTGGGAGCTTTAGCACCTGCTTCTTGAACAACAGGGGCAGCAGCAACAGCTACTTCTTTAGCAGGGGCAGCAGCTTTTTTAGCACCACCTTTTTTAGCAGGAGCAGCTTCTTGAACAACAGGAGCAGCAACTGCAGCAGGGGCAGGGGCAGCAGCTACTTCAGCTTTTTTAGCACCACCTTTTTTAGCAGGGGTAGCTTCTACTTTAGGAGCAACAGGAGCAACTTCTACTTTAGCAGGAGCAGCTTCAGCAGCTTTTTTAGCACCACCTTTTTTAGCAGGTGCTACTTCAACAGGTTTAACAGATTCAACAGGTTTAGCAACTTCTACAGGAGCAGCTTGGGGTACAGTTTCAGGAGTTTTAGTATTTGATTTTTTAGGAGCCATTATATACAATACTATAATATTATATTTTTAAGTCAAACACACTTGATTTTTTTTAAATGCGTCTAACAGTCTTTTAAATAGGTTTCTGCCTCATTATTTTTTATAAAATATTAATTTATTTTTAAAACTCTAATTAGTTATATATGCAAAACCAACAATATAAATTAAAAAATTTAAAACTAATATATTTACAGGAAAGATACAAATATATTTCAAATATTATAAATTCTTTAAGTAACCATATATATTTTTTAGAAAATAACTACTTTATTGACGCTCACAAAAAAAATTTATTAACAAGTATATTATATGATATTAATAAAAATTTAAACATATCAAATAATAATTATTTAAAAAAAACACTAAAAGAAACTGCAAATATTGATAATGAACTAAATATTTTACTTGATAAATTTAATAATATTAATTATAATTGTTTTAATTATTTTGAACCATTATTAAATTTAATTGATAAAAATAATATTCCTTTTTATGAAGAGGAATCAAAAATACATCAAATTATTTTAGAAAATGGATATACTAACATTATTGATACATTTAAACTTATTATTAATAATGATTATAAACAATATTTTTCAGAAGAAACTAATAAAATATTAGATGAAGTTAATAATATTTTTATTCCAATATCAATTAATTTTTTTAATGTTGAATTAAATAATTTATCAAATAATAATTATTATTGGAAAAATCCAAAAAAATATAAATCAAATGATATTCTTGAATTAACTAGAGAAATATGGATTAATTGTTCTAAATTAAAATTATCAAAATATAATTTTATTAAAATAGAAGGAATTTTTATTAATGATCCATTATGTTCATGTTATAAAACATGTCAAATAAATTATTTAAATTTATATAATAAAAAAAAAAATATAGAAAATACTTGTACACTTGATTCTACATTTATTAAAAGATTTATGAAATTTGATTATATTGGTAATTTATATTGTTTAAATACTGATGATTATAATTTATATCTTAACAATTCATATTCTTTTTATAATCAACTTGTTAAAACACCTTTTATTAATATTATGAAATCATATATTACTAATAATACAACAAAAGTACAAAAATTATATAATATTATTTTTTTATTATTATTAGGAGATGATGATAATGCAGACGTTGCATCATTATTTTTAGGAATTATTAAAGAAAAAAAAGTTAATGCTAATAATATTTATAATTTAATATTAAATAAATTACCGTTTTTTTTACAATTAAAATTAAAAAAAGCAAATAATAATATTTCTAATGAATTAGATAAAATTAAATCTTTATCAATTGAAGATGTTGATTATAAAAAACAACTTATTGCTAATAAATTTATACAACCAAATATTAAAACATTAACTTTAGAAAAAATAGATGAAATGAAAAATCAAAATAATGAATTTTTTAAACAAAAAACATTTGTTGAACATATATTAAAATATCCATGGACAAATTCTTCTAAAAATTTAAATAATACTAATAATATTGATAATATTGAACAAAGAACTGCTTATATTGAAAATATTAAAACTAATTTAAATAATTATACTTATGGTCATGAAGAAGCTAAAAATATTTTATTACAAACTATTGCTAGTTGGATTTCTAATCCAGATGCTGGTGGTAGACCTCTTGGATTTGTTGGACCACCTGGAGTTGGTAAAACCTTATTAGCTAAAAGTATTTCTAAAGCACTAGATATTCCATTTGCTGAAATTACTTTAGGTGGACAAAATGATGGTGAATTATTACATGGTCATGGATATACATATTCTGGTTCACAACCTGGTTTAATTATAAAAAAAATGGTTGAAATGGGACAAGAAAGATGTATTTTATATTTTGATGAATTAGATAAAACTGCTTCTAAACATGGGGTTGTTAATGAAATTACTTCTATTTTAATTCATTTAACTGACCCAAATATGAATAAATCATTTCAAGATAGATTTTTTCAAGGTGTTGATTTCCCTCTTGATAAAGTTATTATGATTTTTTCATATAATGACCCTGATAAAGTTGACCCTATATTATTAGATAGAATCACTCAAATTAAAGTAAAACCTTATACTATTCAAGAAAAAATTATTATTGTTAAAGATTATGTTATTCCTGAATTACAAAAAGCTATTGGTATTAATCAACCTTTTACTAATCTTGATAATAATATGATTGAATATATTATTGATAATTATACTAATGAAGCAGGTATTAGAAATATTAAAAGAAAAATAGAAAAAATATTTCTTACACTTAATCTTGAAATTTTATTAAATAAAATTGATTGTGAAAAATATATTTTAACTATTGAAGAAATAAATAGAATGTTATTAAAACCACAAATTGATATTACTAAAATACATGATAAACCTATGGTTGGTATAATTAATGGTCTTTATGCTACTACAAATGGTGATGGTGGAATTATTCCTATACAAGTATTTAATAATTTTACTAGTCATGAGTTTGAAATCAAGCTAACTGGTAGTCAGGGAGATGTTATGAAGGAATCAGTTCAGTGTTCTTTAACATGTGCATTAGAATATATTAATAGAAATATTGATAAATATAATATTAATAATTTTGATAAATTTAAAAATGGTTTTCATGTTCATTGTCCAAGTACTTCTACACCAAAAGATGGCCCCAGTGCTGGATGTGCTTTTACTACATGTTTTATTAGTAGAATTTTAAATAAACCTATTAGAAATGATATTGCTATGACTGGTGAAATTGAATTAACTGGTCGTATTACAAAAATTGGAGGATTAAATTATAAATTAACAGGAGCTAAAAAAGCAGGTGTTAAATTAGTTTTTATTTGTAAAGAAAATAAAGAAGACCTTGATGAAATTATTAAAAAAGAACCTAAATTAATTGATGATAATTTTAAAGTACAAATTGTTGAATATATTGATGATATTATTGATTTAGTTTTAGTTTAAGTTTTACATATTTTTTTTTATATTTTAAATATTTTTGTAAAAAATAATCATTAACTTGTTCTTTATTTTCTTTATTTATAAAATTTTCTTTATTTTCTTTATTTATATTATTTTCTTTATTTTTTTTATTTATATTATTTGTAAATAAAAATATATTTGTATTATTTGTATTATTTATTTCAATATTTACATTTTTATTATATTTAGTAAATTTATCTTTTAAAAATGAAAAAATATTACTTATTTCTATTTCTGAAAAATGAAATGTTTTTTCATATAAATCTTCATTTAATAATAATCTATATATTTCATTATCATAACCATATGATGATTTTAATGCTGTATTTTTATTATTTGAATTTAAACATTCTATAAGTTCAGTTATTAATGTACTTTTATCAGAAAAATACTTCTCCATTTGATATAATATATAAATTAAATCAAGAATACAATTTGTTGTATTTATTTTATTAAAAGTTGAACTAGAATAATCTATTAATTTGATAATTGGTAAATTTATATCACTTATAGTAATTTTATAATTTTTCAATTGTGAATATGATAAATTATTTATATTATTAAAATATATCATTATATTATCAATATTTAAATCATTATGATAATAACCATTAATATTAGCATATAATATAACATAAAATAATTGTATTATAATATAATAAAATGTTTGTTCATCGTAATTATTTGTAAAAAAATCTGTTAATGTTATTCCATTTATTTTTTCAAGTTTAAATATATTTGTAAGATATTTATTATCATCTTTTAAATCAGTATAATTACATTTTTCAATATGTTCTGATGATAAAATATGTAAAGGAAATATATTTTTTAATTCACTAAATTTTTCAATATTATTTTGTTCATTTAAAACATCGTCAACCATTTTAATTTTTCTAGAACAAGCTTCTGCCATATTTTCAGCATGTAATGATGATTTCATTGTTGATGAAATTTTAATTAAATTAGTACTATCATAATTACAAATATTTGCATTTTGTCCTGATTTATATATTGATTCGTTACATACATTTATACAATCATTACGTGGTGTATTATTTATTTCTTTTAAATTTTTTATTTTTGTATTATATAATTCAACTTCTTCAGTAGTACCTGCACATTTATTTAATGGTTCAATATCAGCTGTTGGATCTATTGTTAAATTAAATTTAAATTTATTCATTATATAATATATATTATATATTTAATAATTAATAATTAATAAAAAATATATTTAATAATTAATAAAAAAATATACTTAATATTCTATTTCTTCATCTTCATTTTCACTTATATATATTTCTTCATCTTCATTAGTATATACTTTTTCTTTTAATTCTATACTATTTAATTCATCTAATTTCTTTTTGTCTGATGAATTATATATTAATAATTTTAATGAATTTATTTTATATGCTTTATAACTTGGATATGTTCTTTGATTATTTTGGTCAGTAAATTTTGTATCATCATCATTTAGCATGTCTAAAAACTTTTCTAATCTAGTTACATATTTCTCATTTAAATTATTCTTATGTTTTTCTAATGATAAATTAATTTCTTTTACATGAGAGTCAATTAATTCATTTAACATCTCATTTTTTTTAATTGAAATAAATTCCTTACCATTAAAAATATATCCAATATCATCTCTCATATTAGTAATAAATACATTATTATATTCTGGTAAATCTTTATTAAAATGTACTAATTTAATTGATTCTTCTAATGACATAAATTGTTGATTTAGTATATGTTTTACTTGTTTATTATCTAGTATTCGCTGATAATCTACATCACCAAATTTTACATAAGTATTATTTATAATTTTACCATTATTTATATTACCATTATTATTAATGTTATTAGTTAATTGATTATTAATCTTTTGTAATGTTTTATGATGAATTTTCCCTTTTTC
>JACCEA011579197.1_pt1 | contig 51891 bp, 51 predicted proteins | sample 7449851 | NCBI WGS metagenome assembly JACCEA01 (sample SAMN15323453, study PRJNA562643) | freshwater metagenome | isolation source: river surface water | place: USA:Blue River Watershed | collected 2017-08-18 | reverse complement strand
CAGCAGATAAGCGTTTTGAAGAGTTAAGCGCGAAAGCGGATGTAGTGGTGCATCGCAAAATGAGCCTGGCACGGCAGTGTCAGGTGCCCCTAGAGGGGAAGGCCGTCTTGGCGTACTGGGATCATCCTGCAAATCAATTGGTTGTGGTGAGCGCAACCCAGGTGCCGCACTTAATTCGCACCGCACTTGCGCAATACCTTCAGCTGGATCAAGGGCAGTTGCGTGTCATATCGCCAGACGTTGGAGGCGCCTTCGGGTACAAATGTATTTTGCAGCCAGAAGAACTTTGTGTCGCTTGGTTGGCGAAAACGTATCGCAAGCCGTTTCGCTATATCGAAGATCGCCGTGAGCATTTAACCGCTGGGGCCAACACCCGCGAGCACTATTATGAAATGACGGCCTACGCGGATAAGCGTGGTCGTTTGTTGGCGTTAGATGCAAAGATTACGATCGATGGTGGTGCCTATTCAGTTTGGCCTTTCACGATCGGCATTGAGCCTGGCCAGGCGGTCGGTAACTTGCCCGGTCCGTATGCGTTTGATGGCTATCGCTGTGTGACTCGGTGTGTTGCGACGAATAAACCTGGCTTTGTTCCTTATCGGGGAGTCGCGCGGACGGGTGTTTGTTTTGCGATGGAACTCACCCTCAATGCGATTGCTCAGGAAGTGGGGCGCGAGCCCTGGGAGATTCGTATCGAGAATCTTGTGCAGCCCGAGCAGATGCCTTACCTTAACGTGGCGAATAAGTATTTTGATAGCGGCGATTACCCCGCTAGTGTGCGGCGTGCTCTAGAAATGATTGATTTAAAGGCGGTCAGAGCACGTCAAAATGTTGGGGAGTCTGATGGGCGTCTGATCGGGTTTGGAATTGCAACCTACACCGAGCAGTCTGCGCATGGAACATCGGTTTTCGCCGCATGGGGTATGCCAATTGTTCCGGGCTTTGATCAAGCAATGGTTCGCATGACACCTGATGGTGGTCTCGATATCCGCGTGGGCGTACATTCTCATGGTCAGGGGATGGAGACCACGTTGGCGCAGATCGCAAATGAAGTATTGGGTGTCGATGTATCACGCACTCGCGTGATACACGGAGACACAGCCCAAACGCCTTATTCAAGTGGCACTTACGCCTCGCGCTCACTGGTGATGTCAGGTGGAGCCGTTTCACAAGCATGTAAAAAGCTGATACCGCAAATTTTAAAGATTGGCGCACATTTACTTCAGGCGGATATCGCCTCTGTGCGTTTCGAAGATGGTTGTGTCAAGTCTGGGCAAGCGCACGTCACAATCGATCAGGTTGCAAACGCCTGGTATCTCAATCCGCAAAGGTTGCCAGCTGATGTTGATCCGGCTGGGTTAGAGGCAACGGTTGGCTACAAACCCAAAGTCGACACAGGTGCCTTTTCGTATGCTACGCACGCAGCTGTTGTTGCGATAGATCCCAAAATGGGTAGTGTCGAGATTCTGGATTACGTCGTAGTAGAAGATTGTGGTGTGGTGGTCAATCCAATGGTTGTTGAGGGTCAAACGATTGGAGGGGTTGCTCAAGGAATCGGGACTGCACTGTATGAAGAGATGCCCTATGACTCCTTTGCCCAACCGCTAGCCTCTACGCTTGCCGACTATACGATGCCCGGCGCAACTGAGGTGCCGAACATTCGTATTGATCATTTAGAGACTCCATCACCCCATACGGAATTTGGTGCCAAGGGAATGGGAGAGGGGGGAGCAATCGCCCCGCCTGCTGCAATTTTTGGAGCTGTCAACGATGCTTTGCGTAAGCTCGGTGGTCATATTGAGGTGAATCAGACACCGTTGACGCCGCGACGCTTACTTGAGGCGATTAAACACGCCAAGCAGAAAACTGCCAGAGGTGGCGTATGAAGGCAGCGCAATTTGATTATGTTTCTCCTGCCAGTATTGATCAAGCCCTTGGTGCATTGAAAGCAGTGGGTGATCGAGCCAAACCCATCGCTGGCAGTCAGTCTCTCGGCCCAATGCTCAATTTGCGTCTGACACGTCCTCAAACTGTGGTCGATCTGTCTAAGCTTGCAGAGATGCAGACCGTAACAAAACATCAGAATGCCTTGCGGGTGGGCGCCTCGGTCACGCATGCACAAATTGAAGATGGCGTTTTCGATTTGCTGCGAGGACACCCCGTTCAAATGGTTGCTTCCCGTATTGCCTATCGCTCGGTACGTAATCGGGGTACCTTGGGCGGCAGCCTCGCGCATGCAGACCCTGCGGCAGACTGGGTGTTGGCGTGTGCTGCGTTGGATGCTCGGATTGAGGTTCAATCCGCCTCGGGCACCAGACTGGTGTCGATGTCGGACTTTATGATTGCTGCATACACCACGCTCCTGGCCGCAGACGAAATTATTGCGGCGGTACATTTTCCAGACGTTTCATCGCGAGCGCGTTGGGGTTATCAAAAGTTTTGCAGAAAGACGGGTGAATTTGCACATGCAAGTTGCGCCACCTATATTGATCCCGAGTCAAAAATTGCTCGCATTGTCGTGGGTGCACTTGATGGTGCTCCATGCGCGTTGGGTGCGCTGGCCGTAAAGGTCGCAGCTCAGGGCCTTGAAGGCTTTGACGAAGCAGCCGTGGAGGCATCCTTGCAACAGACACTACCGCAGCAGGACGACATTGCGCGGCAAATGTTTGTGCAAGTGGTGTTGCGATGCGTGCACCAGGCGTTCGGAGTACAGCGATGAACATGAAGACGATTCAAATACAAGTCAATGGTCACAGCTCCTCGCAGCAGGTAGCGCCGCGTACGCATTTAGGGGATTTTCTGCGTGACCAGTTGCAACTGACTGGGACGCACCTTGGCTGTGAGCACGGGGTGTGTGGCGCATGTACAGTCTTAGTGGATGGCGCTCCGGTTCGCTCTTGTATTACCTATGCGGTTGCCTGCGATGGCCAGTCGGTCACGACCATCGAGGGTTATGGCCAGGATCCGGTCATGAGACGGTTGCGTGATGCGTTCACGGTTCATCATGCACTTCAATGTGGATACTGTACTCCAGGAATGCTAGCGAGCGCGCGCGATATTGTGCTGCGCTTACCTGATGCAGACGAAGAGCGTGTGCGGATAGAGCTTGCGGGTAATATCTGTCGCTGTACCGGCTACATGGGAATTGTCGCTGCCATCATGAGTGTCTTGCGCGATCTGTCGCAGAACCCTGATTCGGAGATTAATCTTTTGCGTAGTGGCAAGCATGCGCTTCATGCGTCTGTGGGCAGTGCTACAACACAACACGAGCGTTTCGAGGGATTTAGCGCACAAGAGAGTAGCCGTGCAACCGAGTCGCAACAAGTTATGACGGATGCGGCTCCAGCCGCGACGGATAGCAAAACGACTGGCACAAAAGTTGATGGTTTCTTCGAGGTTCCTTGCTCGGCCGATGAGGTATGGACATTCATGACGGATTTGCGTCGTGTGGCGGCTTGTCTACCGGGTGCACAAGTTGATGAGATGTCTGGCGCCGAGGTGACTGGATCTGTTGCAGTGAAATTTGGCCCGATGTCAGCGTCATTTAAAGGCCGAGCGAAGCTTGAGCTCGATGCGCAGAATAGAACCGCTGTTTTACGCGGAAGCGGGCAAGATGCCTTGAGCCAATCGCGCGCAACCGGAGACGTACTCTACCGCGTAGAAAGAGTCGATAAAGCGAGCACAAAAGTTTTTGTCGAGTTGACCTATGTGTTGCAAGGACCGCTTGCTCAGTTTTCACGATCCGGTCTGGTGCAAGAATTCGTGCGCAGGATGATTGCTGATTTTGGCCGAAATGTAGCGGGAGTCATTCAAGATCCCAATGGGCAGCGCGTAACCGCATCGACTGCTATAAATCCATTCGCCGTATTTGCCTCGATTCTTTGGTCGCGGATCAAGCGTCTATTTGGTGCCAAGTAACGCGTAGGCGATTTAGCCTCCAGAGAGACTTTTTGCATCATCTGCGAGCGCGGACCCAGACAGGTGCAGCGTACAGTTAACCAGCATCGCGCGATGCGGCTTGGTTGGATCGATGGTGCTGACAGCCGTATTGCTGATGCGCTCAGGTAGGCTGTGCCCATTGAGATCAACACAGCGTTCGAGTAAAGAGTGAATCACCAACCCATGACTGACAACGATCAGTGGGCCATTGAGCGTGGCATGTAATGCGAGTGCGTGTTCTAAGGCTTGCTCGACCCTGGCATGGAATGTTGCCAGAGACTCGCCGTTGGGTGGTGCACCTGCCATACTGATAGGATCGAAGTCAAAAGCGTTTTGGGGCTTGCCACGGAAGTCTCCAAAATTACGTTCCCAGAGCAGGGCTGTGGTTTGCGGGATGAGACCGGTCGCTTTTGAGATGGCTTGTGCCGTTTGCCAAGCGCGCGGCATATCGCTACTCAGAATTGCAGCAGGTTTAAGCGCGTGAATACGTTGCGCTACCAATTCAGCTTGTGCGAGCCCACGAGGTCCAAGTGGTGTATCGGCAGGCTGAATGACGCGGGCGGCATTCAGTAGAGTTTCTCCATGACGGATAAAGTGGATGCTCATGCGGTTAGCGCCTGTAATTTCATTATTACTTGATTGTATCGGGATCCGCACTAAAATCTAATTTTTCTTATTACCACCGGAGGGACTATGAAATTTAGTACAGCCGTTTCGACTTGCCTGTCAAAATACGCCACTTTTTCTGGGCGTGCGACACGCAGTGAATTTTGGTGGTTCTACCTTTTTACCTTTCTCGTCAACTGGATTGCTGGTCTCGCTTTAGGCAATATGATTTCACTGATCATTAGCCTTGCGTTTGTTTTGCCTTTGTGGGCTGCTGGCGCTCGACGCCTGCACGATATTGGGCGCACTGGCTGGTGGCAGCTGATCTTCATCACTGTCATTGGAATTTTGGTATTGATTTACTGGTACGCGCAAGAGACGGCCCCCGAGGCAAATCAGTATGGCGCTTATGTGCCACCCTCTGAAGCTTAGTCGTTAGGCAGGGTGGTGGATCTTATGGGGAAAACAACCCAATAAAAATAGCTGGATCGACACGTGCGTCATTCAGACTTACGTTCCAGTGTAGGTGTGCACCGGTTACCCGGCCGGTCGCGCCTACTTTCCCCAGAATTTGACCGCGTTCCAGTCTTTGACCTTCTGTCACGTCGATGACGGATAGATGGCAGAACATACTGATCATGCCCTGTCCGTGGTCAACGAAGACTGTCTTTCCGTTGAAGAAAAAGTCTCCCGTCAAGATAACGGTACCCGCGGCAGGCGCTTTAATAGGCGTGCCAGTAGGTGCCGCAAAATCCAAGCCTGAGTGCGGTGCGCGCGCTTCGCCGTTGAAGTAGCGTTTGAGTCCAAACGGGCTGGATAGCGGTGCGTCGACTGGACGATCAAGGATCAAGTTGCTTGGATGCCCTGGACTGAACTGTTGGTACGCGTTGTCTTGAAGCGTTGCTTCGCGTTTATAGCGCGCTAAGTCCTCATCGGACAAATGAACGTGTTTATTTGTCTTGAGCGTGATGCGCTGTTCGCGATAGACCTTGTCTCGAACTTCAAAGTTAAGTGAATTTTTTGTAGTGCCTGTTGCGACAGTGATGCTGTGTGTACCCGGTTTAGTGCTCAGAGGAATCCCTACGATCGCAAACGATCTGCCAGCACTGTCGCGCGTCATCAACACACGCTTGTCTAGAAAGCGTATGTCCGGTGTCGTCCCTTTGGTTAATTTGGATGTGATCTCAATCACTGCAACACCGCCTGGCACAGGCTGATCAAGTGTTGCGAGTGGCTGACTCAACGGCGCTGAATGCGCAGCTGTTAAAAATAAAAAAAACAAGCATCCGACCCAAGTGATGAGCCGTAGGTGCAAGTGATGCATTATTTTTGCCAGAGATACTGCGTTGGGTTGTCGGGGCATGATCCGAAGCCGCATACTGCAACAGCACTGAGAGTGTTGACCGCGGCAAGGCTAAAAAACAGACCAATGAGTATTGTTGATACAAGCCCTGCACGTGCTTTTCTTGATTGATTCAAGCGGTTTCGATCAATGCATAGCATGGCAGTGCAAAACAACATCATGATCAAGAAAGAAAGAAATCCCCAGGTATAGAAATGCAAACCGAGTAACTCTGAGCCATATCCGGGATCATTAGGGGCGATGTGCAGAAGTACTTGCCTCAACGACGCGGTTGCCCCAGCGATGGCCGACGCGAGAATAATGGCATAGTGTGTGGCGGAGGGACCAAAACGAATGTTCAGCATCATGCCGATGCCAGCCATCGTGAGTGCGATGCGTTGCAATTGGCAGAGTGGACAAGGCAGTTCGTTATAGAAAAATTGCCAAAACAAGGCTTCGAGTAATGAGCCGCATACAGCCGCCAAGGCAGCGGCATTAAGCCAATAGGAAAGCGTTTTGCCGAAGTAGGAACTGCCACCATCGATATCTATCAGGGGCGCGTTCATAGTGAAATACTCAATTTGTCAGTCATGTGGTATTGCATCCATACGAGGAAAATCACAAACGTAAAGATCCAGGTTCGGATTGTGTAAGGACGATTGCCGCGCAAGGTAAACCAGATCGCGACCAGCGCACTTAAAAACGGCAACATCATGACCATACAGTTATTCCTTTAAATTGCGTAGTCGGCGTCAAAGCGTTGTCCAACATGCAGTGGATGTCCCGCTCCAGACAGCACAATAGCATTCATTCCAAAACAAACTGCACCATCCATCCGCGCAAGCGAGCGATATGTCGCCAGAGTGTCTACGACTTCTGGCGAGCTGTTGGCTGTGTAGGGGTTGATATTCGGGATCGGGCAGCGTGGGCAGGGTTTCACGAGCGCGAGCTCAATTAAGCCTGAAGGTGAGTGAATTTGAATACGGCTTAGATCATCTTCCGTATGCGCATCTAGCCCCTCAATCACAATGTTTGGGCGGAAGCGCAACATATCGACTGCTTCGTGGCCCTGCTCGAGTAGTCGCTCATTCAATATGTCCAAACTGCGTTGGGTCGCAACGAGGATGGCGAAGCCGTCGCTAAACATATTGGGCGCGTCGATTTCTTTGGTCCAGTCCTTAGACGAAAGACGCTTGGCATCTTTTGCGAAGCGCACCAGTCGAAAGCGCTTTCCTGGAACGGCCAGATATTGATCAAGCCAAGCAGCTGCCTCGTCACCCATGTCATCAGCAAGAAGGGTGTCACGCCAAACGGTTACGGAGCGGCTCGCACCCCGTTGATTGAACTCGATCTCCAGGGTTGGCTGGTCCGGCGCTTTCAGTTTTAGGGAGTGACTGGTCAGTTCTGGGGTGATCCACACCATATGTGGGATCTGGCGTTGGGTCAGAAACATCCCATCCTGATCAACAATCATCCACTCACGATCGAACGCCAAGCCTGTTTCGGCAAGAGTCGCTTGGTTGATCTCGATCCCCGCGCAGGATTTGACAGGGTAAATGAACATTTGGCTGATGATTCCGTTGCAGTCTGCCATTTGGTGAGTACCCTGATAATTGTGTTGCGTTCTATTCTAAAATGAATTTTGTCTTTACTGTCAGGATTCTGCTATGCCTTCTTTCGACGTCGTCTCCGAAGTTGATAAACATGAACTCACCAATGCAGTCGATCAAGCAAACCGAGAGCTTGCCAACCGTTTTGACTTCAAGGGAACGGATGCAAAGTTCGAGTTGGAGGGCTATGTGGTCACGCAAGTTGCCCCCAGTGCGTTTCAACTAAAGCAAATGATTGATATTTTGCGTGGGCGCTTGAGCGCACGCAGTATTGATGTGCGTTGTATGGATGTTGCGGATCCGCTCGAGAACTTGGGCGGGGCTCGTCAAAAAATCACAGTCAAGCAGGGGATTGAGCAGGCTGTTTCCAAGAAGTTGATTGCTTCCATCAAGGAAGCCAAACTTAAGGTGGAAACACAAATCACAGGCGATAAGTTGCGTGTAACTGGTAAAAAGCGCGATGACTTGCAGGATGCCATCGCGCTCTTAAAGAAAGCAGATGTGCCTCTACCCCTGCAGTTCAATAACTTTAGGGACTAGAGGCGGTTTTACTCGAGCGTTATCGGCCACCTGTTTTGGCATCCCCAAAGAGGGTGGTCAAGCCGCGAGGCTGCGAACGCCAGTATTGCTTGGGCGCCTTAACCGAGGCACCCAGTTCTGCCGCAGCATGCCAAGGCCATCGGGCGTCATAGAGCATGCCCCGGGCTAGTGCCACCATATCGGCCTCGCCGTTGACAATGATTTCTTCCGCTTCTTTGGCCTCGGTAATTAAACCGACTGCCATCGTGGGCAGGCCTGTCCCTTTTTTGATCTGCGTTGCCAAAGGAACCTGGTATTTTGGGCCCAGAGGTATTTTTTGCTGGTGCGCAACGCCACCACTCGATACGTCGATAAAGTCGCAGCCTAGAGCCTTAAGTGCATTGCCGTATTCCACGCTTTCCTCAGGTGTCCAACCGCCTTCAGCCCAGTCAGTGGCAGAGATGCGTATACCCAGGCTGACATTTGCCGGCGTCACTGCGCGCACGGCCTCAAAGACTTCCAGAGGGAAACGCATCCGGTTCGCTAAGGAGCCGCCGTAGGCGTCTGTGCGCTGGTTTGCGATCGGCGAAAGAAATTGATGCAACAAATAGCCGTGCGCATTGTGTAATTCGATACCCTCAAAACCGATGCGAATCGAACGCTTCGTTGCTTGCACGAATGCTTCACGAATACGCTTGAGTCCCGCTGCGTCGATTTCTTGTGGGGCGGGCTCGGTGGGCAACTGGGGGATAGCAGACGGACCTTGCGGGACCCAGCCTCCGTCCTTCGGCGCGAGAAGCTGCCCGCCCTCCCAGGGGCGCTGGCTCGATCCCTTACGACCTGCATGCGCGAGCTGGATCATGATTGGCATATCTGAATATTTTCGAACCGACTCAATCGTACGCTTGAGCGCTGCCTCTGTTTCGTCCGAGTACAAGCCAACACAGCCGTTTGTGATGCGACCGATTGGTTCGACACCAGTGGCTTCAATGATGAGCAGGCCTGCACCCGAAAGCGCCATATGCCCGAGATGAATGGTGTGCCAGTCGGTCGTTAGGCCGTCTTCGGCGGAATACTGGCACATCGGGGCGATCACAATGCGGTTTGCTAGTTTGAGTGGACCGATTGAGATGGGTGTAAACAGTTGGCTCATTACTGAATCCTAAGAGTAGATCGATAGATAAAGAGATGCTAACGGTTGGTTTGAGCTGCCGCAAGTTGTGCGGCCTCCCAGTTCAGAATCGTGGCTTTACGCTGGGCCCCCCAACGATACTGACCAGTTTGCCCTGTCTCGCGGATGATTCGGTGGCAGGGCACGAGGTATGCCAGGAGATTGGCACCGATCGCCGTTCCTGCCGCACGTGCTGCACTTGGATTGCCCATTGCTTCGGCGAGTTGCCCATACGACCGAGTTTCGCCAAAGGGGATCTCTAACAGGGCGCGCCATGCTTTGAGCTGGAAAGGTGTTCCGCACAAAATCAGCGCAGGCGGCTTACTTGGACCGTGCGCGGAAAAAATCGACGTTGCGATAGCACTTGCCTCGGACTGATTGTGCTGCACCATAGCCTGGGGCCACAGGTGCTTGAGGATCATGTCGGCTTGCGTGGTAGGAGGACCATCTAGAAAATGCAGCAAACAGAGGCCCTGACCTGTCCAAGCCAATAGGCAGGGACCGAAGGGGCTTTTTGCCGTCCCGTATCGCAGCGATAGACCGCTGCCTTTAGCGCGCAGGGCATTCGGGGGAAGGGCAACCACTTTTAAGGGCATTGTGCTCATATTGCTAAGTGTAATGCAGACCCTACCTTATAATTTCAGGCATCTAAACATTACGGGTGCTAGCACTTGGCACCCTTTGGACGTTAATCATGCATCGCGTGCTCTTGGGCTGTATCGCCGACGACTTTACCGGCGCAACCGATCTGGCCAATAACCTTGTGCGCGCTGGGATGCGTGTGCTTCAAACGGTCGGTGTCCCGACGGCTCCCTTGAGCACCGAAGTCGACGCAGTGGTGGTGTCTCTTAAGAGTCGAACGATTGCGCCTCAGGAAGCGGTAGCGCAATCTCTGCGTGCCCTGCAATGGCTTCAGGCGCAAGGTGCTCGCCAGATTTATTTTAAATATTGCTCCACCTTTGATTCGACTGCACAGGGCAATATTGGGCCTGTTATCGATGCGTTAATGTCAGCGTTGAACACCGACTTCACCATTGCCACACCAGCTTTCCCTGATGTGGGCCGTACAGTGTTCAAAGGCTACCTGTTTGTTGGCGATGTGCTGCTCCACGAAAGTGGCATGCAAGACCACCCGTTGACTCCAATGCAGGATCCTAATCTTGTGCGCGTGTTGGCGCCCCAGACCAAGCGGTCAGTCGGATTGATCGACTATGCTGTTATCGCACAGGGTAGGGATGCCATCCAAAAACGTATCGCAGCGCTTAAAGAACAGGGTGTGGGTATTGCGGTTGTCGATGCTGTTAGTAACGCTGATCTGCATCGGTTGGCACCTGCCTTAGCCGATATGCCTTTGGTGACGGCTGGTTCTGGCGTCGCGATTGGTTTGCCCGCAAATTTTGGCATCGTGCCTAATGAGCGGGCCGCAACGTTGCCGCCCGCTCAAGGCTTGCAGGCGGTGATTGCAGGAAGTTGTTCGCGGGCGACTAACGCGCAGGTCGCCGCATTTGTCGCTAGCGGCCGTCCCGCCTACGTAATCGATCCCCTGCGTATGGATCAGGGGCCCGATGCGCGCGAGGTACTTGTGCGTGAGGTCCTTGCCTGGGCCGCTCCACATTTGGTCAGTGGCCCGGTGCTGATCTACTCAACTGCCCAACCCGATGCGCTCAAAGCGATTCAAACAAAACTTGGCATCGCCGAGGTCGGTGAGTGGGTTGAGCAGACCCTTGCGCTGATTGCACGCGGATTAGTGCATGCGGGTGTGGCGAAGTTAGTCGTAGCAGGCGGAGAAACGTCCGGTGCTGTCGTTCAAGCACTGGGAATGCAGCAGCTGCAAATCGGGGCGCAAATTGATCCCGGCGTGCCCTGGTGTGCTGGGAAGACCAATGTTAATGAGCAAACCCTGCACATTACATTGAAATCTGGAAACTTCGGTACAGAAGACTTTTTGTTGAAAGCGTTTGGAAAGTTATCCTCATGAGCAATCCAGCTGAGACAGCGCATTTGATTTTTTTACGACAAGAAATCTGTCGTATCGGTCGAAGCTTGTTTGAGCGAGGCTACGTGCACGGCTCGACCGGGAATATTAGTGTTCGCGTACCGCAGGCAGATGGCGGTGGTTTTTTGATCACGCCAACAGATGCCTGTCTGGGATTCCTTGAGGCTTCGCGCTTGTCTCGCATTGATGCGCGCGGAGAACAAGTGAGCGGTGATCGGGCAAGCAAGACGCTTGTCTTGCATCGACGTATCTACGATTGCGATTCCGAGGCGGGTTGTGTTGTACACACACACTCATCCTGGCTCGTTGATTTAACGTTGCGCGGCGTCTGGTCTAAGGATGATATTGTTCCGCCCATCACGCCTTACTATGTGATGAAAGTCGGGCATGTGCCACTGATCGACTATTGTCGCCCCGGTGCCCCAGCGGTCGCTGATGCGATTGAGCGACTCATCTCGTCCCATCGTGCGCGTGGTTTATCGCTTAGAGCGGTGATGTGCGATAAGCTCGGCCCGCAAGTGTGGGGCCCAAATCCTGGTGCCGCGATGGCGACGCTCGAAGAGCTCGAAGAGACTGCGAAACTTTGGTTGCGTGGTGGCTGTACGGCGAAGGCGTTGGATGAGACTTCCATACAAGAATTACGTGAACTTTTTAAGGCTTCTTGGTAAATATGAACATTTTAATTACGGGTGCGGCTGGTTTTCTCGGAACGCTATTGACGCAAGCGCTACTCAAGCGCGGTCAGCTTCGGGGTCAGGTGATCACGTCGCTCACACTTGCTGACTTGTATGCGCCTGCGCGACAAGAGATTGCCTCGCATCCGTTAGTGAAGGTCGATGTTGGTGATTTGCTTACCCGCGTCGATGCCTTATGTGAAAAAAATTACGACGCGGTTTTTCATTTTGCGTCTGCAGTATCTGGTGAGTGCGAGGCCGATTTTGAGTTGGGTCTACGGTCGAATCTGGATACCACCAGAAAACTGCTGGATGCGTTGCGCGCTCAGCAAGCGCGTATTGGGCAAGCGCCACTCTTATTCTTTGCAAGCTCCGTTGCCGTGTTTGGTTCGGATCCAGCAATTCCATTGGCCGATGTGGTGCGCGATGAGACGCTGCCGACTCCTCAGTCAAGCTATGGCATTCACAAGTTCATTTGCGAGCAACTCATCGCAGATTACACGCGCAAGGGTTATATCGATGGGCGCGTCGCTCGTTTAATGACAGTCTCGGTTAGGCCTGGTCGTCCGAATGGTGCGGCCTCAAGTTTTTTATCCGGCATTGTGCGCGAGCCGTTGTCTGGGATTGCGTCCGTTTGTCCGGTTGAACTCTCTACTGAGGTCGCGCTGTCATCCCCAAACAATACGATTGCAGGCATCTTAAAAGTTGTCGAAGTAAGCAGGGAAGAGTTTGGTGGCCGCACCGCGTTGAACCTGCCTGCATTAACCGTTACGGTAGGCGAGATGCTGCAAGCGCTGAAGGATGTTGCGGGACCTAAAGTTGCTGCCTTGGTGACAGTGCAACCTGACGCAACCATTAAGCGGATTGTAGGTGGTTGGCCACCAAGGTTTGATTGTCAACGCACACACAAGCTCGGCTTGAAGGCGGATGCTTCTTACCGAGCTGTGATCGAGCAGTATATCGAGATGGCCGGGATTAAACGACCAGAGGATGCGCTGCACCGTCCATCGTAATAATGGTGCCGGTGACGTAACTGGCGCGACTCGAAGAGAGGTAGACGACTGTGTCGGCAACTTCTTCGGGTGAGGCAAGCCTGCCCATTGGGACGCGTGCCGTGGCTTTTTGGATGGCTTGCTCGATCGAGATGTTCTCATGCTTGGCTGCAACCTTCATGCCTTCCATCAACCGATCTGTTGCTGTTGCCGCAGGATTGACTGCGTTCACCCGCACACCGTGCGGAGCATAGGCTGCGGCCAGGCCAGCGCTTGCGAGCATCAAGGCTGCGTTTGCGCTTCCGCCCGAGATGTGTAACACCGATGGTGACTTACCGCCATTCCCGACCACGTTGACCACTACACCTTTTTTACGTGCACCCATGCGCTTGATGCAAGGGTCCAGCATGTTGATATAGGTGAAGAATTTTGAATCCATCGCATCACGCCAATTTTCTGGCTTGAGGTCTGCTGCTGCAACGCGTTTGGCTGCGCCGGCTGAGTTAACAAGTACATCCACGGGACCAAACGCTTTTTCGGCGGCATCAAGGGCTGCTACGGCGGAGTCCGATGCTTTGAGGTCTGCTGCGTAGATCGCAATGTGCGCAGCAGCACCTGGATTTTGTGCACTCAGTTGTTGCTTGGCGGCCTCAAGTGTGGCGAGGTCGCGTGACACGAGACTGACTTTGGCTCCTTCCTCTAAAAATACTTTCGCGCAAGCTAGGCCGATGCCTTTGCTGCCGCCTGTGATGAGGACGTGATGATTTTTTAAATGTAAGTCCATGTCTGCTCCAGTGGTAAATGAGTAATGCTTGAGATAAAAAATTTATTGAGGATTTGGTTCGGCGCTACGAATAATGCCTTGGTCCCTCAAGCTGTCGATCTCAGCAGTTGAGTAGCCTAGGCTTTGTAAGAGTTCTATGGTGTCAGATCCGATTCGGGGTGGCGCATTTCTAATTCGCAGTCGTTCGCCGTTCAGCGCGAGGGGCAAGAGAGCGGCACGCGTTTCAATATCTTTTCCCGAACTTGTATTGTCCGCAGCGATCGTCACGGGGGCAAGGCCGCCAGTGGCGAGCAGGTGCGGATCATCAAAGAGTTCGTGGGGTCGTGTAATCGGTGCGTAGGGGAGTCCGACTTTTTCGAAACGCTCGCTGAGTTCTTTCGCACTTAATACGGCAAAACGTTCACGCAGTATCGGGATTAGCCAAGACCGGTTCTGGACACGCTCGTTGTTTGAGCCCAGTCGCGAGTCAGCTTTGAGGTCGTCAAAAGCAAATTCTTTGCACAGTAAGGCCCATTGCGTATCGCTGACGGCTGATAGGAATATCTGCTCTCCGTCTTTGACGGTGAACACGTCGTACACGGCCCAAGCGCTCAGGCGGTTCGGCATTGGGTTGGCTGGCTTACCCGTCACAGCAAACTGCATCATATGTTGCGCAACTAGAAATACGTTGTTTTCAAATAAAGCACTGGCGACCTCTTGGCCGTGGCCCGTGCGATTGCGCTGTTGCAACGAGGCGAGGACCCCAATGGCGCCAAACATACCTCCCATAATGTCGTTCACACTTGCGCCAGCACGCAGTGGCTGCCCTGCAGGCCCCGTCATATAGGCTAAGCCGCCCATCATCTGAACGACCTCATCGAGTGCGGTGCGGTTGTCATACGGGCCTGGCAAGAAGCCTTTATGCGACACATAAATCAGGGAGGGGTTGAGTTTAGATAAGGCTGCGTAGCCAAACCCCAGTTTCTCCATCGTGCCGCTTTTGAAGTTTTCACTAAATACGTCAGCACCTGCGACAAGCTTAAGAATAATTTCACGACCGACCGGGTTCTTGACGTCAATCGAGATGCTCTTCTTGTTGCGGTTGAACATCGGATAAAAACCCGACCCTGAGCCCAACAATTTGCGGGTGTTGTCGCCGGCAATCGGCTCGACTTTAATCACCTCTGCACCGAGGTCGGCGAGAATCATGCCGCAGGTCGGTCCCATCACCATGTGGGTGAACTCAACAACGCGTATCCCTGCTAGGGGGAGGGTCTCAGACATGCATTACCTTTTCGCAACTTCAATGGGGTTTGTCAGGTTTTGAATCACGGGTTGTTATACCATCGCTGTAGTGGCTTAAGCTTGTTGTTCTTTGCACCCCGAAAGGCAGGTATTTATGCAGTGCAGCATTTCAGTTCGAACCGTCGATTATCTTAACCCTACTGACTGTGCGGATTTGTTGGTGGTGCTGGATATGTATGCGCGAGATCCTATGGGTGGCGCAGAGGGACTTAAGCCGGAGGTCAAAGAGCGGCTATGCCGCGATTTGTCGAACTTTCCCGGTGCAGTAAGTTGGCTGGCCTATAGCGGTGAGCGTCCGGTCGGGCTGCTCAACGCAATGCCAGGATATTCGACGTTTAAGGCGCGCCCTTTAATGAACATCCACGACATTGCCGTCGATCCTGCGTTCAGAGGTCAGGGCGTGGGACAGTCGCTGTTGGCGGCGTTGCAAGATTATGCACGCGCACGCGGCTGTTGCAAGCTCACTTTGGAAGTTCTCAGCGGCAATCGGGTTGCCCAAGCTTCCTATGCGCGTTTCGGCTTCGCTCAGTACGAATTGAGCGCCGAGACGGGCCAGGCCTTGTTTATGCAAAAATGGCTCTAGTCACTGTTTACTACGACGGCTCATGCCCGCTCTGCCGCAAAGAGATCGCGGTCTATCAGCGCTCTGCAGGAGCCGAAAGTATTGAATGGACCGATGTCAGTGTCGGGGAACAGGCATGCTTAGGGGAGGGGTTAACCTGCCAGCTAGCAATGGCCCGTTTTCATGTCAGAGACCGACAAAACATTTTGCACAGTGGAGCTCAGGCTTTTGTTAAGCTTTGGCTTGAGCTTCCACGATGGCGTTGGCTTGGAAGAGTTTGTTCTAACAAGCCCACGCTTTGGTGTTTAGAGCGACTGTACGTCGGATTTTTAAAGATCCGACCTAGTGTTCAGCGCAGATTCAGATAGCGCGTGACGGTCGTAAAAATTTTAGAAAGTATTGTTTAAAGAACCCAACACATGAACTCGAATGATCAGGACAAAGGCACGCCGATCTCGGTTGTGATTCGCAACCGCCTTAAAGAGGCGCGTAAGCGATTTCATGCCAACGACAATATTGCCGAATACATCGAGCCCGGTGAGCTTGCTCAATTGCTTGACGAAGTCGAGTTGAAGATGAAAGGTGTATTGGAGAGCCTTGTCATTGACACGGTTTCAGATCACAACACCAACGACACCGCGCGGCGTGTTGCCAAAATGTATTTACAAGAAGTGTTTGGTGGGCGTTACGCTGTTCAACCAAAAATTACGGAATTTCCAAACGCAGAACATCTTAGCGAGTTGATGATTGTTGGTCCGATCACTGTGCGTAGCGCTTGCAGCCATCACTTTTGTCCAGTGATCGGTAAGGTTTGGATTGGTGTGATGCCCAATGAACATACCAACGTGATCGGATTATCCAAATATGCGCGATTGGCAGACTGGATCATGAGTCGTCCTCAGATTCAGGAGGAAGCTGTGGTGCAGCTCGCCGATTTGATACAGGAAAAGACGCAGCCTGATGGACTAGCTGTCGTGATGAATGCAACGCATTACTGTATGTCTTGGCGTGGAGTGAAAGACCCGGACAGCAGGATGATTAACTCAGTCATGCGCGGTGCCTTTTTGAAAGACGCGAATTTGCGTCGTGAGTTTTTGTCTTTAATGCCTAAAGAGAGCTAATCATGCTGGTACGTCTGTTGTATGTCAGTCGGGCGGTAAACGCCGAAGACACTAAAGCGACACAATCAATTTTAGATTCCGCGCGTGAGCACAATCTGAGCAACGGCATTACCGGGATACTTTGCTACGGTGGAGGCATCTATTTGCAGGCGATTGAAGGCGGACGCCATCAGGTAAACGAGTTGTACGGCTACATCGTTCGCGACGAACGCCATAAAGATGTTGCCCTACTGCACTACGAGGAAATCACCGAGCGACGTTTCGGTGGCTGGACAATGGGTCAGGTCAATCTTGCCAAACTCAATACTTCGATTGTGTTGAAGTATTCAGAAAAGCCTGAATTAGATCCGTACTCCGTGTCTGGTGCAGTCTCGCTTGCATTACTAGAAGAACTTATGCTGACAGCTTCAATCATCGGTAGGGCTTAAAGACAATGGCGAAAGATCATTCTCTAGCGGTACGTTTGTTGCTAAACATTGGGCATGGACTGGATCATATGTTCTTGCTCATATTTGCGGCCGCCGTTGGTGTGATGGCGCACGACTTCGGGTTCTCAACTTGGGAGGACTTGATGCCATACGGTGTTGGTGCATTTGTTCTCTTCGGCTTGGGCTCGATTCCGTCTGGGCGTTTAGGCGACTTATGGGGCCGGCGCAGAATGATGATTGTCTTTTTTATTGGCATCGGAGTCGCGACTTTGTTCGCGTCGCTCGCACAGACTGCGTGGCAAATGGCGATCGCGTTGACGCTGGTCGGAGCCTTCGCTTCAATCTACCATCCGGTTGGCATTCCCTTTTTGGTACAGAAGTCCACTAATCCGGGATACGCAATTGGCATCAATGGCCTGGCTGGAAATCTGGGTGTTGCCCTGGCAGCGATGCTGACGGGTTTTTTGATTAAGTGGATTGGCTGGCGTGCTGCTTTTGCGGTACCTGCGCTGTTTTCTATTGGCTGCGGTGTCTGGTTCGCTTTGGTTTGCCCTCCAGAGGTCGAAGCGCCAGCCAAGCGTAAGAGTGGGCCGAAAGTCGCTTTATCACGCGCGATGGTAGCGCGTGTGTTGGCAGTCATGACGGTTTCTGCCGCGACAGGCAGCGTGATTTTTAATTTCACCACGAACGGAAACAATCAGTTGTTTGCCGAGCGTTTTGAGGGTGTGCTCGAAGATCCTGCGATGTTGGGCATTCTGCTCGCGGTCATTTATACCGTTGCATCCATCATGCAGGTCGTTGTCGGAAAGCTATTAGATAAATATGCGTTGCGACCCATCTTCTTGGGCATCGTATTGTTGCAGATTCCCTTGTTTGTCCTTGCGGCGTATGCGCAGGGCTGGTGGTTGTTTGCTGCGATGTTGGGCGTCATGGTTTTCATATTCGGTGCCGTGCCCTTTGTTGATGTCATGATTGTGCGTTACGTTGATGATCGTATGCGTTCACGTGTTGCCGGTATTCGGCTCTCAATTTCATTGGGGCTGAGTTCGATCGCAGTATGGGCACTTGGTCCAGCGGTGAAGGGTTGGGGCTTTGAATCGCTGCTGTTGATTATGGCCGGCTTCGCAACCTGTACTGCAATTGTGGTGCTGTTCTTGCCCGCGGATACGGATGCACAGGCAGAGCCAGCATGACGATTGAGCGCCTGCCGACAGGACAGTTAAACGCTTGTTTAGCCTCCGTCCCTGATTGGACGTATGCCCCTTCCGACGGCGGTAGTATTAGTCGTAACTGGGTTTTCCAAGATTTTGCGCAGGCCTTTGCTTTTATGACACGTGTCGCGTTCCTTGCGCACGAAGCAGACCACCATCCCGAATGGAGCAATGTATACAACAGGGTGGAGATCACCCTGCGTACGCATGATGCGGATGGGCTGTCGATTAAAGATATCGACTTAGCGAAACGTATTGATCAGATTTGATCTAGATTGTTGCGGATATCCAGAGCTCGTTGCTGCAGGCTGGTTGTGGTCTCCGCATCCATTTTTTCAATTTGTCGATAGACCATGCCAAGTCGATGATTGCCAGATAGTGCGCTGGCATTTCGAATAAAGAAATCCCAGTAGAGCGAATTAAAGGGGCAGGCGCGCTCTCCGACTCGTAGCTTCTTGTCGTAATAGCACCCTTTGCAGTAGTCCCCCATTCGATCGATATAGGCAGCGCTCGAGACATAGGGTTTGGTTGCCAACAAGCCCGCGTCAGCAAACTGACTCATGCCAATTGTGTTGGGAAGTTCAACCCACTCAAAGGCGTCGATATAAATACCCAAATACCACCGATGTAGTGCTGAAGGATCGATGCCTGCTAACAACGCAAAGTTACCGGTAATCATTAGCCGTTGGATATGATGTGCGTAGGCATGTTCAAGGGACTGTCCTACTGCTTTGGACGCGCATTGCATCTTTGTTTTACCGGTCCAAAACCAAGCGGGTAATGGCGTGTCATGTGCGAAATGATTGGAGTCTTGATAATCAGGCATGCGAAACCAATAGACGCCACGAATGTATTCGCGCCAGCCCAAAATCTGACGGATAAAGCCCTCTGCGGTGGCGATGCTAATGTGCTCTTGCCGCCACGCAGCCTCGGCTCTTGCTACCACTTCTTTGGGGCTGAGCATCTTGACGTTCAGCGCAAAAGACAGTAACGAGTGAAACATCCGCCAGCTCTGCGTACTCATTGCATCTTGAAATTCACCGAAATGAGGCAGTACGTCTGAGATGAAGCGCTCTAGATCGTCGAGCGCCTCTTCGCGGTTCGTAGGCCAGCGAAAGGCGTTGCACTGTGGCTCACCAAAGCTTTCGACGCCTGCTGCCTGAATCTCTGCCCAGAGTGACGAATGATCGTGTCGGCGTGTGTGGTCGACTGGCTCGGGAGGTGTGCCGTTCCAACGCTTTCGATTGTCGTGATCAAAGTTCCATTGACCGCCTTCTGGTTTTTTCGATGCATCGATCAAGACACGATGCTTGACGCGCATCTGCCGATAGAAGCGCTCCATCAGCCATTGCTTTTGTGTTTTAAATAGCTCCGCTGTCTCGAGCCGCTCTGTATAGAAATGTTCACTCGATACCATCTCAGAGGGAATCGAGAGTGTTTGACAGAAGCTCGAAAGCTGTGCATCCAGTCGCCATTCGTCTGGCTGCTGATATTCAAATTTTTTACATTGATGCTTGGCGATCAGCGCATTGAGATTGCCCTCAATTGTCTGTGTATTCTCAGGATCACCGATGCTTAGGTAATGCACGCGGTGACCCTGCGTTTCGAGGCGCTTGGCAAGCGCTCGCATGCCAGCAAAAATGCTGATGATTTTTTGAGCGTGGTGTAAGACGTAGTCGGTCTCCTGCCGCATCTCTATCAGCGTATAGAGATGCTCAGAATTGACGTGTTCGAACCAGCTGTGTTCCGGATTGAGTTGGTCGCCTAAGAGTAGTCGAAGTGTGGTCAAGCGTGTCCCCAATGTTTACGATAGATACTGTCTGGATCATGCTCTTGAATCTGTTTTTGCATATTCATTCGTCGACCGCCTCGGGGGTCGGTTCCGCATCCAGCAATATAGAGCCAGTTACCCTGATTGCTGTAGACATCAAAATCAAGTAATTGATTTTCAAACCAGGCAGCGCCGGCTCGCCAATCGACCGCTAGATCGTAAATAAGATAGCTGGCGACGACTTGCCGCATCCGGTTCGATAGATGCCCCGTTTCTCTGAGCTCGGTCATGCCGGCATTGACGAAGTCATTAGGTGTCTGAGCGTTCGTCCATGCTAGCAGCCGTGCTTGCTCAATCCTTGGGTCTTGTCTTGCAGATAATGGTGTGGAGGGCTCACGCCTGAGTCCATTTTTCAGATACAGCTTTGTGCCATATTTGCAGTGTAAGAACCGGAAATAGTCTCGCCAGAGTAGTTCAAAAAAAATCCAGTAGGTACTGTCATTGCTACCGTATTTGGCTTCGTATTGCTTGAGGGTCTGGTAGGCGCTCGCGGCAGACAGAGAGCCAGAGGCCAGCCAAACCGACAGGCGGGTGGAGTAATGCTCACCGAGCAGCTGGTTACGTGTCTGTTTGTAATGCAGTGGATGCTCGGTAGAAAAGTATGCGCTGACCGCCCGGTGTGCCGTGTCTTCTCCCGCAGGCTCAGTCGTCACCTGTTTTCCGAACGCGTCTCTTTCTATGACCATCTCCAAACCGGGCGGTGCAGGGGGGAGGCGCATAGGTGCTGCAACCGGTTCTCGTGGATGCACCCCAGATTGCTCGATCTTCTGGCGGAATGCGGTAAAGATGTCGGGCATCGCCTGGGGTGCGAAGGGTAGGGCAGCTGGCTCGAACATCGTTGACTGCCAGGTAGACACGACCTGTATGCCTTGACTTTCTATTTTCGCAAGATCGGCACGCTCCTCTGGAGCTTCGATCGCTTCGCAATAGACGCATTCAACATTAAACGTGTCTGCCAGTGACTGCAGAACCTGTGCAGGTTCTCCGACAAATTCCAGCAGTTGGTTACCTCGGCTGGCGATGTTTGCACGCAGCTCTTGCAGCACTGCTTGCAGATGAGCGGCTCTTCTTTCGCTTGTGCGAGCAAAGCCCCAGGGGGTGTCACCTTGAAGGCGCGTTGGGTGAATGTAGACAAGAACAAGTTGTTCCGCACCCATGCAGGCTTTTAATAGCCCGGGCGAATCACCCAAACGCAAATCCTGTCTAAACCAATAAATGTTGGTCTTCATCACTTGGACGGGCCCGCCTGACGGCAACGGTCCGAACAGTACTTAACGTTCTCCCAGTCGCGCTCCCACTTTTTTCTCCAATTAAAGGGACGAGCACAAGTCAGGCATACCTTCGAGGGTAGTTCAGCCTTCTTTTGCATACGATTATTGGGGCGCTGGGGCATTAAAAATCAAGAGTCTGCTGTGGTGAGACGGGGGGCACAGTGCTACGTTTGGGTTTAGTGCGCAACACCGGACGCTTACGAGACCCGTGCTTATTCAAGACCGCTGATTTCTCTTCAGAGACTTCAGGTCGTCCACGTCGCTCAAACAATTTCTGTTTTGCCGTTCGTGTCGATCCTTCTAAGTCTACGATTGGTGGCCTGATTTTAGGGGGAGAGACCTTAGAGACTGTACGAATCAGATCGTCCGGGATTTTCCAGGGTTCAAAAATCCAGGGATCGGGAACTTGTCTGAGTTCTGGCAGCCACTTTCGGACGAATACACCTCTGGGATCATGGTCCTGGGCTTGCTTGATCGGGTTGTAGATGCGCGGGATGTTGATTCCCGTAGTACCCGATTGCATCTGCATCTGGCTCCAGTGAATGCCGGGTTCATAATCAAGGAAGTGCCGTGCTAACCAGTTTCCAACGGGCTTCCAGTGGAGCCAAAGTGGGTAGGCTGCTGTTGAGACGAGCAAGGCGCGCATACGGAAATTAATCCAGCCCGTTTGTTTGAGCATCACAACACAAGCATCCACCATCGGCCATCCCGTGCGGCCTTCACTTAGTGCGGTGAAGTATTCGGCATTCCAGTCATTTTCGCGCAGGCCGTCGTAGCCGCGATGCATGTTCTGGAACTCAAGTTCTGGTTCGCTTTCAAGCTTTTGGATGAAGTGGCAATGCCAGTACAGACGGCTCACCATGCTGCGCAAGCCTTTGGCGCGACGGCTATCTGCTTGTGCCTCAGTCGCGACCGCATACATGACGCGTTGATAGACTTCCCGAACGCTGACACAGCCGTGTGTCAGATAGGGTGAAATCCTTGAGCACGCAGTCGGTGCTGAGAGCGGCGATGAAATGCCTCCGCGATAGCCCTCACTTCGATTGTTGATGAAATCGTCGAGTACAGACATAGCCTGAGATCGCCCACCGCGCTGGCGGTTGGGTGGATCAAGCAGATCGATTGCGAGTTGCTCCGCCGTCGGAGGTTTGATCTGCTCGACAAGCGGTTCGAAAGATACGAGTCGCTCGGGTGTCGGCGTTTGCGACTGGCTTGTATGTTGCGTCCAAAGTCGTTGCCAATCATCGCGATCGAGACGACCACGAAAGACTCCTGACTGTATGGGCTCGTGCCAAGTGATATTTTTGTTTTTACACCAGTCTTTTACAGCGAGATCGCGCATGAAAGACGCATAGTTACCTGTCTCTTGGTGAGAGTAGATTGCATCAAACGGGGTGTGTGCGTGCAGGCGTGCAAGGACGTCACACGCTTCGCCCGTTAATACATGCAGGGTCGCACCAAGTTTCTTGAGCGCGACATATAAGTCGCGCAGACTCTCAAGAATAAAGTCGTAGTGCTGCTTAGATGCATCGGGACCTCGCCAGATGCTTGGTTCGACGATGTAAATACAGCATACCGCCCCTGCCTCGGCTGCCTGGGCAAGTGCTGCGTTGTCGTGGATACGCAAATCCTTTTTAAACCAGACAACACTTTTTGCCATTGCAGCGAGGGTGAACTGTTCTCCGCGGACTAGGCCGAGAAGAGAGTTCTCAAGGAGGATAGAGTTTCCAGCGTCGCAATCCGATCGTACAGGCCGCTGTCTGCACCCTTGATCGCGGGGTTGATCGCTCGACCGGTTGTGACGCAGTCATTGAATTTCTTTTTCAAGCCTACGGCATCAATTGGATTCTTTGAGTTGCCGAGTGGGAAACGAATTTCACCGGAATCAAAGCTGCGTCCATCGGTTGTCTTGATAACAACGCGGTCTGTAAAAGCGAAAGCGGGTTCCAGCGGACAGAAGGTGTCAACGGTTGACACCTTTACTTTGCTATACAGACTTGAGACATCTTTGCGTGTCGCAAACTCATCGGTTAATTGGGATAGTCCAACTTCGCGTGCAACGATTGCAGAAGCGACTGCAAACTGCGCGCTGAATTTAGCTTCAAGACCCGTTTTTGGATGATGGTTGCGCAACATGGATGCTTGTGCGGGCCCCATTGTGAGAGCGACCTCTGCGATTTCTTCAGGCTGCAAATTTTCCCGATCGGCGATCTCAATCACGCCATCAATCGTGCGATGGCTGGAATAGCAAACTGGGTAGCGTTTGATGGATAAGCCGCTATCCAGAATTCTGAGCGTTTTGCCTAAGGTATCGGCAGGACGGGTACGATCGACCTTGCCAGCAAGGGAAAGTGCAAAGAGGTAACCAGCAGGATGTTCAAAGACGTCAGGCGCCGAAGTCATACCAAGTTTGGATAACTTAACGGCCTCAATGCCATGCGAGGCGGCTCTGCCTGCGTGGAAGGGCTTGGTCATGGTTCCAAAGTTGGCAACCAAACCACTGGCAAGACTCGCTGAAATGGCGAGTGCCTGTCCCGCTTCAGCTTCATTCAACTTGTTTAGATAGGCAACGGCCGCAGCCGCACCGACCGCTCCAAAAACGCCGGTGGGATGCCAGCCCTTTAAGTGATATTGGTCGGTTTCGCGGTTAACGAGTTCACCCCACACTTCGTAGCCGACAACATAAGCGCGCAGCGCGTCGAGGCCTGAGCAGTTCAGTTTGTAGCCCTCTGCCAAAATGGCTGGCACGAGCACAGTACTTGGATGGCCGGAGATTGCCACATCGTCATAGTCCAGCGCATGACCGGCAACGGCACTGATAAAAGCGGCTTGTGCTGCAGGGTGCATCGTACCCAGAAAGGGCACGGGCGCCTCAGCAGGGGTTGTAGCATCGGCAAAATACTTGCGTACTATATTGACAACCGGCTCTGCATTGCCAGCCATCATTGTCGCAATCGTATCGATAAAGCCGGTTTTTGCGACCTCGAGTGCGGCATGTTCATCAGCGCCAAAACTTGGTTTGGCGACGAACGCGGCGAGTGCTTTGGTTAGACCTGTCATGTTGATGTCTCCGGTATAGCTCTATTTATTATTAAAACGAACGTGGCATGCCAAGCATGTGTTCGCCGATATAAGAAAGGACTAAGTTCGTTGAGATAGGTGCGATTTGAAACAAGCGTGTCTCGCGCCACTTTCTTTCAACGTCATACTCTTTGGCGTAGCCAAATCCGCCGTGGCACTGCAGACAAGCTTCTGCTGCATGCCAAGTCGCTTCCGAGGCAAGCAACTTACCCATATTGGCATCATCACCGCAGGGCAACCCTGCATCGAATAGCGCAGCAGCACGACGTAGCACCAGATCGGCTGCATCTGTCTCAGCGTGGGCGCGGGCAATAGGGAACTGGACAGCTTGGTTCTGGCCAATGGGACGATCAAACACGCGGCGCTCGTTGACATAGTTCACCGCAGTCTGAGTAAACCAACGTGCGTCGCCAATTGCTTCGGCCGAAACGAGGATACGCTCCGCATTCATGCCGTCCAGAATGTATTTGAAGCCTTTGCCTTCTTCACCAATCAGACAGTCAGCAGGAATCTTGAGATTATCAAAAAAGACCTCAGTCGCATGGTGGTTCACCATTGCCTTAAGTGGACGAATATCCAGACCTTTGCCTAGACCATCACGGATGTCGAGCAAAAACACCGACAGTCCATCGCTCTTCTTTTTGATTTGATCAAGCGGAGTGGTCCGTGCGAGCAAAAGCATTAGATCGGAGTGCAGCGCACGCGAGGTCCAAACTTTTTGCCCGTTGATGACGTAATGATCACCTTGACGTTCAGCGCGTGTTTTTAATTTGGTGGTGTCCGTCCCGGTGGTGGGCTCTGTGACGCCAAAGGCTTGAAGGCGAAGTTTGCCGCTAGCGATATCAGGTAGGTATTTTTTCTTTTGTGCTTCGCTGCCGTGGCGCAGAACCGTACCCATCGTATACATCTGCGCATGACACGCACCTGCGTTGCAGCCTGAGGCGTGGATCGTTTCAAGGATCACCATCGCGGCGCGCAGAGGCATCCCGCTGCCGCCGTACTCCTCAGGGATCAAGGCTCCAAGGTAGCCTGAGGCCGTCAGGGCTTGCACAAACTCCGTTGGGTAGGCGAGAGTCTCTTCTAGCCCGCGCCAGTACGACCCAGGGAAGTCTGCACAAACGCGTTTTACACCTTCGCGGATCTCTGGATAGTCTTCGCCAGTTGAGATGCTGATGTTTTGAACGGGTTGACTCATGATTAACAGCCTTTAAAGTTAGCTTTTCGTTTTTCGTTAAAGGCTTTGACGCCTTCCATGCGATCTTCGGTGTCAATAAGATGGTTGTACGCTTCAATTTCAAAGCGGAACGCTGTACGCAGTTCCATTTGACCGCCATAACGCACAGACTTCTTAATTTGCCGTACAGATAATGGGGCATTGGAGGCAATGACTTCTGCTGTTTCCAACGCCTTGGCAAGCACTTCTGTCGGTTCGAGAATCGCGTTAATCAAGCCGTACTCACTTGCTTGCTGTGCGCTGAACGGCTTGCCGGTCATGAGGATCTCTTTGGCGCGTCGCTCGCCGATAGCGCGGGGTAGGTTTTGCGTGCCGCCAGCACCCGGCATGATGCCCAAGGTGACTTCGGTTAAGGCGAAGCGCGCAGCGTTGCTGGCGTAGATGAAGTCGCAGGACAAGGCCATCTCGAGTCCACCGGCGTAGGCGTGCCCATTGACCGCAGCGATGACTGGGATGGGCAAGTCCACTAGGGTCCAATACATGCGCTCAAAGAGCTCATGCTGCAGAGTCCATTGCTTCTTGGTCATGCCGTTGCGTTCTTTGAGATCGCCGCCAGCACAGAATATTTTCTCACCAGCGCCTGTTAAGACGATGCAGCGAATATCTCCTGCGTCAGCAGTTAAGCGGTTCCAGAGATCGAGTAGGTCGTGACCAGATTGTGTGTTGATGGCATTGCCTACCTGTGGTCGGTTGAGCGTGACCTTCAGGACATGCGTGCCCACCATTTCAGTGGCGATCGTTTCGTATGCGGGGAAAGCGGTCATTTCTTATTCCTTTGATTAATCAAATCTGAGTGTTCGCCAAGTTTGGGAGGTGGCGCGCTTGGGTGTGGTCGCACACCGTCAAAACTAATTGGTAGCCCGATGAAGCGCATTCCTGAACCGGGCACATCTTGAATCAAACCGAGCGCGTCCGTTTGTGGATGAGCAGCCATTTGAGCGATATCGTTAACGGGCGCGCAAGGGACTCCAGCTTTTTCTAGCTCCGCAATCCAGTGCGCAGTAGGCTTGGCCGTAATGAGCGCATCAAGCATGCCATACAACAGAACTTCGTTTTCAACGCGTTTGGGGTTATCGATAAAGCGCGGATCGTCGCTCCACTCCGGGTGTCCCACAGTTTTGGCGAGTGCTTTAAACAGTGCGTCGCTACCAGCTGCGATGACGAGTTCACCGTCACTGGTCAGGTAGCTTTTATAGGGGACGATTCCTGCGGCACCGGAGCCTTGTTTAGCAGTGACTTTTCCGCTTGCAAAGTACTGCGCGGCCAAAAGGGAAACCCATGTCGTTGCCGTTTCAAAAAGTGATACATCAACAACTTTACCGCGACCTGTCGTGTGGCGTTCTAACAGCGCGGTCAGTGCGCCAATCACGGCCCACATGCCTGTGCCCATATCCACGATTGAGGCGCCCACGCGCACCGCAGGTCTGCCTGGTTCGCCCGTGGTGCTCATGATCCCCCCAAAGGCCTGCATCAACGGATCGTAGCCAGGACGATCCTTGAGTGGACCAGTATTGCCGAAAGCGCCAAGATTGCAGTAGATCAGGCGAGGTTGGCGAGCGAGCAGGGTGGCGCCATCAAGCCCGAGCTTTTGAACATGGCCAGGCCGTAAATTTTGAATCACGATATCAGCATGCTCACAGATGTACTGGCGCAGTACCTCTACCTCTGCTTCGTTGCGTAGGTCACAGACAACCGACTTTTTATTGCGATTCAGCGATTGAAAAAAAGGTGAGGCACCTTCCCAGAAAGGGGGTCCCCACTTCCGGGCATCGTCACCGTCTGACTTTTCGATTTTGATGACATGGGCACCAAGCTCGCCGAAAATCTGACCGGCGAAAGGGGCTGCCACACTGTTTCCTAGCTCGATCACCACGAGTCCCGCAAAAGGGGTGGCGCCGAGGGATTCCTGCTGCGTATGCTCAGACATTTTTAATATAATTTTGGGATGATTCGTCTCTCCAAAATTATGTCACGAATTGACCTCCATCAACGCTTGGACAGTGGGTCCGGCAAGGAGTTGACCGCATAGCGGAATGCGGCCAGCGCTTTACCGCAAAATCAGTTCGATTGAAGGCGGCTCGTCCCAAATCCAGTTGCCATTACGGCGAAAGATCTCTGGGAAGTGGCCGGGAACCACGATGTCGGTGTTTGCACAAATTTCTGCGATCGAGCGCTTGGAGTCCTCAGTCGAGCCAAAGCACATATCGCCGACCTGAGCGAGGATCTCTTTTGGATATTTGATTGCATCACCTGCCAAAACGACTCGACGGCCATCCTCTTGCGCGAAACGCAGCGCTTGACAGCCGGTCGTGTGCCCAGGCACTTCAAAGTGTTCGATGCCGGGCGCGATTACGCCGCGCTGGGGCAATACGCGCAATTCAAAGTCTGCAAGCAGGTCGTGAATTTTCCAGGGGATAAACAAATCGTCTGGATGCGGGTTACGTGCGTATTCAATTTCTGTTTTGCCAACTGCAACCGGGACCCCCTTGAAAAGGTCGAGATTCTGGCAATGGTCGAAATGCAGATGCGACAGAAAGATGAGATCAATATCCGTGGGCGCAAGACCGCGGTCTTTCAGACCGTTGATGAGTCCTTTGCGCACACAGTAGTGACCCGTATCGAACAAAATACGTGTGCCGTCTTCGGCCGTGACGAGTGCCACATTGCATAAGCCAAAAAAGCCACCTTTGAAACTTAAGCTATTGCCACGGACCAGAAGTTCGTATTTTGCGTGCACGGGGTGTCTCCAGACGAATAAGTACGCCTAATTACTTCAGTTGCTCACATACGGCTGCTGTGACTTGCGCAGTCGTCGCCAAACCGCCGAGATCGCGCGTGTGCAGGCGAGGGTTGGCCGTGACGGCCTCAATTGCCCGCATCAAACGATCTGCAGCAGCCTGTTCACCGAGGTGCTCGAGCAGCATCACCACGGACCAGAAGGTGCCGATCGGATTTGCAAGACCTTTACCCATGATGTCAAAAGCGGAGCCGTGGATAGGTTCGAACATCGATGGGTAGCGACGTTCTGGATCAATATTGCCAGTCGGCGCAATACCTAAACTGCCAGCTAAAGCCGCTGCGAGGTCACTCAAAATGTCTGCGTGCAGATTAGTTGCGACAATGGTATCGAGCGTAGCAGGGCGGTTAACCATACGGGCTGTCGCTGCATCGACAAGTTCTTTGTCCCATTTGACATCGGGGAACTCTTTCGCGATTTGCACTGCGATCTCGTCCCACATCACCATGGCATGGCGCTGCGCATTCGACTTTGTGACAACAGTCAACAACTTACGTGGACGCGATTGAGCAAGTTTGAAGGCGTAGCGCATGATGCGCTCAACGCCGGCACGAGTCATCATGCTGACGTCGGTTGCTACTTCGATGGGATGACCTTGATGGGCTCGGCCACCTACGCCTGAATACTCGCCTTCTGAGTTTTCGCGAACAATGATCCAGTTAAGTTGCTCCGGTGTGCAGCGTTTGAGTGGTGCATCGATACCAGGCAAAATTCTAGTAGGGCGAACGTTCGCGTACTGATCGAAGCCTTGGCAGATTTTTAGACGCAAGCCCCACAACGTGATGTGGTCCGGAATATGCGGATCGCCTGCCGAGCCGAACAAGATGGCATCTTTGTCGCGCAAGGCATCAAGTCCATCTTCAGGCATCATGACGCCGTGTTTGCGGTAATAGTCACCACCCCAATCAAAGTCCTGAAACTCAAACTTAATATTCTTGTCTTGTTGAGCGATGGCTTCGAGAACTTTTTGTCCTTCAGGGACCACTTCTTTTCCGATGCCATCACCGGGGATCGTTGCGATGCGATATGTTTTCATTTTTTATGTGTAGTTTCGTTAATCAATAGAAATGGATGTTTCAAGCCCGTTTACCAGTCAGCGATCGCCACTTTCATAGCGTTTGCCCCGCGCTAACAATTCAGGGGTGCCAATTAAATCGTTGAGCCCATCAAAATCGAGCATCCGATCCTGAAATGCTTGCGTGCTTCCGGTCTGTTTAAGACTTGCATAATATTGCTGCAAAGTATTGGCAACTGCTCTTACTGTTCCACCTGGAAAAATGACGATGGAATAACCAAGAGCCTGTAATGCTTGCGTGGATTTTACTGGCGTTTTCCCTCCCTCTACCATGTTGGCCAAGAGAGGAACGCGGCCCTTGAATTGGGCGTTCACGATTTTCATTTGCTCGTCGGATCGGACGGCCTCTACAAACAATACATCAGCACCGGCAGCGAGGTACTTCTCGGCGCGTTCTAGGGCGGCTTCGAAGCCCTCTACGGCGACCGCATCGGTACGCGCCATAATCAGTGTGTCGGTGCTGTGACGTGCGTCGGTCGCGGCCTGAATCTTCCCGACCATCTCTTGCGTGCTAACCAGTGTTTTGCCATCGAGGTGGCCACAGCGCTTGGGAAAGCTCTGGTCTTCAAGCTGAATGATATTGGCACCGCTTCGTTCGAAGCCGCGTACCGTACGTTCTGTGTTGAGCGCGTTGCCAAATCCAGTATCCGCGTCGACGATGATGGGCAACCTGATACGGTCACGTATTTGCGTAATTTTTTCATTGACCTCGGTAAATGTGGTCAATCCAACGTCAGAGCGCCCGAGCGTTGTGTAAGCAATCGATGCGCCAGAAAGGTATACCGCTTCGAAGCCTGTTTGCTCAGCGACCATTGCAGAGAAGGCATCGTAGATGCCAGGTGCAAGAAGAATCTCTTCTTTTTGTAAACGTTGTTTGACAGTCATTATCGTGCACCAGGTCGAAAATTGTTGGCGGGTTCATCAAACCAGTCGCGATTTTTTTGGAGGCGTCTGGTCATTTGTAAGGCGTACGGCGCTGCTTCAAACAACACCTGCAGCAAGTCGTCGTTCAAGCGGAGTCCTGCGTTGTGGGCCATGCGTTGTGCGAAGTCTCGTGTGGCTGCATCGCAATGTGCAGTATCTGGCGTGAGGTCAGGAGCCGTGAGTGTGGGAGCGCTTTGTCCAGCAACCAATTGCGGCCGCTTGGTGCGCAGTGCCAGTGCACCTTCAAGAATATGTCCTACTTTTAAAACATGTGCATCCTGCAGTGGAGGACCTACGAGTTGCATACCCATCGGCAACCCATTTGCACTAAAGCCACAGGTCATGGCGAGAGCAGGTCCAGCGGTAATATTGGCAAGCACCTGTGCATTAGCACCTTTCCAAAAACTAATTGGCCGGTGCGCAGTGATTGGCTTGGCTGCGCCAAAGCTTGGCATAAGCAAAATATCGAACTTCTCATAGATAGGTCCCATTTCATGCAGCATGCGGCGATGTTCTCGTGTCGCTGCAATAAAATCGGCTGATTGGAACATGACGGCAGGCAGGATGCGCGTCAAAAAGTCTCTGCCGTAATCACCTGGTCGTTCAATGAGGCCTTGTTGTTGCACGGTAAAGATCTCGGTCTCCGCCAGAACAACTTTGACATCCATGTAATCTTGCATCGGACGCAGCTTACAGTCTTCAACCGTTGCACCGAGTTCCTTCAAAACTTGCACAGCATGATTGAGCGCTTGTTGGTGATCAGCTGAGATGGGCAGATCGCTTTCCCAAACATAGCGCAAGACACCGACGCGTAATCCCTTCAAGTCTCCATCGAGCCCTTTGCTGTAATCGGGAATGTCTTGCGCAAAACTGTTGCCATCGGCTGGATCATGTCCGGCAAGCGCGTGCAGCATGATTGCACAATCTTTGACGGTCCAGGCCATCGGCCCGCAGTGATCAAGAGTAAACGAGTTGGGCATGACACCGGTTCTGCTGACGAGCCCAGAACTCGGCATAAAGCCTGCAATGCCACACAGTGAAGCAGGGCCACGAATCGATCCGCCGGTATCAGTGCCAAGGGCTCCAGGAACAAGACCTGCGGCGACGGCTGCCCCTGAGCCGCTAGATGAGCCACCGCTAAAGCATTCAAGGTTCCATGGGTTGCGAACGATTGGCCAGGGAACGTCAAAAGAAGGGCCGCCATGTGCAAACTCGTGCGTGTTGAGTTTGCCGAGTAGCAAGGCGCCCGCGTCCCGCATTTTGGAGATCACTGCAGCATCATGTTTTGGAACATGGTGTTGGGCGATACGAGAACCACCGGTGGTCAATATCCCAGCGGTTTCGTAGATATCTTTCGCGCCGAACGGGATGCCGTGCATTGGACCGCGATACTGCCCAGCGGAAATCTCTGCTTCGGCCTTTTTTGCCTGCGTGCGCGCAAGCTCGAAGGTTGGTGTGATGAATGAATTAAGTTGTGAGTCTATTTCGTTGACCCGTTGCGCAAGATGATCGACATATTCGACCGGGGACAAGGTGCGTGCCTTGATTTGTTGCGACGCTTCGGCAATCGTTAAGAAATGCAGCTCTGTTGTCATGCGCAGTCTCGGTAGAAATTAAAGAAGTGGATCCAGTCCTTGAGAGCGCAGCGCAGCTGCAACCTCTGGCGAATGCATAAATGTGGCGAGCGACTGGATGACTTTCGCTTGCTTGGTTTCAGCAAAACTGCCCAAAGAAAAGATGGTTGATTGCTGAACGGCGGGAGGTAACTTGGCGAAAATATGAATGCCCTGTACCTGCATGAGTTCGCTCATTTGCTGCACGGCGAGTTCGATCTCACCGCGCGCAACGGGCTCACCGGTTAGACCTTCAGGCAAGACAAGCGCCTTGGCTCGGATCTCGTCCTCAATACCAAGTCTCTTTAACAAACTCGCAAAGTACATACCGCTTGCGCCTTGCTTGGAGAAGCACACAGAGCGGCAGGATAGGAGCGTCGCTTTGAACGCTTCTGCGGTCGAGATGTCAGGTGCCTGCGCCCCTTGTTTAACTGCCATCGCAACGTCCGAACTAACAAAATTCAGGCGACTGCCTGGCTGCAAGATGCCTTCGTTGATCAGTTCATCGATCGAGCTCGATACGGCCATAATGGCATCGGCACGCGCGCCGGCCCGAATGCGTTCTGACAACTGAGCCGTCGCACCATATTCAATCGTCACGTGTGCGTCGGTACGTTTTTCGAACTCTGGAATGATCGCCTTAAGAACGTTGCGCATCGCGATGGTAGAGAACAACTTTAGGGATTGATTTGGAGTCGTCATAAGGCCTCAAAGGGTACACAAGCAAAGATGATTTGATTCTATTCGATTGACCCGCAGCTATCTGCTCGTTAGCATTGAAGTCACGACATCCTTGGTTTGTGTACAGTGCGCAAAAGCAGATGAGGCAAGCATTGCTTAGGCGCTGGAAGCAAACGAGTGGGTAGAAAAACAAACACGTATCAATTGGGGTGGCAATGAAACAAAGCATTGAAGAGGTAGGGGCGCAGCCTTTGCCTTATGAGGTCTTCGCGGTGAAGTACGCGACACGTGAGGCCTTGCGAAGAAATCATTTCATCGGAGGGGATTCGCATGACGGTCCGATGGCGATGGATTACTACGTCTGGGTAGTGCGTAATGCTGAGCGCACTGTTGTTGTGGATACTGGCTTTAGTGCTGAGATGGCCACCAAGCGTGGTCGTACCTTGTTGCGGACGCCCGCTGAAGGGCTCAAGCTGTTAGGGATTGATGCGGCGTCAGTTAAGGATGTCATCATCACGCATCTTCACTATGATCATGTGGGAACGTTTGAGAGCTTCCCTCAGGCGCAATTCCATCTGCAAGATGATGAGATGTCCTATGCCACAGGGCGTCATATGTGCCAAAAGCAATTTAGTCACAGCTATGAAGTGGACGAGATCGTGGGTATGGTCCGCTTAGTCTATAAAAACCGCGTGAGTTTTTATTCTGGCAAAGGCGACTTGGCGCCAGGTCTGACGGTTCATCGTATTGGCGGCCACACGCATGGCATGCAGTGTGTGCGCGTTTGGACCAAACGTGGATGGATGGTCCTAGCCTCAGACACCAGTCATTATTACGAGCATTTCGAAAAACGTCGCGCATACACGACGATGTTTAACGTAGGCGAGGCTTTGCAGGGGTATGCCAAGCTTGAAGCGTTGGCAGATTCCACCCGTCACATCATCCCTGGCCACGATCCACTGGTGATGCAACGCTATCCGGCTGCGTCGCAAGAAATGGTTGGCATCGTTGCCCGGTTGGACGTGGAGCCCAACTATGGATAGCCATCCCGCTTCGCTGTTGCCGGGTGCGACCCGCGACTTGGCAGCCTTCTCAGCGCAACTTAAGTTTGAAGATATCCCGTCGGAAGTCATCGCACGTATGCGCACGAGTTTTCTGGATAGCGTTGGGTGTTGTTTGTTCGGCGCGACGTTGCCTTGGACGCAACGTGTGACCGAGATGGTGCTAGAAGAGGGCGCCAAGCCAGTGGCGTCGATCTTTGGGCGCGGACAAAAAACGTCTGTGAGCTCGGCCGTCTTGGTCAATGCGACGGCTGGGCATGCTTTTGAGTTGGACGATATCCACAAAGAATCGATTTTGCATGCGGGATCGATTGCGACGCCGATCGTGGTGGCGTTAGCCGAACAAACGCATCAGCGTAGCGGGCGTGCCTTGCTCAAGGCGATGACGGCAGGGTACGAGGTTGGCACCCGCATTGGTAATGCTGCGACGATGGGGCTCTTTTTTAGGGGATTTCATCCTCAAGGCGCTTCCGGCGTGTTTGTGGCTGCTGCAAGCGCGGCGGCGATGCTTGGTCTAGATGCTGGACGCACACAACACGCACTTGGTATTGCAGGCTCCCAGGCGGGCGGCCTGATGGCCGCGCAAGAGGGCGCGATGGTCAAGCGCTTTCATTCCGGGCGCGCGGCACAAAGTGGTGTGTATTCAGCCTATCTGGCGCAGAAAGACTTTACAGGGATCACCGATGTGCTGGAGGCGGGTTACGGTGGGTACTTGAGTACGTACTCCAATAGCCCCAATCCTGGACGACTCCTTGAGGGCTTGGGTTCTGTTTGGGAGACAGGCAAGGTGGGGTACAAGCCACATGCTTGTGTCACGAGCATCCATTCTGCGTTAGATGCCTTTGCGGCGTTGTTGAACGCCCATCAGTTAACACCCAAGGATATTAAGCAGCTCGAAGTGGGTGTGAGCTCCATGACTTTTACCCACTGTGCGTGGGAATACAAAGCGCAAGGGGTTACCGCAGCACAGATGAACTTGTATTACGGTCTGGCTGTGATGGGTTTTGATGGGATGGCGTTTGTCGCCCAGTACCAGGAGCAGCGATTAGCCGATCCTCTCGTCATGGACTTTATCAAACGGATTGATGCACGGATTGACCCAGAGATCGACGCAATGGGGCCTGCGTATCGGCATGCCGCAAGAGTTGCACTCACGACAATGGATGGCCGTCGCCTAGAACACGAAATACTGAATCGGCGCGGTAGCCCAGAAAACCCTTTATCCCATGATGACGTGGTTTATAAGTACCGTCACGTGGTGCAATCGTGCTTGTCTCCGGCCCAAATTGACCGCTCCATTGCACTGATCGAGCAACTCGATAGTCTAGAGGACACAACTGAATTATTTGAGTTATTAGCTGCGGCAAGGGTCGTCTAGACTTAAAATGGAACTCTAATCCGATTTCTGCTGTCAAAACGGGTTCCATCCTCGTTGAAGGTGAGTGGTATGTCTCGCAGTTCAGTGATTTTTCGTAAGTGTTTGCAGGTGGTGGGCCTCTGGGCATGTTTGCAGATCCCAGCTTTCGCACATCCCCATATTTTTATCGACGGCGGGGTTCAACTCGTGTTCAACAGCCAGGGACAGATTGTTTCCTTGCGTCAGAGTTGGAAGTTCGATGAGTTATTCGCAGCTTACGCGTTACAGGGGCTAACCCGCTCCAAGGCGGGAGAGGTTGCTTCAGAAGAACTTGAGAAAATAACCAAAGAGTGGATGACGGCGCTTGCTGACCCCGAGTCGCATTTTTTTACTGAAGCGTTGCAAGGTACAAATAAGTTTGCTTTTGGTGTGGCCAAAGATGCGGTCACCAAGTGGGATGTAAAAAGTGGTCAGTTGACGCTTTCGTTTGAACTGCCGTTTGTTGCGCCCATCACTCCAGGCAAACAAGCCGTCGAAGTTGATATCTCGGATCCCAGTTATTTTGTTGCGTTTGCCTACAAGGGCTCTTCCTCCTACCTTTTGGACGGTGCACCTCAGAGTTGCCGGATTAACTATATAGCCCCGCGGCCGCTGGATCCGAAAACAGAGCGACTTCTTTGGTCAATTCCCGCAGATCAAAAAGAGCTTCCACCAGAGCTGAAAGAAGTGACTAAGCAACTGTCGCATCAATTCAAGGTGACGTGTTGAGACGTGAAAGTCAGGCCTATTTTTTTGTGAACCGATACACGATCGCATTGGCGCTTGCGCTTTGCGTCGGCGGTCTATTCCTTGTTTCGACGGATGTGATGGCGCAAGCTGCACATCCATTTGCGACGCCCGAGCAAAGGCTGAACTTTAGCCTCGGTGGCTGGTTTGCCGAGTTCTCTGCGCAGATGGCTATGTGGCAGTCACATTTCTATCGGCAACTTACGGGGGCCGTGCGTGCATGGCAGCAGGATGGCTGGGCAGCATGGCTTTTGTTGGGCCTTTCATTCGCTTACGGCGTGTTTCATGCGCTTGGACCCGGGCATGGTAAGGCTGTGTTGACCGCCTACGTGCTTGCGAACCGAGAAACAATTCGCAATGGCGCACTTTTGGCTTTGTTATCCGCCTTTTTGCAAGCTGTCGTCGCTGTTGTCCTGGTCGGTGTGGCGGCGGGGTTGCTCAATGTGTCGGGTGTGACCCTGAATCGGGCCACCTGGTGGTTGGAGCTAGGATCCTATTTCATGATGGTGGCGCTTGGACTCTTTCTGGTTTATCGCCATGTCATCCGCGCAGCGTTTCAGCGTGGGGCGCAGGGCCACCAGCATCCTGCACACGAGCACCACGCGCATGAGTATCACTCACACGAGCACCACGACCATGGTCATGCGCACGACCACGCGCATCAACATATGCCCGCGCATCAACATAATGCGGATTGTGGTTGCGGCCACCTTCATGTGCCCGATCCCGCGTTGGTAAGTGGAAAACTCAACTGGTCTCGTGCCACATCTGCGATTTTGGCGATCGGCCTCAGGCCTTGCACTGGTGCTGTATTTGTATTGGTTTTTACGCTTTCGCAGGGTTTCTTTATTGCAGGCATTGCTGCGGCGTTGGCGATGGGTTTGGGCACGGGTCTGACGGTTGCTGCTTTGGCGAGCGCGTCGTTATGGGCGAATCATGCACTTGAGAAGATCGTGGACGGCCCAAAGTTACGTCTGGGTATGTACTTAATTGCAATTGTCCAGGGTTTAGCCTCGATAGCAGTCTTACTCTTTGGCCTATTGATGTTTAGCGCTGCGTGGATGGCGCACGCCTGACGCTCAGCAATCTTTGCAGCGGCCGTAAAGTGTGAGGTCGTGACTTTCCACTTTGAAGCCTTTGGGTGCCAGGTTCATCAGATCGCTCGGGCACGAGTGAATATCAAAGACTTTCTGGCATGTGTTGCATTGAAAGTGGTGGTGATGGTCGTGTCCGGCTAGCTCGAATCGGGGGTTCTCTCCGGGGAGCAGCACTTGCTTGATTGCGCCTTCTTCTACCATCGCTTTGATGTTGCGATAAACGGTCGCAATTCCAAGGCGGGGCACATGCAGGCAGGCAAGGTCTAGAACCTCTTGGGCGAGCAAGGGCCTTCCGGCTTGTTCAATCGCTTCTCGAATCGCCGCACGCTGTCGCGTGGAGCGCTCGGCTTTGGGAGCGTCACTGTTATGCATACCCGTATCTTACCTACATCAATATTGATATTGTATTATCATTATTGAATTGCATGGGTGATTTCCACGCTTAACCAGCATTTCCCAACTTTTCTTCTTCGATAATGTCGTCAGCACCGAAGCACGAGCATGTGCACCACGAGCACTCCCACTCTGGCCACTCGCATGCGCCAACCGCGATTGTCTACGCACCGCCTGCGCTACATAGTCCAGTGCTAAGTGGAGTGGGGCAGCGTGTGGCAGTTGTCTGCGGGGTGGTGTGTGTCGTTTGGCTGGCGGTGTTTTGGGCGCTTCAGAACAATGGATAAGCTGCTTGCGCAAGCCTCGTTGGCACCAGACATAGCGCTGACAAACTTGACGGTCGCCTACGATGGGCATCCGGCGGTGCATCATTTGTCCGGAACGTTCTCGTCGGGCTCGCTCACAGCGATTGTCGGTCCAAATGGCGCCGGCAAAAGCACGTTGCTGTCAGCCTTGTCTGGTCAGATCAAAGGGATCGAGGGATCTATTCGTTTCGGCGATACGCCACACATTGATTTGGCTTATCTACCGCAGCAGTCCGCGATCGATCGAGAGTTCCCAGTTCGTGTCCTTGATGTTGTTGTGCTCGGGGCATGGAAAGTCATGGGGAGTTTTTTGCCTGCCTCGCGTGAGGTCAGGCAGCGAGCAACCGAAATGCTTGCGGCGGTTGGTCTTGTCGGATTCGAGCGGCGTTTTATTGGCGAGCTATCGGTTGGTCAATTGCAACGTGTTCTGTTTGCACGCCTCTTGATGCAGGATGCGCCGATCATCTTATTAGATGAGCCGTTTAACGCGTTAGACACGCGAACGGTTGAAGACTTGCTGCAAGTTGTTCTGGATTGGCATCATCATTCGCGTACCGTGATTGCTGTCTTGCATGATCTGGAGATGGTGCGTCGATACTTCCCACAGACACTTTTATTAGCGCGTGAGGCAATCGCCTGGGATGCCACAGAGACGGTGTTAAGTACAGATAATTTGTCCCGAGCCCGTGCCACAGCTGAATACTGGGATGATCGTGCACCTTGGTGCGTCCGAGCGCCTGAGCAAGAGGGGCGCTTCTAATGGTGTTGGACGCTCTGCAACAAATATATAACTTCGTGCTTTTGCCATTCGTCGATTATGGTTTTATGCGACGCGCGCTCGTTGCGTGTGTGGCAATTGGCTTAGCGTGTGGTCCTATCGGTACGATTTTGGTGCTGCGACGCATGAGTCTGGCTGGGGATGCGATCGCGCATGCCGTACTACCTGGCGCTGCAGTCGGATTTATATTTTTTGGGCTATCGCTACCTGCGATGACGATTGGCAGTTTTGTTGCTGCCGCCTTGATGGCGCTGCTTGCTAACTTAGTGACGCGCTGGACCAAACAAAAGGAGGATGCGAGTTTTGCCTCGTTCTACCTCATTTCTTTGGCGCTTGGCGTGTTGCTGATCTCCACCAGTGGAAGCAAAGTAGATTTGTTGCATTTTCTGTTTGGTAGCGTTCTTGCGACGAATGATGAATCACTGATCATGATTGCAGGTGCCTCGACCATTACCTTGCTGGTCCTTGCGGTGATATGGCGCCCACTCATCATTGAGTGCTTTGATCCGGCATTTTTACGTACTGTCGGTGGTCGTGGTGGGCTGATCCATCAGGTATTTATGTTGATAGTCGTTTTGACGTTGGTGTCTGGCTTTCAAGCGCTGGGGACTTTGATGGCAGTAGGACTTCTCATGCTTCCTGCGACAGCTGCCCGATTTTGGTGTTACGGCGTCATCGCTCGCGCGAGTGTTGCGGCCTGCATGGGAGCTGTAAGCGCCGTGATCGGTTTGCTGATTTCTTATCACGCTAATTTTCCATCGGGGCCCAGCATTGTGCTTGTGGCAGGTGCGCTTTACTTAATTTCATTGTTTTTTGGTTCGCGAGATAGTCTTAGACAGGTGTGGTTTCCTGCCCCACAACATAAGGAGTCATGATGCGCGTTGGCATATTTCATTCGTTTCGTTTATTGGTGCTACTGAGTCTTGCGAGTGTGATGGCGGCGCCAGTAGTGGCTCAGCCGTTGCCCGTCGTGACAAGTTTTTCAATCCTTGCTGATCTCGTAAAAGTGATCGGTGGCTCGCACGTTGAAGTCACGAGCTTGGTTGGACCGAATGCGGATGCGCATGTTTTTGATCCTACCCCGGCTGACGCTAAGCGTCTTGCAGATGCGAAACTTGTAGTCATCAATGGTTTGGGCTTTGAGGGCTGGATGGATCGCTTGATCAAGTCCTCTGGGTATCGTGGCTCAGTTACCGTGGCAAGCCGAGGCGTAAAGACAATTCAAGAGGCGGCAGGGCATGGTCATCAACATGGTCATAGCCATAGTCATGCGGCCGATCCGCATGCCTGGCAGAATCCTTTGAATGTTAAACAGTACGTACAAAACATACGGCTCGCGCTTGCGGCGGCAAAGCCTGCAGCGGCACAAGAGTTCGAACAGCGTGCGCAAGCTTATAGTCGTGACTTAGATGCACTGGATCAGTCAATCCGGGAACGTTTGAAACCCATTCCCGTCGCACAGCGGCGTATTGTTACCTCGCACGATGCGTTTGGATATTTTGCAGCCGCCTATAACGTTAAGTTCTACCCTTTGCAGGGGTTGTCGACAGGAAGTGAGCCCTCGGCCGCAGATGTTGTCCGTATCATCGACCAGATAAAGAAGAATAAGGTCACCGCGATTTTTGTTGAAAATATATCGGATGCACGCGTTCTTGAACGGATCACAAAAGAGAGTGGGGCGCGCATCGGTGGAACGCTCTATGCCGACGCGCTCTCTGAGCCAAGCACTGCTGTGGATACCTACTTGAAACTAATCGAACACAATGCGGCGACCATTATCAAAGGACTCGCTGCAGCGCAGTAACGATGTGTTACAAAATTGCCGTGCATTTTTTGCAAATGAGAATCATTATCGTTTAAAATGCACGCATGGATGTCTTTGCTCATGCGTTAAACCCCGCTTCAAAAAAGCCAAATCCCCAAAATATAGGGATGCCAGGCTTGTCGCAGCACGGTGTTATCCACACGACTAGTCAGGCGCTGTTCTGCAACGCCATTGAGATTCATATCCAACATGATGGTGTGTTGTATCGCCTGCGCAAAACCTCTCTCGGTAAGTTAATTCTCACTAAATAAAATTCGTATCACGGTCCCGAACTACTCAGGGCCGTGAAGATTCTGTAATACGCACAAGCCAGCCGTCGCCAGCCAGTGCCTAAGATGCTTTAGGACACACTATGCTGAGCAAAACGCGCGCATCTCTTTATGTATTAGCACTTGGAATACACCTACCCCGTCTAGTCATAGCGGATACGGATTCCCCACTGAACACCTCAGCGAACCGGCTTGAAGAGGTCACGGTGAGTGCAACACGCAGCACCCGGCGCATTGAGGACGTGCCTGCCTCTGTCACAGTAATCGGTGCGCAAAAAATAGAGCAAGAGGGTGCACGCGATATCAAAGACCTGTTTCGTAATGAGCTTGACGTCAGCGTGCGCGCCGGGCCAACACGCTTCGGCATGGGCGGGAACTCCAGCGCCCGAGCGGGTAATGAAGGGATCAACATTCGCGGACTCGGAGGCAATCAAGTCCTCATGTTGGTTGATGGCATCCGAATTCCAAATGGCTTCAATTTTGGGGCCTTTGCGACCGGACGTGGCGACTTCCTTGATATTGATGGTCTCAAGTCAGTCGAGGTGTTGCGTGGACCCGCTTCGACGCAATATGGCAGTGACGGTCTAGCCGGCGCCGTGAGCTTCCGCACGCTTGACCCAAGCGATCTGCTTCGCTCGCAATCGGTGGCGGCATTCTCGCGACTGAGCTATGCGAGTATCGATCGGTCGACGGCAGCAACGCTTGCGGCAGCAGGTCAACGAGAGGCGTGGCAGGGGATGGTGCTCGGCAGCTATCGCTTGGGACACGAGACGGCAACACATGGCGATGATGCATCAAAAACTTTGATGCGTACACAAGCGAATCCAGCCAATTATCGTAATCGTTACCTGTTAGGCAAAGCCGTCTATTCCCTCAGTGCAGCGCAGCAACTCACACTCACGGCAGAGTCTCAATATCGCACTCAAGCAACCGAGGTCTATTCGGCGCGCGCACTGCGACCGACGACTCCACGCGCTACGCTAGACTTCGATACACGCGATCGTATTGAACGTGACCGCCTCTCTCTTGAGCACCGAGTGACTGATTTCAACGCGGCTTGGGTGCAAAGCGCAGAGACGAAAATTTATTGGCAAGATGCCTTTGTCAATCAGTTCACTGAAGAGGAGCGTGTTCGGTCCCAACCACGAACCCGCGATAACACCTACCGCACTCGCCTGGTCGGGCTCACTTCGCAATTTGAATCGAACCTGTCTGGCTGGGTTAATCAGAAATTAACCTATGGGTTCGACTGGAGCCAAGCTCAAGTGTCTGGGCTACGCAATGGAACCGTGCCACCCTATGGTGAGGTGTTTCCGGTCAAGCCGTTCCCCGACTCACGGTACACGCAAAGCGGCATCTTCGGTCAAAGTGAAATCGAGCTTGGATCTGTCAGCGTGATTCCAGGCCTGCGCTTTGATCACTATCAGATATCCCCGTCAAACGATTCTTATGTGGGTGCCACGCCACAAAGGTCGCAGGGTCAGGCGGTAACGCCAAGGCTTGGCGCAGTGTGGAAATGGATGCCGGCTGTCTCGCCCTACGCCCAGATCGCGCGCGGATTCCGGGCGCCAACTCCTGAGCAGGTCAATAATGGATTCAGCAATCTTGCTGCTGGCTACACGAGTATCGGAAATCCCGAGCTCAAGCCTGAATATGCCGATAGCATCGAGCTAGGCGCCCGCGGATCGATCCAGGGTTTTCGTTACAGCATTGCTGGGTTTGATAACCGATATAAAAACTTTATTAGCCAGCAGCGGATCGCTGGCCGGGGCCGCCCTACAAATCCCTTTGTATACCAGTATGTGAATCTAAGCACCGCGCGTATTCGGGGAGTCGTTCTTAGTTCCGATACAAAAATCGACGATCGCTGGAGCCTTCAAGCTGGCATTGCCTATCTCGAAGGGACGACCGAAATCAACGGACGTGTGCAACCGCTAGATAGCGTTGAGCCACTCAAAGCGATCGTTGGTGTGCGTTATGACGCCGGCCAGTGGGGGGCACGTGGAAACATTACCTACAGCGCACCCAAATCGGTGGGTGATATTGCACAAGCCGTAGAGACACAGTTTGCGCCAGGAGCCAGCACGGTCCTCGACCTAGGTTGGTTCTGGAAGCCGAATCGCAATTTAACGCTCAACGTAAATATCAATAACGCGTTCGATGCCAAATATTGGCGCTGGTCGGATATGCGCGGGCTTGAAGAGGCAAGTGCTGTCAAGGATGCCTATACCGCTGCCGGTCGAAATGTCCAGTTTTCATTGCGCTATGACTACTAAAGAGGCCACCATGGTACTTACTCAAGAGACGATTAAAAATTCTTATCATGCAATGCGTCGCATACACGGGATGCGGGTGCGTGATATCGCACAGCAGTTAAATATCACCGAAGGGCAGCTTATCGCAGCACATCTGGGCGATGCAGACTGCGCGACAGATGCAGATCAAATCGCTATATCGAATTCCTTGAATGTTATCCGTATATCTGATGATTGGCCTGCAATGTTGGAGTCGCTTGAGGCTTTAGGATCCGTCATGGCGTTGACACGCAACCACGCGTGTGTGCATGAGAGCATTGGGCATTACAGAAATATTAGCCATCGAAATGGTATCGGGCTTATTCAGGGTGAGGCAATTGAATTGCGCGCTTTCTATCGTGCATGGCGTTTTGCTTTTGCGGTGACTGAGTCGAGGCAGGCATCCTCAAGTTCAGCTGTAAGCTCGGATGACACGACACAGTACAGTTTGCAGTTTTTCGATGAAACCGGTGTCGCGATACATAAAGTGTTTATGCGCCCTCAGAGCGATCTGCAGCAGTATCACCACTTCGTGAAGCGGTTTCGGTATCCGGACCAGACAATAGGAGAGTTTGCCCGTGTGCCGAGCCGCCCGGCGCCGAGTCGTTGCGTCACTGAGCATGTTGATGTCCGAGCTTTTCATCAGGCATGGCGAAATCTTAACGATACACATGAATTTTTCGATTTGCTGAAACGATTTTCAATTTCTCGTATTGCGGCGCTGCGCTTAGCTGAAAGCGATTTCGTTCAGCCACTGCAGCTAGACCAAATTGAGTCTCTCTTGCATCGCGCATCTGAGCAGAAAATCCCTATTATGGTTTTTGTAGGGAATCAGGGGATGCTGCAAATCCACTCAGGCACGGTGAGTAGAGTAGTGCGCAGCAAAGCTTGGCTAAATGTACTGGACGATCACTTTAATTTACATTTGTTGCTTGAGAGCGTCAGGACGCTTTGGCTAGTAAAGAAACCAACACAAAATGGCTATGTCACGTCGATTGAGGCGTTCGATGAACATGGTGAGCTTGTCGTGACATTTTTTGGAGAACGTGAGCTAGATAGCCCTGAGCTTCAAACGTGGAGGGAATTGACGGAATCGTTGGCGATGGAGGCTGAGGCATGCCTTCATTGAGACTGTTGCCCACTGGCCTCATTGGTCGACGCCAGCTGCTGCAAGCGGCTTGCCTAAGTGTTTTGTCGGGAATCACAGACGCAAACGCAGCTCAAGTGCGACCTAATTCCAAGAGACGCGTTGTGTGTGTCGGAGGTGGGCTAACCGAGATCGTTTGTGCCTTAGGACAGGAGTCTAGTCTCGTTGGTGTGGATACAACGTCGAGATTTCCCCTCGGTGTGCGACGTTTACCTAGTGTGGGATACGCCCGTAATCTGTCTTTGGAAGGCATTCTTGCCTTGGCGCCACAGAATGTGATTGTGAGTCAAGACGCCGGACCGATTTCGGTATTGTCACGTTTGCGAAGCGCTGGTGTTGCTGTGTCGACTGCTGAGGATGGTTATACAGCCGAGGCACTGATTTTGCGGGTCAAGCAGCTCGGTCGGATCTTGAGGTGCGAGGAACGGGCCAAATCACTCGCTGAGAAACTGCGGCGAGAGTGGGGTGCTGTGGTACTGCACACACTCGCGCCACAGACCAATGCCCGGGTGATGTTCATTCTGGGGCAATCGCCTGGTCAGTTTATCGTCGCGGGTTCGGGTACTGGCGCGCATGCGATGCTGCAACACGCAGGGTTGCAAAACGCCTTTGCGGGCACGGCGGGCTATCGTCCCATTACAACGGAGGCCTTGATCGCCGCCCAGCCGGATTTGCTTGTCCTGACACAGCCTGACTCCATGGCTCACCAGAGTGCTTCAGGTGCAAGCGAATCGATCATGCAGATTAAAGGCCTAGCAATGACACCGGCTGCGCACGAATCGAGATGGCTCGTGTTTGACACCATGTTTCTCTTGGGCTTTGGGCCGCGCATGCCAGATGCGATATTGGCGTTACGACGCGCTTCAAGCGAGGCGATGCGGGTATGAGTCGGATTCTGCGCAACAGTGCCGCGTCCGCAACGCTTGGTCTGCTAATCGTGTTGCTCTTGGCTGTCCTAGGCGCAACACACTTTGGTGCGCTAGTACTCGATCAATCTGCATGGCTGTTCTGGCTGGACACACCAGACATCGATATGTTGGCGGTTAGTAATCGACAAATCTTATGGGATATCCGTTTGCCTCGCGTGCTGTTTGCGGCGTTAATCGGTGCCAGCCTGGGTTTTTCAGGAGCGTTGACACAGGCATTGTTTCGGAACCCCCTGGCGGAGCCGGGTTTACTTGGTATTTCCTCAGGCGCCGCGTGTGCAGCGGCACTATCGATTGTTTTTTTGACACAGAGTCAGGCTTTAGGTGGTGCGGCCACGCACTGGCTCGTGCTGCCTCTGATCGCCTTTAGCGGTGCAGTACTTGTGTGTTTATTGCTCGATGGTGTGTCTCGCCGCTGGATGGCTGGTTCCATCGCAGGGCTGCTTTTGACTGGGATTGCAATCAATGCACTTGCGGGAGCTGTGATTGGGTTGTGTGCCTATACGGCGACAGATAGCCAGCTACGTAGTCTCACTTTCTGGACACTCGGCACGCTATCCAACGCAAGCTGGACGCTAGTCACCGTAGTCAGTGGCTTATTGGTGGGTGTCTGGGTTGCGACGCTTGGGCTCGTGCAGAGGCTCAACGCACTGTTGCTTGGGGAAAATATCGCCCGGCATGTGGGGGTTTGCTTACCAAGCCTACGGTTACGGGTCGTCTTGATCGTGGCGGCCCTAGCTGGCTTTGCTGTGGCATTTTGTGGCGTGATTGGCTTCGTTGGGCTCGTGGCACCGCATTTAGTGCGCATGACAGCAGGCGCTGATCTGCGACGCGTTTTACCGCTATCTGCAATTGGTGGGGCTATTTTGCTAATTTGTGCCGACACCTTGGCGCGAACGATTGCTGTACCCGCCGAGGTGCCTGTGGGGATCTTTACCGCGTTGTTGGGTAGCTCCTTCTTTTTGTGGTTGCTAGTGCGAGGCAAAGGAAGGACGGCATGAGTCATCGTCTCGTTTGTCAGTTACGTCTGCACGAGGCACGCGCACGAATTGGGTCTATGGACTTTGGCCCCTTTACTTTCGATATCGCTCCAGGTGAGCGTATCGCCATTCTTGGTCCGAGCGGCGCCGGAAAGTCATCCTTGCTTAAATTGATATCGGGTGAGTGCGCGACCGCCTCTGGCATCCTGAACTTGATGGGAAGGCCTCTCAGTACCTTTGGTCCGACTGCATTGAGTCATCTGCGGGCGGTCTTGCCCCAGGCATATCAAAATACCTTTGATATGCCAGTAAAGCTCGTCATTGGATTGGGCAGATTAGGTATGCATTTTGATCAGAACTCCGATCAGATCATCAGGCAGTCGGCATTATTGGCGCGTGCGGACCACCTTCTGGAGCGAACAACAGTCGGATTGTCTGGCGGTGAGCTTGCACGTGTCCATCTTGCACGTGTCTTTGCGCAGCTTTGGGAGGCACGCGGTGGGTTATTGCTAGTCGATGAACCGTTTGCTGCATTTGACCCGGGCCTTGCTCTTGAGCTTTCTGAGCAATTGGAAATGTTCACTCGGCTACGTGGCCATACCTTGATCGCTGTGTTGCATGATGTGCAGCTTGCACTGCAACGATTTGACCGACTGATCATGCTTGAACGTGGACAACAGTTTGCGGATTGTTCAGCGTCTTTGAAAGCCTTGCCAGACTTAGAGCGTCTGTTTGGTGTGCACTTCTTGGTGCATCGAATTGATGATGTCTTGTTTTTACGCGCAACCACTTCGACGAGGGATCGATAATGTATTTTTTTCATTGTTTTGATCGGCGGCCAATTCTGCCGGCGCTGTTGATACATCTGCTCATCGCTTCGGCGCTGATCTTCTTCGCCGTCGTGGATTGGCAACAAGTCGGTAGCGTTCATCCCTTCGCGAAAACTGATAGCGTATTGATGATTGCTATCTCTGATATACAGCCTGCCGAAGTTGGAGCGAGCGAGTACGCGTTTGTCGATGATCTACCCGTCGCCATCCCTGAAGAATCAGCGAAACCATCGGAAGCGGAGATCCCCAGCGAAGCCGTCAGTCCTCCGTTGCCAACGGTTAAACAAGTCAAGGAAACGTTGCGTGTCGCAACCAAGCAGGGGGGTGTCGTAGATGGACAACCGAGCGCCTCCCGAGGTGACGTCGAACAAGATGCTCACGCACGAGCACAACATCATCTTAATCCACCGCCTGACTACCCGATGATGCTGCGTCAGCGAGGAATCGAAGGGACGGTATGGTTACGGGTACGCGTTGATCGCTCGGGTTTGCCTGAGCAAATCGTTTTGTTTAAAACCAGTGGCTATCGACTCTTCGATGAGTCTGCGTTGCGCGCCGTCGCGCGTTGGCGCTTTAAACCCGCGAGATCGCAGGGGACCGCCATGGCAAGTTGGGTGGAGTTTCCCGTCCGGTTTACTTTGCAGGGGTAGTAAGCCCTGTCTGGCTGGCAGTCTCTTTGCGGATGCGAGCAATGCTTTGCTCTAGATTATTCCAGGCGGCTTTGTCGGGTGCGAAGCGGGCACGCATATATTGCACTAACGCACTAACCTGCTCGTCTTCGAGTTGGCCGGCAAAGGACGGCATAAAACCGATCGCTTGGCTCGCAGGCTTACGTACGCCTTCCAGAATCACACGAATGACATTGTCTGGCTTATCGCTGTGTAAGTTCGTGTTGAGCGCCAGCGGGATATTCGCACCGAGGAGCTTGGGTCCATTGCCGTCGTGATGACACGCAGCGCAAGCCATCGTGAACATTCTTTGGGCAGGTCCGAGCAAAGTCGCGCTAGAGGTTTTGGCTGCTACAACATAATCTTGTGCCGCGTGTGTTGCTTGGGCGGGTGTGGCCGCGTCTTGAAACGAAGCGAGATAGTGGGCCATCGCTTTGATATCGCTGTCCGGGACGGATGCGAGTTGCTGCACAACCGGTGCCATTGGGCCGCCAGCACTACCGTGTTGTCCACTAAAACCCGTACGTAAATAATCGTAGAAAGATTGCTCAGTCCATCTGACCGGTGACTTCGATGCGGCGGTTAAAGCGGGCGCTTCCCAGCCTTTGATCCAAGCACCAGATAAAAATCCCTGCCCAAGCTTTTCGCCACCAAGCATATCGCGAGGTGTATGGCAGGCCGTGCAGTGTCCAACACCGTTCACGAGATATGCGCCACGGTTCCAAAGCTCGCCTTGATCAGCAAGCAAAGTCTGTGAGGTGGCGGGCTCGCTGTATAAGGCATTCCAGACAGCCATGAGAGGACGATACGAAAACGGTGCTGATAGTTGCGTCGCTGGGTTGTTTTGTGCGACGGGTGCTTGCACCATTAAGTAGGCATAAATCGATGTAATGTCCTCATCCGTCATGTTTTTAAATGACGTGTACGGAAATGCGGGATAGAGCAGATGTCCGTCTCTCGATACGCCATCGCGCATCGCACGCCTAAAAGCGGGTAGGGACCAAGCACCAATGCCGCTATCTTTATCTGGCGTTAAGTTCGTGGAATAGACCGTGCCAAAGGGCGTCTGTATTCCAAGACCGCCCGCATTGGGCTGACCACTCGGCGCAGTGTGACAGGTCACACAATTACCCAGTGCGACCAATTGTCGACCCTTCTCTATGGTTTGTGGTGAATACAGAGCCGGGTTGAACTGAGTAATGGGCGCAATAGGCGCAGGCCCACGTAAGCCGAGCCAGCCTAGTGACAGACCTGCCACGCCGGCAAGCACGGCGGCCAGTCTTTTTGCAAAAGGTCTTCGCGTCGGCCAATGCGCATTCGGGTTCGCTGCGGCGGGCAGCGCCCGTTGTATGGGTTGTTCAGCTGGGTAACCAGGCTGGGTTACGGGAGGCAGGGGGTTGAGTGCTGCTCGTACCACTTCTGGTGTGAAAGGCGGCTGACGAAATCGAATGCCGGTTGCATCAAATATTGCATTGGCGATTGCTGCAGTACCGGGAACGGACGAAGATTCTCCCGCACCAAGTGGTGCCTCGTTGGGACGAGGCATTTGTAAGATATCGATCACCGGCACTTGACGGAAATTCAGAATAGGATAAGAGCCCCATTCACGCGTTGCTACAGTGTTGTCTTGCTTTCGTATCGGTACGCTCTCGTGCAGCGCACGGCTGGTGGTCTGGACCACATTGCCGTGCACTTGATGCTCTACACCTGCTGGGTTGATTGTCATGCCGGCATCGTGCCCAACCACGACGCGTTTGACATGGACCTCACCCGTGTGACGGTTTACTTCGACGTCCGCCACCCATGCTGCCCATGCTGCACCGAACCCAGGCCACTTGCTATGGATATAACGGGCATAGGCAACACCTTGGCCGCGCAACATATCGCCATCGGTGGGTTGCAACTGGGGTTCAGTATGACGCAGCCAGCCAGCTTTGTCGGCCGTTGCCTGCAAGAGTTCTCTTGCGCGTGGATCGTCTACATAGCGTAGGCGGAACTCGACCGGATCAACGCCCGCTTGCGTCGCAAGTTCGTCAATATAGGATTCGTGCGCGAACGAATTTGGCAATGCGGATACGCCACGTAACCAGGAGGCCCGAAGAATCGGCGGCATGTCATTGACCGTCACCCTCAGATTCCCAACTTGATAGGGTGGGCGAGCCGTACGATCACCCATTTCGTAAGTTTGGGCGAGAGGCTCAATCGTGCGTGTCAGTAACAGCGCAAGAGTCGGGGCGCCATTTGAGGGATAAGAGGTTTGAAAGTCATAGGCTGCAAAGTCGCCCGCAGCATCCAACCCTCCACGTACTTGCATCCACTGCGCTGCGCCTTTTGGTTCCCAGAGGTTCTCTTGCTCACGGGTGAGTTGCACACGTACGGGTGCACCGACCGCACGCGACAGCAATACTGCGTCGGCTGCTACATCATCGGCGCCATTACGCCCATAGCAGCCTGAGGCTTCCATTCTTACGATTTCAATGTCTAGGTCGGTCAGCCCGCTCAGGCGCGCGAGATCGGCGCGCAACACATGTGGGTTTTGTGTGCCGGCCCATACAGTGAGCTTATACGGTTCAGCGTTTGACCAGTCTGCAATCGCGCAAGACGGTCCGATTGAGGCATGCATCTGATAGGGCCAGATGTAAGTGCGTGAGAGCTCAGTACCCCCATCCTGTAGCGCAGCATCGATATTGCCTTCGTTGATGAGTTCGCGCGGTGTCGAGGGATTTGCCCGTAGCGCGTTCTCAAGATGACTCAGGTCGGGCAGGCCGGGCCAATCTTTCCAGACAACACGCAACTGGCTAGCCGCTTGCTCGGCGAGTTCTTCGCGTTCGGCAACAATACCGATGAAGTCACGAATGACGACCACGGCTTTGATGCCAGGGATATGGGCAATCGAGGTCTCGTCAACAGACTCCAGAAGGTTGCCAACAAAGTCACCATGGTCGGCACCTGCGTAAGGTGGTCTGACCACCCGACCGTGCAGCATTCCAGGCACACGCATGTCGTGAACGAACGTCAGTTGCCCGGTTGCTTTACCTGGGATGTCAACGCGTGGAATCGGTTGCCCAATCGTATGATGATCTTCTTGGGCCTTAAGACTAACGGAAGGATCAAGCAACAAACGAATGTTGGTCTCACCAATGAGCGCGGCATAGGTCACGCGTTCAGTGTCACGGCCGACTTGTTCGTAAAGAACCTCACCACGCTCTGTGCGCAGGCCGTTCGCGTGCGTATTCCATTTTGCTGCGGCGGCTTGAAGCATCCAGCGTCGCGCTTGCGCTGCCGCTTGGCGCAGAGGAGGGCTGTGAAGTTGTATTGAACCGCTTGCAATGGTTGGCCCCTGATTGGGTGCGCGACCGGTATCGCCGAGAATCACCTCAACTTGATCCATGGGGACATCAAGTTCTTCTGCAACGATTTGACCTAAGGCAGTGCGCAGGCCTGTTCCAAGGTCAACATGTCCGTGCAGTGCAACGATACGTCCATCAGACCATACCGACAGCAATACCTCCTGGCCTTCGGCCGGATTTGCGGGCACCGCAGCGGGTTGCCCCTTGGTTGGTGGAGGGGCAGGCAGTGGCTCCCGTACGACAAGTAATACCCCTGAGGCATCCAGAAAGTCTTTGCGCAGCCGTAGTGTGTTGCTAAGTGCCATTGCGCGTTACCCGAGAGTGTTTAGCATCTTGCATCATCTGTGCTGCACGCTGCACGGCGCGCATGATCTCGATATGCGTGCCGCACCGACAAAAATTGGCGGATAACTCAGACCGGATCTCTTGTTCGGTGGGTGACGGGTTCCGGGCGAGCAAGGACGCTGTCATCATAATCATGCCGTTAAGGCAGTATCCGCATTGTGCAGCCTGCTCGGCGATGAATGCCTGTTGAATGAGGTGAGGCTCTGCAAGTGATCCCAGCCCCTCTAAGGTCGTGATGGCCCGGCCTTGAATGCCCTCAATGGGGATGACACAGGAGCGCGCGGCTTGCCCATCAACGAGGACCGTACAGGCGCCGCATTGGCCAAGGCCGCAACCGTATTTGGGTCCATTGAGCCCAAGGTCGTTCCGTAAAAAATTGAGAAGAGGTGTATCTGGATCGAGGCGGGTCTCAAGTGCCTGACCATTAACTGTCAGTGCCAGAGGTTTAGCGTTGCTGTGCTGTGCAGTCATGGGTGCTACAGGCTCAGATAAGCACGTCGTACGGCTTCGTTTTCGTCGAGTTCGCGCATCGTGCCTGAAAAACGGATTTGCCCTTTTTCTAGAACATACGCGCGGTCGCACACAAGGTTAGCAAAGTGTAGATTCTGTTCAGATAACAAAATACTGACCCCTTGTTGTTTAAGAGCCAAAATCATCTGCGCCATTTGCTCGACAATGACGGGAGCGATTCCCTCAGACGGTTCGTCGAGAAGAATCAGGTATGGGTTTCCCAT
>JACCEA011407901.1_pt1 | contig 51931 bp, 43 predicted proteins | sample 7449851 | NCBI WGS metagenome assembly JACCEA01 (sample SAMN15323453, study PRJNA562643) | freshwater metagenome | isolation source: river surface water | place: USA:Blue River Watershed | collected 2017-08-18 | reverse complement strand
TGTTTATAAGATTGAAAGTGGTTTAAATCTTGGAGTTGCAGTAACTGCAGCTGGAAGTAACTATGAAGTGAATCCGATTACTAGTACTGGTGTGGTGACTGCTGCTAAAACTATTAACGCTGGGTTTGTAGCAAAAGCAGCTCCTGTAACTAGTGCAACTTATGATTATACTACTGGTTATCAAGGTGGTGCGGGTGCAACAGTGACAGTTAGTAATGCAACTGATATTGTAAATCCTAAATCTGCTACATTTACAACTAATTTCTCTCCGACTGTGAATGGACAATGTTTTACTAGTGTTTGGGGTGGTACCGATGTTACTACTGTTAAAAGTGGTGCTTACTACAAAACAACAATTACGGCTAAAGACTCTACTGATTGGAGCGGTAAAGTTACTCCTGGTTATTTAAATATTTCCTTAGCTTGTGGCCTTGGTGGCGGAGCTGTAGTTGTACCTGGAGTTGAAGTGGCGAATGTGTTAAGTTTATCTGTGGGTAGTGTAAACATTCCTATTAAAACACTTTGTTCGACTACTGATTGTAAAGATCCAGGGAATGGAAAAGTAATTGCTGGTTATTATGCAAACTGGTCTATGTATGGTCGCAAATATCCATTATCAAATGCGCCATTTAAAAATATGAATGACTTGATTTATGCGTTCATTGATTTTAATGAAACTACTGGTGATGTTGTATCGCAAGATGCATGGGCTGATAGCAACCAATTACCTATTTTAAGTAAAGCTGCATTACAGTATCCATACTTGAAAACTTCATTATCATTTGGTGGTTGGACTAGACGTGGAAATGGCAATGATTTCCCTGCCGTGGCATTTTATAAAATGACTACTGGTGCTGGTGCAGATACTAGAATTAATAACTTTGCGACTCAAGCAGTTAATGATATGCGTGTTGGTGGTTATTCTTCAATTGATATTGATTGGGAATGGTGGTCTAATAAAGAATTAGGTGCTCCTTCAGATCAAATGATCAAATTATATACTGCATTACGTAATAAATTAGATGCTGCTGCAAAAGAAGATGGTAAAAAGTATTATCTTACTATCGCAGTTAGTGCTGGTCCAAATGTAATTAGCGCTTCTCAAGATGCTTATACTGGTGGTGGTGCTGGTTTCTGGGCAAAAGTTAATAGCTTAGTTGATCATGTAAATGTGATGAGTTATGATATGCACGGTGCTTTTGATACGTATGCTGATTTCCAAGCTCCATTGGGTATGCAACCTAATAGCCCATATAAAGATACAAATTGGGATATTAATTATGTAATGAATCAATATAATCAGTTAGGTGTAAGTTATCCTAAATTAGTAATGGGAATTCCTGCATATGGTCGTTCGATGTATGTAAGTTCTCTTACTAATAATGGTTTGTATCAAAATGTTACTGGAACTCCAGTTGGTGAATTTGATACAGGAACTGACATCAGTGGTGTGTTTGATTATAAATGTATCGTTACTAAAAAATGTAATTCATCTAGTGATATGATTGGTTCGTTAACATATGTTCAAGATCCAAGTGCATTATATACTGAGAAAAGTGGAATAGCACAACAACCTTGGGGTTATGGTACTTTTGGTGGTAAGAACTACTTCATAACTTATGATGATGTTCATTCTACAGTTGTTAAAACTGAAAGAGCTAAATCGCTTGGCCTTGGTGGAATGATGATTTGGGAGTTAGATGGTGATACAACAGATCCTCAGACTTCGTTAATTAGTAATATCAAAGCTACGTTAAATAAATAACATTATTGATTTACTGAAAGCCCCTTAGTGAAATAACTAAGGGGCTTTTTTAATTCTATGTGTTATTAAAAAGCAACTTTGTGTAACATGAGGAGCCAAGGCATTACGTAATTGTTTGCCATATGCATTTGGGTATAATTCCAAATAAGACAGTATTGCTTTTTTATCATCAAATAACCTTTTACGACCTTCATGCTGAGGTTTTGTTAGTTTGCATATCACTTTTATCTCATATTCATGGCACCACCTTCTTATTGTTGCATATCCGATAGAGAACAGTTAAGATAGTTCTAACTTAGTGCGATTACTTTATAGTTAACGCAATTTTAAACCGCCTGTTTTAAATACAATAATATATTGATATAAATTTATATTTATGTTCTTTAATGGGTGATTTGCCTTAGTGTTAACTATACCTCGAAGATATTTAATTTCATGGTTAAAACCTTAGTTTAGCATCATTTATAGCTCATATGTTTATTGGTTAACTATAATTCGCTTATTTGTGTTTAATTATCTCCAAATTTATTATTTCCGAATTGTAAGCTTTAAATTTGGCAAATTTTGATTAATTGTGAGGTGCAAATTAATTTGTATTGTGTGTTAATTTTTAGTGCTGGATGACGGTCTGGTCGTGCATTATTAACTTGACGAGTGAATTCAAGGACCTTTTTATGGCTCGGTAGTGCAAACTGTTGTTGTGTAAGGTACCAGCTGAGTAAATTACATTGACGAAGGCTATTTAGCTGGCAGAATTGCAGCCGAAGAAGACTTAACTTATCTTGACTGAGGCATTGATTAAGGTCAATTTGTGCTAAGTCATCGTTAAGTTTAACTGAGTCCTGAATGCGCAATAAGCTTTGGTTTAATTTAGTGATAATTTGTGAGTCATAATCAATTAATTGAGGAATTATTTTATTGCGAAGGAAATTACGCAAATATTGATTATCTTGATTGCTTTCATCATTAATGTTTTCTAGATGATATTTTAGTGCATATTCTTGGAGTTGAGTTTTACGGTAATCTAAAAGTGGGCGCCAAAAGATTTGTTCTTGGCGCTTGTTCATTAAGTGCATTGCGGCAACATTATGTAAGTCACTGCCACGCATGATTTGACTAAGCATAGTCTCGATTTGATCATCGTGGTGATGCGCCAAAATAATCACATCAGCTTTAGTTTTCGCATATTCTGCATAGCGTAATTTACGTGCGCTGTTTTCAAGACCTTCACCGCCAATTTTGCTAACATTTACTGGAGCAATATTTAGTGGGATTTGCCAATCTTGACATAGTTTAGTACAGAAATTTTGCCAGAAAAGTGCATTGTTTGATAGACCATGATTAACGTGAATTGCCGATAATTGCAAAGGTTTAATTACACTTAATTGCTTAAAGAGGTGCAGCAGGACTACAGAGTCAATTCCACCACTTAAACCAATACAGTAATGCAAATGACCGTCAAGGTTTGACGGCCACTGCGTTAGTAGATTTTCTGCATTTAGCGTTGAGTTATTCACATTCAATTTTAAATGTACCATAATCCATAATGCGTTCAAAGCGACGATTAATCAGGTTTTCCATATCTAGTTCTTGAAGTTGTTTCAAACTTGTACTTAGGTTATGCTTCATTCGTGTCATCATTTCGCTATGGTTGGCATGTGCGCCACCAAGTGGTTCGCTGATAACAGCATCAATTAAAGCTAGGGATTTTAGGCGTTTAGCGGTAATTCCTAATATTTCTGCTGCTTGATTGGCTTTGGTTGCATCTTTCCATAAGATAGAAGCACATCCTTCAGGAGAAATAACCGAGTATACTGAATACTCAAGCATGTTAACTTGATCGCCAACGGCAATGGCTAATGCCCCACCTGAACCACCTTCACCAATTACGGTACAGATAATTGGTACTTCAAGTCCAGCCATTTCATATAAATTACGCCCAATTGCCTCAGATTGACCACGTTCTTCGGCACCAATTCCAGGATAAGCTCCAGGAGTATCAATGAAAGTAATAATTGGTAGTTTAAATTTATTGGCTAAATGCATTAAACGGAGTGCTTTACGATATCCTTCGGGACGTGGCATCCCAAAATTACGTTCTAAATTTTCTTTGGTATCACGACCTTTTTGGTGTCCAATAATCATTACTGATTGCCCACCAAGCTTGCCCATTCCCGCAATAATTGATTTGTCATCTGCAAAGTGGCGATCGCCATGTAATTCTGTGAATTCGGTGAAAATATTATTAATATAATCTAATGTTCGTGGACGCTGTGGATGGCGTGCTACTTGTGAAATTTCCCATGCGCCGAGTTTGCTGTAGATATCTTTAGTTAATTCTTCAACCTTGTTTTGCAACAATTCAATTTCTGAAGAGATATTGACTGCTGATTCATCTTGCATTTGGCGTAATTCATCAATTTTATTGGTCAATTCTGCAATTGGTTTTTCAAATTCGAGGAAATGTCTTTTCATAAATAGTCCTAATTAATTATTAACCCCAAGTTGTGTACTTAAGGTAGAAATATTCTTTTGGTGTTCAGTAACTGCATCTTGCAACGATTGAATTCGTGCTTGATATTGTACAGGTTGATTTATTTCACTAGCTAACTTAGTTTGTTTAGCTGTTGCTAGTGCTTGCTGAGAATCGCTTAATGCCTGTTTTTCGCGGCTTAATTCTTCAGCTAAAATTTGCTGGCGTCCTATTTCATTACCGTAAGCTGGTACGGTAGTTTTGGTATAAATCTTGGTGGTTTTAGTGCGACTAGGTTGTGTATAACTAGTTGCTGCATAATCATTTTTGGTCATTGGCGATGAATATACTGAAATTGGCGGTAGCTTTACTTTTTGTGCATTTTTAACTGGCTTATTGGTATAAACTGAATTACCATTTTTATCTTTATAAATGTATATATCATCGGCAAATAATTTGCTGATAAAGCCTAGTAAAGCTATCGCAAAAACTAACGTTCTCATGCGTATTAAAATAAGTTAATTATTGATATAATTGATACAAATGCGATAAAAAATAAGCCGCTACGATAAAGCAAGGCTACAACATAGTCAACAACTTTTGGATTAAATAGATTGTGTGTACTACGTATATCTTCAATTCCATCATCTTCAACGTTATGTTGTTTTGTAAACTTATCTTTACCGATTGCGACAAAAGCTATTTCATTGAGAGTATTTTCTAGATAGAAAAAGCTCAATTTTACTTTGCCACGTTGTTCTAGGGCATAGCGCATTACTTCTTCAAAATCACCAGCTGCAGCAATAAATAAAATCAATACTGAATATGGCACCAAATTGATCCAAAAAAGCATTTTATCTACGACTACACTATATACGACAGATTCTTCGCCACGTGTACGCAATTTAGTTGCCATTGCATTTAGAACTAAGTAACAAATCGCGCCTAATACCGATGGTAAAACCATAAACCAGAATGTAGTTGCAAAAAATTTTGTGGCAAATGTTTGGACAAATTGTTGGAAGTCACTAGCGCGATTGGCTTTTTTTGCTTCTTCTTTCCAACCTAAGATATCTACACATAAAATAAATAATGCACAGTTAATTAAAAAGTAAGTTATGTGATGACTACTCATTGGTAGAATTAGCAGGATCATTGTAACGAGTAAAAATGGAATCAGAGCAAAAATAAAATGTAGGCGAATTTCACGAACCGTTTGAAAGTCACGATTGACAAACAAATTGGCATATTGTTCAATTTTATTATTAAACCCACGCCTAATTCCGCTCAATAATTTTCTTTGCTCGAGGAAAATAGTTAAAAGTATAGCGATAAATGACATAGTTTATAGATACCTGTAATTAATTATTGTTATAGATATAAATTTCTTGTAAATTACGATTAATATCAAAGATGTCCATACCAAACCCAAATAAAAAGTGGTTGGGTGCATTTACGCCAACATGATCAGCATAAATTGGTTTATCTTTACCAATTTCTTTATTGACCATAACTGCAACTTTACAATCTTTAGCTCCAGCATTCATTAAGAAACGCTTGATTTCTGCAATGGTGTGACCTTCGTCAAGAATATCATCCAAAATATAAACTGTTTTACCGTTAACTAATGATTCTTTAGGTTGGCGAAACCATGTGATATGACTAGAACCATAATGTGCATCACCATAGCGTGAAGCATGAATGTAATCCATAGTAATTGGTTTTTTTAGGCGTTTGGTTAACTCTGAAGCAAAAATCATGCCACCATTCATGACGGTTAAAAAAACTGGAATTTCTTCGCCAATTTCAGCATCAATTTCAGCTGCTATTTTGTCAAGTGCGACAGAGAGTTGCTCTTGACTAAAGAGAACGGTTGAATTTTCAATAAGCTGTTGTGCTTTGGCATAATCTAATTGCATGGATACCTCATGTTTATATTAAAATATATACTTGACTAAATTAAGTATAGAAATAAAATTTACCCTGTATTGTAACAAAAAATAACCGAGCTAACAAGCTCAAAGTAATTAATATAATTTTTGATTGAGAATAACTTATGCAAAAAGCTTTACTTTTAATCTTGGATGGATTTGGCATACGCAGTGATGATGATTTTAATGCGGTGGCTGGTGCTGCAAAACCTAATCTTACCAAATATATGCAAAATTATGCTTTTAGCAAAATTAATGCCTCTGAGCAGTATGTTGGCTTGCCTAAAGGTCAATTTGGTAATTCCGAAGTTGGTCATTTAAATCTTGGGGCAGGACGTATTGTGCGGCAAGATATTACGAAAATTGATTATGCAATTGAAACGGGCGAATTTAGTACTAACCCAGCTTTTTTGTCTGCTTTTGCTGCTACGACTACGAAAACTGTGCATATTTTGGGGCTTTTATCTGATGGTGGTGTGCATTCACATCAGAATCATATTTATGAATTGATTAAATTAGCTAGTGCTAATGTAAATATTGAGCGAATTTGGGTGCATGTATTTTTGGATGGGCGTGATACACCACCCCGTAGTGCAGTACAATTTATTTTACAATTAGAAGAAGTCTTGGCAGCTAATCCAAAAGCTAAAGTTGCCACTGTGGCTGGGCGTTATTATGCGATGGATCGAGATAAACGCTGGGATCGGGTTGAGTTGGCTTATCAAGCGTTAGTTAATGCAAATGGTGCGAGTAATTTTGTTAATCCTTGTGCTGCTGTTGATGGTGCTTATGCTGAGGGTATTAATGATGAGTTTGTAAAACCAGCTGTATTTAATGCGTATAGTGGAATGAATTCTGGTGATAGTGTTATTTTTGCCAATTATCGCTCTGATCGTGCTGTGCAGCTAAGCGAAGTCTTTATTGGGAAAGATTTTGCAGGATTTGTGCGTAAAGATTTGCAATTAGCAAGTTTTGTAAGTATGACACGTTATAACGATAAATTAGAGTCAGTGATCGCATATCCACCAGTTAAAATAGTTAATACGCTGGGTGATTATGTAAGTCAATTAGGTTTGAAACAATTGCGTATTGCTGAAACCGAAAAATATCCTCACGTTACATACTTCTTTAATGGTGGTGAGCAGCAACCGTTTGCAAACGAAACACGAATTTTAGTTAATTCACCTAAAGAGGTTGCGACTTATGATTTAAAACCCGAGATGAGTTTACCTGAAGTTGCCAATGAATTAGTAACCGCGATTAAAAGCGCAGAATATGATTTGATTATTAGTAATTTTGCTAACGGTGATATGGTTGGGCATACTGGTAATTATGTCGCTAGCGTGAAAGCGGTTGAAGCTCTGGATTTATATGTTGGACAGGTAGTTGAAGCAATGCTTGCTGCTGGCGGTGAGGTATTAATTGTAGCTGATCATGGTAATTGTGAGCAGATGTTTGATTATGATAGTCAGCAGCCACATACGCAACATACTACGAATTTAGTTCCGTGCATTTATATTGGCCGTAAAGCAATTGTTCGTGAGGGTGGTGCACTAGAAGATGTTGCGCCAACCTTATTAAAAATGATGGGTGTTGCTCAGCCTGTTGAAATGACTGGTCAATCTTTAATTGAATTTCAATAGGTAACTAATGAAGAAAATAATATTGATTTTATTATTAGCTGGGGTTGGTCTAACAAATCCAGTGATGGCGGTTGAGTCAAGTTCGATTAATAGTAATTTAAGCGATTTAAATTCACAAATTAAGCAAATTAATCAAGACTTAAATTCTAAACAGTTGCAAAAGCAAAAAATAGATGCTGCGCTTAAAAATTCGCAAGGTGCGATAACGAAGACTCAGTCGCTACTGAAGCAACTTACTCAGCAACGTGCGGCTAGCTTACAGCAGTTAGAACAATTGAAAGTTACAATTCCGCAGATGGCTGCTGCTACTGAGCAAGCTAAAGCTCAGGTTGCAAATTCAATGACGAAAATTTATCAGCAGTTAAAAGAAATCGAGCAAGATCAACAGTCAGTATTGGCTGGTAATGATGGGATAGATGCTGAGCGTAAGAAAACTTATTTGGTAGCAATTCTTCAGGTCGAGCAAAAGAAATATAATGAGTTGTCTAAGAAATTAACTCAACTTCAGGCGTTAAATAGTAAATTGCAAATCGAAGTTGAGCGATTAAATGCTAAATTAGGTAATACAACTAAGCAACATGAAGATTTATTGGCGGTAAAAGATCAAACTACTCAACAATCTGCTGCGGTTAAAGAGCAAATTGCGCGTGAGAAAGCCCAATTATCTAATTTGAAACAACGTCAGGTTGAGTTAAATAAATTATTGCAGCAATTGGCATTAGCTGAAAAGCAGCAAAAGGCGCGCCAGTTAGCCGCTAAAAAGGCTGCAGATAAAGCTGCGGCAAAAGCTCTGGCTTTGCAAAAGCAGCAAGCACAGGCAATAGCTGCTGCCAAGAAGAATCAGCCAGCAACAATTGTTGCGAAAACAACTGATATGAGCAATAGTGCTGATACCAATGTTACTCCGCTTGAGGCAGATAAACCCGTCACAATAGAAGAGCAGAGTGCTTCTTCAACAAAAGCTCAATCAGATAATTCTAAGGGTTCAGGAATCGCTCTTGGGAAATCTGATAATAGTGTTGAAGATAATTCGCCATTTATGTCGCGGAAGTTGTCTAAACCAGTTACTGGTAATATAACCGTCGGATTTGGTCAAATGCGCGATAGTGTACGCAATAATGGGGTTTTAGTTAGTCCAGCAGACAATACCCCAGTATATTCTGTATCGCGAGGTACGGTGTTATTTAGTGGTAGCTTACCTGGATTTGGTCAGATCATTGTGGTTGATAATGGCGATAATTATACTTCGGTATATAGTGGAGTATTATCTAAAGTAGCAAAAGGCAGTTCAGTATCTGCTGGTCAGCAAATTGCAACTAGCGGTACTGCAAGCAATCAACCAATGGATGGAGTATATTTTGAATTACGCCATTTGGGTAAACCAGTCAATCCAAGTAAACTGTTCAATTAATAATTTAAATTAAGATTTACTTCGTTGATTCAATTAAAATTAATTGACAAATAATGTTAATTACACTACAATAAGTAGTGTTAAATTAATTCTACAAATTATTCCGCTAATTGAAATTGTATTTATGCCAGCAGGAATTGTGTGGAAGCTTATTTTACGTGAGATTATTTAATCAATAATTAGACTTTTGAGTTTTATATTTGGAAAGAAGAACATATGAAGAAAATACTTTTGGCTTTGATTGCATCTACCAGTATTTCATTAGCTTTTGCTGCACCTGTTGCTGCTTCACAAACAGCTACGCAAGCAACATCGCCTGCGTTTGATAATACTAAAATTAAATGTGGTGAAACAACTTTAAAAGATGGCGCTAATACCGATACATTAACGGGTATTTGTAAAGGTTTCAAATTTGGTAAAGGTAAAGCTGGATTTTTAGATGATAATTCTGGTAAAAAAGTTATGTGTCAAGAGAAAAAAGGTAAGTTAATTTTGGCGAGTTGCCAAGCTGCATCTTAATTGATTGGTTGCAAAAAATAAAAAAGGAATTGATACAACTCAATTCCTTTTTTATTCGGTACATAGTTAGGTGATAATTTTAAATTCAAAAGTTTGATTGAGGAAATTAATATTATCAATTGTCAGCATAATTTCGCTGCCTTGTGGTTGAGCTTTAGTTTGAGTACTAACATCTAATGTGATTGGCACACCATCAAGTTGTACATTATTACGATAAGTAAAGGTGGCTTTAATTTGATGAATATTTTCTTGTTCCAAATAACGTAATGACCAATAGCGTTCAATACTATCTTGGAATTTCAAATATGCGCCATAGGTGTCATCAAAATTCTCAACAACATTGGCAACGGCAAAATCAGTTGAAGTTAAAGGCTTTTGCTTAGTAATTAGGCTAATAATCTGTGCTTGGTTAACTAAATCTACTGCACGACGTAATGGTGATGTCGCCCAAGTATAATAATCAACATTTAATCCAGTATGTGAATTCGGGGTTAAAGTCATTGTCACCGGCTGCATCGGCTGTTTTACTCGATAGATAGCAGGTACAAATGAATTAGTTAGCATCCGTCCCCAACTGCCATTAGCATGGATCATTAATTCGCTAACCAGCTTATCAATTGGATTACCACGTAGGCGTGGTTTAATAATTACCTTCTCATCGTCACCAAATGAGAAATTATAATCTACTGAGAGTTGGTTAACACTGGCTTTACCTCGGTTCTCTTCCAACTTTAAGGCCATCTTATGCAGTAATTTTAATTCTGCTTCATAAGGATAACCATGATCATGGGCCATATTTTCAGCATTGAATAATTGCTCCAAGTTTTCGGTGCGTAAATTATCGCTGATAATAACTTGTTCTAATTTTGATTCGGTGTGTGTAATATTTAATTCATTATCAACAGTAAAGTAAATACTTACGACTGGTAATTGCTTACCTTGATCAAGGCTATAATGTGCAATTACATTTTCAGGTAGCATGGTAATTTTATGCCCTGGATAATAAACCGTGGATAAACGTTCGCTAGCAATAGTCAATAATTCTTTATTCAGTGATGGTGCTGAAATGTGCACACCAATAATCCAGCCTGTTGCGGTGGCTTGTAAAGAAAAAGCATCATCAATCTCGGTGGTCAGTGCATCATCAATTGAAAATACTTTTAGGTCTTTATTCAGCGGAATGTCATTAGAATGATCATTAATTTCTAGAGCTGGTAGTTCCGTGCCATTTGGGAAATATTGTTTATAGAAACTGGTCACGAGTAATTCTTCAATCGAACTAATATAACCTAGTTTAAATAATAATTCCAATAAAGTTAGTTTTAAATCTTTAGTAACTTTGCTGACAACTTTATATTCTAATGAATTTTTATCGGGTTTGTTAATTAGATTTAATGGATCAATTTTCCAATCAGGTTGTTGTAAATTATACAATTGCTCATATAGCGCATCAAATTTGGCTTGATACTCCTGTTGACGCTGAATTTGTAATTTACGCATAGCAATTTCTTCATTGCCACAACGCTTGAAGTTATGCTCACCAAGGTAACTAAAATAAATTGCTGGTTCATTAACAGCTAGAAATAGAGCCAACTTTTGCACTAATTCAGTATTACCAAAGTATAAATTACTTAACGCATCCCAAGTCCAGTGTGAATTTTCTTCAGATAATTCCCAAAGAAATTCTAATTCAATTTCAGCGCGCTGTTGTTGAATCGTAGGAACGATTACTTTTGGATCTTGAGTGAAACTAAGTATCAAATTATCATTTTTAATTTTCTTATCTGTGGTTTGTTCTAAAAGTTGAATAACGCTGTGTTTTTTTTCACTAGCAATTAATTTGGCAAATTGGTACTGGTTATTATCCAGAATTAAGGCATAATTCATTATAGTTTTACCGCTAGAACAATAATTAGCACAATGACAATTAGCATTAAAATATAATTCATGCGGCGATAGTCTTTGGCTAATTGAGTATAGTTTTCAGTCAGGTTATTGCTGTCTTGTAACTTGGTTAAAGTAGTCGCAAAATTGCGTGGGAGAGTTGGCATTAAATATGACCAATATGGAAGTTCTTCTTTGAGATTGCGGATAAAACCTTTAACGCCCATTTGCTCGCGTAACCATTGGTTTAAAATTGGTTTAGCGGTTTTCCATAAGTCTAATTCTGGGTTAAGAATGCGGCCTAATCCTTCAACGTTGACGATCGTTTTTTGCAATAGAATTAATTGTGGCTGAACGATAATTCCAAAGCGGCGCGAAACTTGGAATAATTTAATTAAAACTTGTGCGAATGAAATTTGAGCTAATGGCTTATTGAAAATTGGTTCACAGACCGAACGAATCGCATTTTCAAATTGTTCGACAGGTGTATTTTTTGGTGCCCAGCCAGATTCAATATGAGTGATTGCAACTTTTTTATAGTCACGATTGAAGAAAGCTAAGATATTGATGGCTAAATAGCGTTTATCTTCATCTGAAAGACATCCGACAATACCAAAGTCTAAGGCAACAAAACGTCCATCATCAGAACATAGAATATTACCTGGATGCATATCAGCATGGAAAAACCCATAGTGAAAAACTTGGGTATAAAAAATTTCAACACCGTAATGGGATAAGCGCACTAGATCAATATTTTTGGCTTTCAGTGCTGCTAGGTCTGAAATTGGCGTACCATGCATCCATTCCATAACAATCACGTTGCTACTGGAATAATCAAAATAAATTTCGGGGATGATTATGCGTTTGTCATTTTTATGTAAACGACTTAGTTCTGTGCTATTACCAGCCTCTTGTAAAAAATCTAATTCTTCGTGAATGATACTTTCAAATTCATTGACAATTTCTTGCGGACGTAAGCGTTTGCCATCGCTAAATAATTTTTCTACTACCCATGCAACCGTTTTAAGTAATTTAACATCTTTATCAATTACTTTGGCAATTTTGGGGCGTAAAACTTTTACAGCAACTTCTTGACCATTTTCTATCAAGCGTGCACGATGAACTTGTGCAATTGAGGCTGATGCCACAGGATCATCGCTAAATTCACTAAAAATTTCTTCTAGAGGTTTACCGAGTGCTTCGGTGACAATTTGGCGTGATTGTATTGAATTAAATGGTTTAACTTGATTTTGTAGTTTGGCAAGTTCGCTGAGGTATGCAGTTGGAATTAGATCTGGTCGAGTTGAAAGTAATTGCCCAAACTTAACAAAAACAGGTCCCAAATATTCAAACGCTAATTTAATGCGCAAAGCTAAAGATTTATCTTTATGTTTTTGTGGAATAAACCACAGCATAAATTCAAGTAAGCGTGCTAGATTACTAGTTTTTTGGCTGATACTTAGAATTTGAAACAGACCATAACGTTTAAAAGTTAGAATTATTTTTAATAGACGAAGGGTACGCATAATTATTGAGTTAGTCTTTCCACGCGTTTGCCGAGTAAATCGCAGCGTTCTTTTAAATTATCAACATCGCGGTAGAATTGTTCGAGAGCATATTTATCGCTAATTAAATCAACTTCATATTGTATATATTGGCTACTAGACAGTCCAGCATTGCGGCTGACTAATTTAGCATATTCTATAATGTTTTTTAGTAACTGTTCTAATTTAACTGCAAAAATTCCTAAAATTGCTGAGTCAGCTAAATAGAGGACTTTGCTGGCATCTAAAGTTGCTAAACTAGTTAGTAAATTTGTTGCAAGGCTTTTATCACCAGTTATTTGCAAAGTTTTAAATGTTTGTAATTGATCTTGGTGAATTAAATGGCCAGCACTGGTTAAAGGAATTGTAATCGAGCAATCTGGTGTGGAATCTTCTGTTTCAAGCATTCCATCTGGAGCAATGATGAAATTTAGCGTTAACAATGGTAATTTTAATTCAATTATTTTAGTAGCCAATTTTTGAAGTTGTACACAAGTATGTGGATTAGCTTTGAGTAGTAAATTAAGCGCCTTAATTGCCAGAGCATTAAACATTAAGCTTTATATCCTTTATGGAGTGCGGTAATCCCAAGCGTTAAATTATGATATTTAACTTTTGCAAAACCTGCATCATACATCATTTGCTGTAAAGTTTCTTGATCGGGGTGCATCCGAATTGATTCGGCTAAATATTGATAACTATCTGCATCTTTAGCAATTAATTTGCCCATCATTGGTAAAAATTTAAATGAGTAGAGATCATAAAATTTAGCCAGTGGTTTATAGACTTTGGAGAATTCCAATACCATTAGCACACCACCTGGTTTGAGCACGCGTTGCATCTCGCTGAGTGCAATATCTTTGTGGGTCATATTACGTAAGCCAAATGAAACACACACTGCATTGAAATAATTGTCGGGAAATGGAAGTTTTTCGGCATCGCAAAGACATTGCGGAGTTAGAATTCCCTCGTTTAGTAAGCGATCACGCCCGACTTTTAGCATTGAAGAGTTAATGTCAGTATGCCATACTTCACCAGTTTCGCCAACGATCTTTTTAAAGCCTTTACTCATATCACCTGTGCCACCCGCGATGTCCAGGACTTTATGTCCCGTTTTCAACTCGGCGGTGAAAAACGTAAACTTCTTCCATAAGCGGTGCATACCAAGTGACATAACGTCATTCATAATATCGTAATTGCTTGCTACCGAATGAAATACTTCAGCAACTAAATCGGCCTTTTTTTCTTCGGCAACGTCTTTAAATCCAAAATGAGTTTTATTATTTTGTTCCATGATTAATCCTGACGCGTTAATAGCATGGCATCGCCATAGCTAAAGAAACGATAGTTATTTTGAATTGCATGTTGGTAAGCTAGATCAATTTGAGCTTTGCCACTAAATGCTGAGACGAGCATTAATAAAGTTGACTTTGGTAAGTGAAAATTGGTAATTAATTTATCCACCAACTCAAATTTAAAGCCAGGGGTAATAAATATGTCGGTTTCACCGCATTGTGAGTGTAAACCACGTTTAGCTACAGATTCGAGTGTACGTAAGCTAGTTGTGCCAACTGCAATAATTTTGCCCCCAGTTTGCTTGGTTTGTTTAATTAATTCAACGGTAGTATCATCGATTTCGAAAATTTCACTGTGCATTTTATGTTCGGCAATATTTTCCACGCTAACTGGTTTGAAAGTACCTGAACCAACGTGGAGAGTGACATAAGCAATTTTTACACCTTTGGCTTGAATTTGTTCAAGTAGTTCAGGCGTGAAATGTAAACCTGCGGTTGGAGCTGCAACTGAACCGTTATGAGCGGCAAATACCGTTTGATAGCGTGTTTCATCAGCTAGCCCAGCTTGGCGTTGCATGTAAGGTGGTAATGGTAAGTTACCATATTTTTCTAGATACGCGTAAATATCAACTTCTTGTAGAACGCGTAAACGGAAGATATTATCCATGCGTTCAATTACTTCCATGCTGAGATCACCAGGTAATTGAATTTGCATGCCAATTTTGATCGCTTTACTGGTACCAACATGGGCGATAATTTCTTGGTTGTTAATTACGCGCTCAAGCATAACTTCAACCTTACCACCAGTTACCTTCTGACCAAATAAGCGTGCTTTGACTACTCGAGTATTATTTAAGACTAATAAATCACCCGAGTTAAGATGGTCTAGAATATCTTTAAATTGGCGATCTTGTAGCGGATTAGCTAACACTAATAAGCGACTATCATCACGTTTTACCAGTGGCTGGCTGGCAATTAATTCTGTTGGTAAATGATAGTCAAAATCACTCAAGCGCATAGTTGTAAGGTTATTTATCATTGGCTATAAGTATTTCTAAACACCCAGCGTACAGCTAAGAATACAGTGAAGATGGTAAATATTATTAAAACCAGCCACATTATTGCGAATTCACCAAATGGTAAGGTTGCAAAAGTAAAGGATTTACCGAATAGATGGCTAAAATTGGCAAACATAAGGTTTAAATTATATGTCATGGTGTGCATACCAAGTGTTGCTAAACCAGTTGCCAAGGTTACTTGCCAGACTGCGTAATGGCAGAGTGGGCGCATAATGTAACCATCGCTAGCACCAATTAGGCGTGAAACTTTAATTGCATCACTTTTTAGCATCATTTGTAGACGTACCATATTGTAAATGACTAAACTTAGCACTAATATAAATAAAATTTGTGCTGCAGAACTGATTTCGCGGGCAAAACCCAATAAATCTTGAATTTTATTGGCATAGCGCAAATCCATTTGGACACTAGCGACCATCGGTAATTGATTTAACTGGATGTTTAAACGATTTAGCACATTACTTTCTGCGGTTAATGTATTTACGATCAAGACATCAGGCAGCGGGTTGTTGGCTGATTCTATTACGTCAGATGCAATTGATTTTATTTGTTGATCTTGTTGTAATTCATCAAGAGCTTGTTGCTTTCCAATGAATTTATAATCTCGAATGATGTTTTTACTTTGTTGATTTAGGCTGCGTTCAATATTTTCTACATCGGCTTGATTGGCATTGCTATCTAAATAAAGCGTGAGTTGTGGATAAGCAATATTTTGCTGCTGCCAAATATTTAAGCTATTGTTAAGTGATAGTCCTGCGGCACAGATTGTGATAATTAATGCTAAGACTAAAATGTTAATAAGATGCTCAACTGGATGCTTTAGCATAGTTAGCCAAGCTTGTTGAAAGCTGCGAAGGTGTTGAGTAAGTTTATTCATGCTAGCCCCTAAATGTTCCATGACTTAAGTGTAGAATGCGTTTACCGTAATCGCTTAAAATAGATTCATCATGTGCGGAAATTACAATTGTTACACCAGCACGATGAAATTTTTTGAAAAGCTCAAGAATTTTTAGGGCATTCGCGCGATCTAAATTGGCGGTTGGTTCGTCGGCCAGAAGGATTTTAGGTTGGTGGACGATTGCACGAGCGATACATAAACGCTGTTGCTCACCTCCAGATAATTGTTCTGGGCGAGCACGAAATTTATGTTCTAATCCAACGCTCTCTAGAGCATTTAACACGCGATTATTAATTTCGGTCTGACTGTGTTTGCCTGCTATTTCTAGTGGTAGTCGTACGTTAGCGTAGACATCCCGATCAAATAAAATTTTGTGATCTTGGAAGACAAAACCAATATGTTGGCGGATAAACGTTCGATAGTTTTGGCTTTGTTTGGCAAGGCTGGTGCCAGCAACAATAACATTCCCACTACTTGCAACTTCAATTCCAGCGATTAGTTTTAAGATTGTTGATTTACCTGCACCAGAGTGACCAGCTAAAAACACCAATTCACCTTTTTCTATATCAAAGCTTAAATTATTTATAGCTGCAATATTGCCAGGATAAATTTTACTAGCTTGTTCAAATACAATTATTTTGTCAGACATCAGGAAAAACCTCGTTGCAATAGAGTATTGAGTAGTTATGTATAGATAAAATAGACGTTATTATAGCATTATTGATCGTTTAATCGGGTTGAAATAAAGCTGTAATATGGTTTTGTGAAAGGATTTTACTTTGAGATTAAATTTGGTTGATAAAGCATCATCGAATGAGTAATAAATTTGCAAAAAAGCTACATAAATATAGTGTTAAAGTAAGAAAAATGCACTAAATGGTGGTGTTTATGCTTGGTCGGGGTTGTTAACACAAATAGTTATGTTAAAGTAACGGGTGAGATAATGAGGAGTGTAGAATTATACTCCCCAGAAAGATTTTTAGGTTATATATTTTAAATAAATAAGTGCGCTGGATGCGTTTGACAGTTCTATTTAAGGGGTTTTCTTCAAATGAAAAAGATTTTAGCCGTAGTATTGGGTACTTTAAGTGTTTCAGCTTTTGCAGATGTAACGTTATATGGTCGTATTTCAGCAGCACTTGAAACGGATCAATTTCCAAGCAGTAATCAGGTGCAGCCTGGAACGACTTCAATTCAAGATTATGGTTCATATTTTGGTATTCGTGGAACGGATCAGGTTTATGGTCAAACCGCGGTTATTTGGCAGGTAGAGCAATTTCTGAATATTACTTCGGGTGAAGCTTATCAGAATAATACTGCGAGTAATTGGACGCCTTCACATCCTGGCTCAACTCCTGGTTCTGCAGTGCCTACAACTGGTTCAAATGTGTTAGCTTCTTCGGATAGTTATATTGGTTTACAAGGTGCATGGGGGCGTGTGCGTTTAGGTAATTTATCAAATACTTATCGTACAAACACTGGTGCGGTGGATATTTTTAATGGCGCGAATGCCAATGTGATGGGAACGTATGACCGTTTCCTAGCTGTACTGCCACAAATGTTACGCTATGATTCACCGAGTTGGGGTAATTTTGCTGCATCAGCTTATGTGAGTATGAATCAAGATGGTAATTATGATACTGGTGGCGCTAACGGTAATGGTATTATGGGTGCTAGTGATGAAAATGGTTATAATAATACTCCAATTTATGGATTTGGTTTATATTACACGCCTGGTAACTTTTCAGCAACATTCAATACACAGTTAGAAATGAATACTGGTGTTTATCAAACTATCCAAAATGGCGGTAGTTCATCTGGATATGGTCCAGGTGGAACTGCGGCTTGTCCAAGTGGTAACCCAGCTCAGTGCCAAGTGCAAGGAATTAACGCTTATTCGACTCGTTTAGAGTTGAACTATAATAATCCAGATAGTTGGTTTGTCGGTGTTGGTGCACAGATTGCTCAAGGTTACGGTTATCAATCGCAGCCAGGAAATGGTAATATGGCCAATTTGTGGATTCAAAATACAGCGCTTAATAACGTAAATTCTGCGTATATTGGTTCAACAGCTAATGGCTGGTCATCGTTAAATACAGCTAATTTAGGTACTGCTGAGTTGGGTGCTTCATTCGGCTGGCATGTGAACAATTGGACACCAAAAATTGGTTATACTTATGGTTCTAATATGATGAATGGCGGTTCTTATTTTGATTTAATCGCAGGGAACAATCAAGTTGGTGGTACTGGATATCAACAAGTAGTTGCCGAGCTGGATTGGAATATTACACCACGGACGATTGCGTTTGTGAGTTGGGGTCAACAATGGTGGGGTCAAACTCAACAGAGTATGATTAAAGGTAATAATCCTGGCCTAACGACTGGTGATAGCATGAATGCTGCCGGCGGTTCAATTAATATTAATGCTTCAACTACTGCAGTTGGTTTCTCACATACATTCTAGGTTTACATTGTCTCTCAATGGGGGTCGCACTTGTGCGACCTTTTTCATTTTCTAACCTCAGTTGAGTTTGGTGGTTTCTTAAGTTTAATCGATCCAATACGTGAATATGATAATATCTGACTTCATGTTTTGATTCAATTGTTAGGTGGGTATGCTTTTATTAAGTAGTATTGGTTTAGTATTTCTATTGTTAATTGCTAGTTTATTTTCTTTTTTGGAAACGGCAAGCGTCGCTATTTCTGAGCATCGCTTATTAAGCTTGAGTGAAGATTATCGCTGGGCTAATTATGCATTACGCCTTAAGCGTCAATTAGAAACGGTTCTGATTTTTAGTTTATTTGGTAATAGTTTTTTTAATGCCATGGTAACGATGTTATCAACTATGTTGGTATTGCATTTATTTGGTGATGGTCATCAATTTATTCTCTCTTTAGCAACGTTATTGGTTACTTTGTTGATCATTATTTTTTCTGAGGCAACGCCAAAGATTATTGCATCTAAAAATCCATTAATTGTGTTACGAGTGATTTCAATTCCATTGTATTATGTCTTTATTTTGTCCAAGCCCTTAATTTGGCTGATAGATAGAATTGTTTATATGATTACACGGTTGCTCGGTGTGGGAGATGCTGATGGCACGTCTTTGGATGAATTTAAAGCTTTAGTTGCCGATAAACGCTCTCCATTTTTAGAAAGTCATCGTTCAATTTTGCTAAATTCATTAGAGCTGGAACAGTTAACGGTTAAAGAAGTTGTAATTCCACTACGTAATGTTGAAGTAATTGATTTAGATGATGATATTAGCAATTTACGTGATAAGCTGCAACAATCACACCATACACGAATAATTGTTTATCAAGGGCAAATTGATAATATTCTGGGTTATTTACATGTTAAAGATGTTTTAACCCTATCTGGAGAAGCTTATTCGAAAGGTGAGTTGAGTTTGTTAATCCGTAAAATAACTTTTATCCCTGATTTTATTTTGATTATTAAACAACTGCGTTTGGCACAAGCTAAGCGTGAGCGATTGTTTATGGTGGTGAATGAATATGGTGATATTTTGGGATTAGCTTGTTTGGAGGATATGCTTGAAATTGTCTTTGGTGATTTCACCACTGATGCACCTCATCGAAGCTATTTAATGATTAAAGAAGACAACGGATCATTTATTGTTGATGGTGCAACCTTAGTCCGTGAGTTTAATGAAGCCTATGATCTTGATTTGCCATTTAGCTATGATGCAATGAGTATAAATGGTTTAATTATGAAGCAATTACGTATGATTCCAGCATGCGGAGTATGTTTTAGGTATGAAAATATTTCTTTTGAGGTGCTACAGGTAGGCAAATTTTGGGCAGAAAGAGTACGTATTAGTATTCTACCCGCAAGATGATATCGCGCAAAGAGACTAGTTTGCATGGTAAAATAGGTGTTATTAATATACTATTAGGGTTAGTTCAATTGGATAAAAATGTCAATTAATAGCGGAATTTTTACAATTTTATTGCAGACTGGGGCATTGCTGCCTGAAGATGTCGAGTTAATTCGTGCAGCAATGCTGCGTGACGATACCTCTGTTATCAGTACAATTACTGCTATTCGCTCAGATATTTCAACGGCTAAAGTTATTAAGTTGATTTCTCAGTTTTATGGGATTCCAATTTTAGACATAAGTTCCTATAACCTTGATTCTATGCCTAAGGATATTTTGCCGACTAGTTTTTTGATTAAACATAAAATCTTACTCTTAGGTATTCGCGATAAACGCTTGAAGCTTGCTGTTATTGATCCAACGACTAAAGAGTTATTTGAATCAATTACCTTTAAAACTGGTTTGCAAGTTGATTTGATTTTGGTTGATGAAACTCAGCTACAAATGATTATGGATCAGAATAGTTCCAATTATTTTAAGACGATTAATTTGGACGATGATGCGCTTGAAGGCGTTGAGTTTGCTTCTGATTTATCGAGTGATAGTGATATGGTTAATTCGGGTGATGATGATCAGCCGATTGTGAAATTTGTCCATAAAATTATTTATGATGCGGTGCAGATTGGTGCTTCAGATATTCATTTCGAACCTTATGAGAAAGTTTATCGTGTTCGTTATCGTATTGATGGTGTACTTAGTGAAATTGCAACACCCCCTAATGCCTTGAAAGAAAAAGTTGCCGCACGAATTAAAGTTGTTTCAAAGTTGGATATTGCCGAACGTAGAGTTCCACAGGATGGTCGTTTAAGATTATCACTATCTGCCAGTCAAATCATTGACTTCCGTGTGAGTACTTTGCCTACTGCATTTGGTGAAAAAATTGTGCTTAGGATTTTGGATCGTAAATCAGCGAGTGTGGGGATCGAAGCTTTAGGTTTTGAGCCTGATCAGCGCAAAATAATTATGGATACAATTAGTCGCCCATATGGGATGGCTTTAGTAACTGGTCCAACTGGTTCTGGTAAGACAGTGTCATTGTATACCTGTTTGAGCTTATTAAATGATTCGAGTAAAAATATTTCTACGGCAGAAGATCCAATTGAAATACCACTATCTGGAATTAATCAGGTTTCAATTAATGAAAAAACTGGTTTAACGTTTGGGGTTGCTCTCCGAGCTTTTTTACGCCAAGATCCTGATATTATCATGGTGGGTGAGATTCGTGACCGTGATACAGCAGAAATGGCAATTAAGGCCGCTCAAACTGGGCATTTGGTTTTATCAACATTACATACCAATGATGCGCCATCTGCATTAACCCGCTTAGTAAGTATGGGAATTCCAACTTATAATGTTGGTGACGCAATTTTGACAATTATTGCGCAACGTTTAGTACGTAAGTTGTGTCCTAAATGTAAGAAACTAGCTAAATTTGATCAAGAAGCTTTATTGGCAGCTGGATTTAGTTCTGAAGATCTTAAATGTGGTTGGCAGCCTTATGTGCCTGTTGGTTGTTATACTTGTCATAACACTGGCTATAAGGGACGTTTAGGAGTGTTTGAGGTAATGCCAATTTCTGATGAGTTAAAACGGTTAATCTTGTTGAATGCTACTTCATTAGAGTTAGCAGCCCAAGCTCGTAAAGAGGGTGTTTTGAGTTTGCGGCAAAGCGGCCTTTTAAAAGTTCGTCAGGGAATAACTTCGATCTCAGAGGTTGAGGCAAATACTAATGAGTAAACAATAAAATGGCACTATTAGGTAAGGATGAGAAAGATCTTAGCTGGCGTTATGAAGGTCGTAATAAATCTGGTGCATTGGTTAGTGGCACGGTAGAAGCACCAACAGCAATTATTGCACGAGTAAAGTTGCGCAAAAAAGACATTACGCCACTTTCAATTAAGCCACAAACAGTATTTTCTGGCTTTAGTAATATTTTAGGTGCATTACGTAGTAAACCAAATAGTAAATCTAATAACACTCACGAGAAGCGAGTTAGTTTGTTTACTAGCTTGGCACGCTCGCGTGAAATTCATAATTTAGTACAAGATCAAAATAAAGACTCCAAAAATAAAAAGAAAGTTAAGCGTCCTGTAAAAGATAAAGAAATTACAATTTTTGTTAAACAGTTTGTGGTGGTGATTAAGGCTGGAGTTCCGCTCTTACGCGCGTTTGATATTGTAATTAATGGGCAGGAAAATCGTAAATTTGTCATGATTTTAGAAGATATAAAATTTGGGATTGAAAATGGCTTGAGTTTATCGGAGTCATTTGGTAGTTATCCAAAAGTATTTGATCAGTTATTTATTAATTTCTTGGCAATTGGTGAACAAGGCGGAATTCTCGAGACTCTGTTGACTCGTTATTTAGAATATAAAGAGAAAGTTGATGCGATTAAACGTCGAGTTAAATCGGCGATGGCTTATCCGATTATTGTGGTGATCGTATGTTGTTTGGTCTTAAGTGTGATTTTGGGATTTGTGGTACCGCAGTTTCAGAAAATTTTTGAGAGTATGAATGCTAAATTACCAGCTCCAACGCTTATTGTAATTGCATTATCGGATGTTATTGTGCATTATTGGTGGCTGGTTATTGCTGTAATTGTTAGCATGGTGTATTTATTTAAATATACTTATCGAGTCGTGCCTCGCTTTAGATTTTTTATCGATAGTGCAATTTTTCGTGTGCCGTTATTTGGTGATTTAATTCAAAAAACTTTAATTTCACGTTGGACGCGCACGTTATCGTTGATGTTTGCCGCTGGAGTTCCTTTGAATGGGGCGTTGCGTTCAATTGCGACGTTAGTGGATAATTATCTATTTGGCGCAGCAACTTTAAATATTCAAAAAGATGTTGAGAGTGGAAGTAGTTTGTATGTTTCGATGCAAGCCAGTAATATCTTTCCTAATATGGTGACGCAGATGGTCGCTGTTGGTGAAGAAGCTGGTTCTTTAGATTTTCTTCTGCAATCAATTGCAGATTATTATGATCAAGAAGTTGAAATGGTTATCGAAGCTATTTTGTCTATGATTGAACCTGCGACAATTGTAGTGTTGGGTTCTGTTTTAGGTTCAATTATCGTTGCGATTTACTTACCGTTATTCCATCTCGGCGATGTTGTAGGATAGTGTATGTTTGATAGCTTGAGTTTTTTATTTCAAAATAACCTAATTTTCCGTGTAATTTCTCTAATGTTAGTTGGGTTATGTATCGGCAGTTTCTTAAATGTGGTGGTGTATCGTTTACCAATAATCTTACAACGTGAATGGCGGAATCAGTGTCTTGAGGTGCTTGGTAATGAATGTAAACTTGAAGTAGATCAAAGTAAATTTAATTTAAGCTATCCTAGTTCGCATTGCCCAAATTGTAAAAATAAAGTACCAGCATGGTCAAATATTCCTTTGTTGGGTTTTGTGTTATTGGCAGGTAAATGTAGTCAATGTCAAGTTAAAATTTCCTGGCGTTATCCTATCGTAGAGCTTTTAAGCGGAATTTTATTTGCGTTGGTAGGTTATATCCTGAATGATTTATGGATGATTTTGGCCTGTGTGAGTTTTATTGCAGTTGTGCTGAGCTTGATGTTGATTGATTTAGATACCTTTTTATTGCCAGATGAGCTGACTTTGCCTTTGGTTTGGCTGGGTCTATTGTTTAATCTACACGGTATGTTTAGTGGTAATTTGATTAATGCCGTAATTGGTGCAGTAGTTGGTTATTTGTCGCTATGGTCATTGTATTGGATTTTTAAATTAATTACTAAGCGTGAAGGTATGGGTTATGGTGATTTCAAGCTTTTGGCAGCTATTGGTGCATGGCTAGGTTGGCAGAATTTAGTTAGCGTATTATTGGTTTCATCCTTATTAGGGATTCTTTATGCCTTAATCTTGCGTTTAAGTGGACGCTTTGCAAGTGGTAACCCGATTCCATTTGGTCCATTTCTAGGTGGGGCAGGAATTGTTACTTTGTTATTTGCTAAAGATTTATTTCCTGTCTTAATTTATTAAGTTGAGGTAAGTTAATTATGATGATAATTGGTCTAACTGGTTTGATTGGTAGTGGCAAAACCATGGTAGCAAATTTATTTGCCAAGTTAGGTGTTCCAATTATTGATACAGATTTGATTGCGCATCAATTGACTACACCGAATGGGGTGGCAATAATGCCATTATGTGCCGAGTTTGGTATGGAAATTCTGGATGGGCATGGAAAATTACGCCGAGATTATCTTCGTGAAATAGTGTTTACAGATGTGACAAAACGTCAGCAACTAGAACAAATTTTGCACCCATTGATTTTTGCGCAGGTTCAAACTGAATTAAGCTTAGTGGAAAATGCTGCATATGCTATTGTCGTGGTGCCGTTATTGTTTCGTAGCCCAAAATATTTGCAATTAACTCAACGTAATATTTTTGTTGATTGTAATTACGATTTATTATTGCAACGTTTGGCACAGCGAAGTAATCTTCAACCAAATCAGGTTGATGCGATTTTAGAGCAGCAGGTTAGTCGCAAGCAGCAGCTTGAATTGGCAGATGACATTATTGAAAATAATGGTGATATTGAGAGCTTGTCTATTATGGTGAAAAATCTCCATCAAAAGTATTTGTTAAGGTGATATTTTATGTTTAAACGCCTACCTTGGCCCAAAATTCCGCGTCAGATGGTGCGAGTGATTGGTTGGCTATCTTTTGCGGTGTTCTTTGTAACAGTTTGTTTACCGTTGCTATTTTTTTATTATTTATTTAATGCTAATCAAGTCAAACAAATGGTAATTAGCCAATTTAATAATGAAAACTATTCGGTAGTGATTGATGGTAATGTTGAGCCACGTTCTTGGCATGGTTTGAGCTTATTTATTTCTGACTTAACAGTTGAGGATAAGAAAAAGCACAAAGTTTTGCATGTTAATACAGCTAATTGTCAGTTGTCTTGGTTGGATTTAATTGTTGGGCATTATCGTGTACGACGGTTGGCATTGAATGGATTGACGTTTTATCAAAATAACGTTGCGAAGAGTAATTATAATGATTTATTTAATTATAAGACGATAAATAATTCCGAATTCAAGAATTTAACTACTTTTTCAATTTCAAATTTGGCAATTATCAATAGTGATGGTAGTTACTTAATGAAAGATGCTGGATTACGAGTAGTTGATCTAGAAACTTTACCTGAATTTAATTTGAGCTTTAATTTGTCAAATTATGCGGCCAGATTAAGCATGCAAGGGCAGATTTCTAAAATCTCGGAGGATAATTTAAATATTCAGAATTTAACGTTATCGTTGTCAAATAAGAGTTCGAGTATTGAGTTGCAATCAAGTGGGCATTATGCTTATAAAACACAAGAGTTGTGGTTAGAAAGTGCGCGTGGAATTGTGCATGTGCCAGATTATCAAGGTGGGTTAGCGATTGACACTTTGCTCTTATCTAATTATGGTTTGACAATGAATAATCTATCAACTACTTTGAATGGTTTTGAATCAACTAGTGCTCGAAGTTTTACGGTTAATGCGGATAAGATTAATACGACGGATTTTGCTAATTTCACAGCAGATAAAATTGAGACCAAATATGAGTTTACAAATGCTAAGCGGAGTTTGGATGTTGGCTTGAATTTAAATCAAGTGCAACTTAACCCAACAATGGATGTGGTGACAGATAGTTGTAAGTTAGAATTTAAATATCGTATCACAGGGCAGCAAACTGCGACTTCTAGTGGTGTTATGAATGGTCATTGTGGTTTGAATGGTGCGAAAGACTTGATGAGTTTTAATTTAAATGGCTTGATTAATCAATCTCCGATTAAATTAAATTTAGCATACGATTATAGTTCTGTATTGCCAAATGTTACTTTGGATGCAGCTGTTAATAATTTGGATATTAGTAAATTCATGGGTTCAGCACAAGGTAATCTTTTGCCATTATATTCGGATGATAGTCGGTTACCGTTTGAGTGGATTAGTTGGTTTAATTTAGTAGCAACTTTGAAAGTTAAGCAACTAAATTTGAGTCATGTTAATTTGAGTAATGTGAATGCAACATTAGCAGTAAAAGATCAGGTTTTAAATTTAAGCCAAATTCAAGGCAATGTTTATGACGGTGATTTTAATGGCTCCATGTTATTGGATAAGGTCGGTGAATCTTATAACATGAGTTTCAAAAATAAAATTAGCAATGTGAATTTGCAAAAAGTATTTGCGAGTATTTTTAATGTTACGGCAATTAGTGGTAAAGCAGATTTACAAATTGATACAACGGCAAATGGCATACAAAGTTATGAGGATTTACATAAAAAAGTAAATGGCTCAATTGATTTGAACGTTGATGATGGTGGATTTAGTGGTATTGATTTTAGTTTATTTCTAAGTCCAGAGAATTTGGCAGTTTTTCAAACTAAAAATACGGTTATGACTAATTTTACCAATTTAAAAGCCAAATTTAATTTTACCAATGGTGTTTCTGCGCGCAGTAAATTGGCTTTTCATTCTCCATTAATTATGGCTAATGGCGATGGGATAATTGATTTTTCGAAAACCAGCTTGGATTATAATATGATCGTGAGTAGCATTTTGCCGAAAAATGCACAAAATGTAAAATCAGTTTCAATTCCCATTATGGTGAATGGAGATTTATTTGCGCCAAAGATTTCAATTCAAAATATGACATTAAATACGAATAAAGTTCATTCTTCCAAATTGCGTAAATAGTAGGATCAATAATAATGAGTAATATTCTGAAGTTAGTTATTCCAAGTAAGCTAGAGTTAGCAAGAAGTTATATTGGACAATTTAAGTTTGGTGGGGTTTTTGTGCGCGGTAGTGGCGAATATGAATTGGGTGATGAAGTTTTTTTGTTAATTACATTGCCAGAAACGAATGAAAATATTGCCGTTACCGGTAAAGTTAGTTGGTTAAGTCCTGTTTCTGCTGTTGGCTATCCATCAGGAGTTGGCGTACAATTTAGTAATGACAAAGTTGGTAGCGATGCAAAGAGCAAAATTGAGATTATGTTAGGTGGTTTATTACAACACCAGCAGGCAAATTATACATTTTAAATAGAGGTGCTTATGTTAAAAGGTTGTATTACGGCGATAGTAACGCCGATGTTTGATGATGGTAGCGTTGATTATGAGCGTTTAAGTGAGTTTGTTGAATGGCAAATTAAGAGCGGTGTGGATGGATTAGTCGCGGTTGGATCAACTGGGGAATCTGCTGCATTAAGTGATGCTGAAAAAATAGCGGTGATTAAACATGTGATTAATGCGAATGCTGGTCGGGTCAAAATTATTGTCGGTAGTGGCACCGCTGCCACAGCTTCAACTTTAGAATTTATTCAGCAAGTTAATCAAATTGCAGGTATTGATTATCTAATGTGTTTGACTCCATACTATGTTAAGCCAACTCAAGAAGGATTGTTTTTACATTTTAGTGCAGTTGCAGAGTGTTCAAAATTTCCAGTGATTTTATATAATGTACCAGGTCGGACGGTGGCTGATATTCAAGATGAAACTATCTTGCGTTTGGCGCATGAATGTAAAAACATTGTAGGTTTGAAAGATGCGACTGGTGACATTAAGCGTTGTACTTACTTGTTGGCACATAAACCAGAAAATTTCTTCTTATTGTCGGGTGATGATGCTAGTAGTTTGGCATTTATGCTTGCTGGTGGGAATGGAGTGATTTCTGTGGTGAGTAATATTCGTCCAGCATTATTTAGTCAAATGTGTGCTTTGGCATTAGTCAATCAGGTTGAGCAAGCTAGGTCAATTAATGATCAATTGCTCGGGTTTTATGATTTATTGTTTGCTGAAGCTAATCCAATCCCAGTTAAATGGGGATTATTCTTTGAGCAACGAATGAATTCTGCACAGTTACGCCTGCCTTTGACAGTTTTGAGTGCTGAATACCATGAACCTTTAAAAAATTTACTTAGTAGTGTTAAATAGGAATAAGATTAGTATGCGTAATATTCTTCGATATAGTTTGATCAGCGCCATATCTATGGTTGTATTGGCAGCATGTAGTGCTGTTGATTCGCAAGCAGTATTTACTTCGTCGGCACCACGCCAAACCGTTGATCTGGCAACACCGCCAGGTTTAACATCACCGGATTTGACGACCAATTATAAAATGGTACCCAAAGTACAGCAGCAGGGATATCAAGTTTCTAATATTACAAATATGTATATTGCAACAGGTGGTTCGCAACGTTGGTTAGTAATTGAAAGTCAAAATGTAAATACTATTTGGCCATTAGTAATTGCTTATGTCGGACAAGTTGGCTTAACAGTTAAGTATCAAAATCAGTCGATTGGTGTGATCCAGTCGGATTGGGCATCACGTAATACAGCTGTTCCGCAGGGAGCTAGCTTACGTGGATTATTTTCATGGATTGGCCTTGGAAATATGTATTCTTTGAATTCAATGTATATGTATCGAGTTACTTTGTGGCAAGATGGTAATAATGTGATTATGATGGATAGTAATTACCAAATGGATGAAGAGTATTTAGGTTGTAATTCACCAGGGATTGCGAATACCTCAAGTATGGCATCTTCAGATCAACAACAAACTAAATGGATTCCACGACCATCTAATCCACAATTAGAGCTTGAGTTCTTAACTCAATACATGACTTTTGCTGGTATGCCTGCTGAGCAGGTAAAACAGGCTGTTGCTGCGGTGCAAGCGCCAGCTAAAAATGCAGCGGTTGTGAATAATCAGGTGGTAGTTAATGATCAATTTGATCGAGTTTGGTGGCGTACTGCGCTAGCCTTAGACCGTGTGGGTTTAGGTGTGGTAGATAAGAATCGTAGTGCTGGTGAATATTATGTTTATCCACTGCAATCGCAAATTGATAATCCAGATCCAGGCTTTATTACAAAATGGTTTGGTAATGAATCTGAGACTTCTGCAACTGGACCTAAAGCGCTTTATACAGCTAAATTAACTGCGCAAGGCAATCAAACTGTGATTAGTTTAAAACTTTATGATAGCGCAAGTCTGGATCCTAATTTTGCTGCTAATCAGAAGAAGTACTTGGATGGTTTGGCATCACAATTTCAGTAAATGAGATGTAATATGAAGTTGCTACGTGAGAGTTTAGAGCAGCTTTATCAATCACAGCGTCGAAGTCCTCAAGAACAGCGTGATGCGGTAATTGATGTTTCGCGGCGTGGTTTTTTAAAGCAAGCACTTAGCGCAACCCTGTATGGGGCGGCGATGAGTGCTTGTACGCATAAGGTTTTTGCGGAAGGAATTAATGGCTTACCTGATTTGGGAGATAATGACCGGAGTAATTTAACACCTTATGAAGCTGATCAACTTGGTCATCAAGTAATTTTGAATATTTATTCACAAGGCAGCATGCTGGAAGATTATGATAGTTTAGATTATATTAACAAGCTGGGTAATGAATTGGTCAGTTATTCACCGCTTGCTGGTCAAGAGTTTAACTTTTATTTGATTAAAGATAAAGACATCAATGCATTTGCACTACCAGGTGGTTATATTTGCACCAATAATGGTCTAATTTATGCAACGTTAAATGAATCTGAGTTTACTTCGGTAGTCGCCCATGAAATTGGCCATGTTGTTCAGCATCATATTTTTCGTAATATTAGTGTGCAAAATCGTGCACAACAAATGGGAATGGCTGGGCTATTGGCTGGTGCATTGCTTGCGGCGGTGAACCCTGGTTTGGGAATTGTTGCTGCACAAGGTGGACAGGGTGCTGGAATTCAAAATATGTTGTCGTTTTCGCGTGATTATGAGCGTGAGGCGGATCGGGTCGGACAGCAGTTAATGTATAAAGCTGGCTTTGATGCACATGCGATGCCAGAGTTTTTTCAGCGAATGCAGGATTCGTATAAATTTAATAGTAATGATGCGTTGGCATTTTTACAGACGCATCCAGTTACGGTTGAACGTTTAAGTGAAGCTGAAGCGCGGGCTAATCAATTGCCTGTTAAAATGCGTCAGGATAGCGTCGATTTTCTTTTAGTGCGCGAGAAATGTCGGGTGCGCCAAATTACACCTAGTGATGCGTTAAAATTTTATACGAGTGCTATTCAATCACATCGCTATGTTAGCCTTGATGCCCAATTATATGGTTTAGCGCTAGCGCACTTTTTAAATAAAAGTATTCCTTCAAGCATTGAATCACTTAATAAAATTACTAACCCACATTATCAAGGTCATCCTATTATTATTGGTTTACGTGCGCGTCAGTTGGTTGCAACGCGTGATTTTAAACTTGCTGATCGACTTTATGATCAAGCGTTAGTTAATTTCCCAAATCACAAAAGCTTGTGGATGGGGCAATTAGAGTTTTTGCTGGGAAGTAAAAATTATGCTAAAGCAGCTGGGCGTGTAGATATTATTACACAAAACTTTCCTAAAGATCCAGATGCATGGGATCAATATGCCATCTTATATGCAGATGATCGTTATGATAATCCACTTCGTTATCATTATGGTTTGGGTAGTGAATATTATGTTTTGGGGTCATACAAAAGTGCGCTTGATCAATATCAAACCGCTTTAAAATGTAAAGCTAAACAACCAGGTGATGAAGCAATTTTGGAATTGGTTAGCTCTAGAATTCCTGATGTAATGCGCAATCTCAAAGGATAATTTATTTTTATTTAAATGTGAATTTTCAAATTTGTTCGTAGAGCCATAAAACTTGGTGCATATGAATTTAAATCGGTTATAATCAACCCGAATTACTCTAATTAATTAGTCTTAATAAGGTTTAGCATGGCAGAAGTTTACCAATATCGCAATTTATATAGCATTATCGTCAATAATGCCCGACAAAATCCAAATAAAACAATTATTTATGATGGTGATTTAAAAATCAGTAATCAGCAATTACTGGCTCATGCAGATAATATCGCGAGCTACTTGGCTGATGCTGGTGTTAAAGCTGGTGATAAAGTAGCGTTGGTTATGTCTAATTCGTGGCAATTCGTCGCAAATATTTTTGCCATTAGTAAGCTTGGTGCGGTGTTGGTTGCGATAAATAATTTCCTTAAAGAAGATGAAATCTCTTATATCCTTAATGATTCACAAGCTAAAATTTTATTTTCTTCGGCTAAATTTGCCAAAGATACTCGTGAACAAATTATCAAGACTGATGTAGAGAAGATAATTTGGGTTGATGGTGCACCAATTGAAAATACGAATAATTTAGATTATGCTAAGTTATTAGCTAATCCCAAAAATACTGCTAAGTATGTGGATCGTGATGCTGAGCAATTGGCATTAATTGTCTATACTTCTGGTACAACTGGTAAACCTAAAGGTGCGATGCTATCATTTAAAAATATTCAATCTAATACCACAGCTTGTATTCAGCATTTACGTGTTAAGCATGGTGGAATCAAAATGGCGTGTTATTTGCCGATGTTCCATGGGTTTACTTTGACGGTAACAGTTATTTTACCGATTATCACAAATAGTGGCGTCGTTGTAATCCGTTCAATTGCGACTAAAGGTGATTTTGCCAATTTATTGAAGCAAGTTTTATTAAAACGGATGCCTTATTTTGCAGGTGTTCCTGATGTTTATAGTGCTTTGTCGCGGGCTAAATTGCCGTGGTATTTTCACATGTTTCACTCGGTTAAAGGTTTTATTTCTGGGGCTGCGCCATTGGCTGAAGAAACAATGCGTAAATTTGGTGAAAGCTTTAAACGAGGTAAGTTATTGCAAGGTTATGGAATTAGTGAATGTTCACCAGTAGTGTCGACGAATGTACCGTGGGCAAATAAAATTGGTTCGGTTGGGCGTGCATTACCAAGTTATCAAGTTGAATGCTTTGATGAAGAAATGAACCAAGTCGAGCGTGATACGATTGGGGAAATTTGTGTTAAAGGTGACTGTGTCATGATGGGATATTTTAATCGTCCAGCTGATACATCTGACACAATTGTAGACGGTTGGTTTAGGACTGGAGATATTGGTAAAGTTGATCGTGATGGATTTATTTATATTATTGATCGAAAAAAAGATCTAATTATCAGCAAAGGAATGAACATCTATCCACGTGAGATTGAAGAAATTATTTATACGAATGAGAAAGTGAATGCTTGTGCTGTAGTAGGGTTGCGTGATATTGAAGCAAATGAGACGCCAGTTGCGTATATTGAACTTAAAGAAGAGACGACTGCGACTGAAGCGGAAATTAAAGATTTCATCCGTCCATATTTAGCACCGTTTAAACAGCCGCGTAAAATTATCTTTATGGAGCAATTACCGCGTAATGCAACAGGGAAGATTTTAAAGCGTGAGTTACGTGAATTAGTCAATAAAGTTTAAGCATTGTGGCTATAAAATATTAATAAAGCGTAGAGAATAACTCTACGCTTTATTAATATAAGAAATGTCGGCAAGTTTTGAGAAGTTGGTAATTATTTATTCAAAGATCCTGATTGATCATTTTATTTAAAATAATCTGGTGTGGGATTTTATTACGATTAACTGTTAAGTATTTTTGAGTTGTGAGTGTGAGGGTTTAACTACTCTAGCACGGGCACTCAAGCTATATCATAATCCCGCGTTTTTACAATCAGATTTTTCAATACTGTTCCACACATCTGCATCGCTATAATCTTTTGCGCGTTCATATGCAGCTTTAACTTTGCCTGCATGCATACAAATGTCGATTGGTGTACTGTCATTTTTGAGTGCAGCATTATATGCATCAATGCTATCCAGAATAGTTTTCTTATTCATTAATTCAGTGCTTTTATCGATGGCAGGACAAATTGCTGGTTTCGTTGTTGTTTGAGTTGTCGATTGGTTGCATCCAGCCATAAGTAGACCAAGTGTAAGGGTTAATATAATTTGTTTCATTTTTGATCTTTATAAAATATGTTTAAATTGTTCGAGGGTTATTTATCATCTTAAGAGACGGTAGAATATTTATTTATGAGTATTTTGATGTTTGTTTTTTGTGAAATATTTAATTTGGCAGAAATACTCGTATATAGAAGTAAAATACTAAAAATTAAACCGTTCGCTATGGAGCGAAGGACGGTATTGTAAAACAAATATATTTTTATGTGAATAGCTATATTTGCACTGGATCATGTGCAAAATTGCATAGTCAATGTTGCGTTAAAACTTTATTGGCTGATCTAAGTGCAAGGTTTCACAGCTGACCATCACATGTTTTTGGATATTGAATATTAGCTGTAACCACAGTAGTTTTATTTGTTAATTTACCTCCAGATCAGAATTTATGGCGCTATTATACGGGTTTTGTAAAGATTATAAAATAGCAGTTTGTGGATAACTGTTATTCTAGAATTAAATAAATATTTGAAGCAAATTTACTTGATTAAGATGAAATTTAAATCACAATAAGTTTAAAATTGAATTAGGGCCAATTAATAAAATTATGAAATATTGTCCTTGAATATTTATTACAGTTTGCATAAGATAGAATTGGTGGGTTTGGAGTTGTAATCCAAAATATATTTAAGTATGCTTTAATGTTAAAATACTTGGTTATTGATAGTTAAACTAATGGAGAAATTTATGCACGTTACTGAGCGCCGTAAGTGGTATATTGGGTTTGGAATTGTCTTAATCCTAATTGTGGCATTATTAATAATTTTGCAAGCAAATTGGTATTGGATTTTTGGTCTACTTGGCTTGTTGTCGGTTGTCGGCGTTTATGATCGATTACAAACAAAACATACTTTATTGCGTAATTTTCCTGTTTTGGGGCATATGCGTTATATTTTGGAGTTTTTCCGCCCTGAGATTCAGCAATATTTTGTAGCTAGTGATGATAGCGAACGTCCATTTGATCGTAAAACGCGTACGGTTATTTATGAGCGTTCAAAAGGTATTTCTGACACAATTTCGTTTGGAAATGATAAAGACATCATGAAAGCTGGCTATGAATGGGCATTACATTCATTGGCGCCAAAGCATCATAGTGAAGTTGATCCACGAATTATTATTGGAAATGAGCAATGCCGTCAACCGTACTCAGCATCACGTTTAAATATTTCGGCATTAAGTTTTGGTGCGTTGTCCAAAAATGCGATTATGGCATTGAATTTGGGTGCCAAACAGGGTAATTTTTTACATAATACTGGTGAGGGTGGCTTGACTGAATATCATTTGCAAGGTGGTGATGTTGGGCTACAGGTTGCAACTGCTTATTTTGGTTTTAGAACACCAGATGGTAATTTTGATCCAGAAAAATTTAGAGCTCAGGCAATATTGCCAAATGTCAAAGTAATCGAAATTAAATTGTCGCAAGGTGCAAAACCTGCACATGGCGGTATGTTGCCAAAAGAGAAGATTACTCCAGAAATTGCGCGGATTCGTGATGTGCCAATGGGCAAAGATGTTTTGTCTCCGCCAACTCATCGGACTTTCTCGACGCCAGAAGGATTATGCCATTTTATTGCTCAATTGCGTGAGTTGTCAGATGGTAAACCAGTTGGTTTTAAATTATGTATTGGTAAGAAGACTGAGTTTTTTGCGATATGTAAAGCGATGCTTAAAACTGGAATTTATCCGGATTTTATTGCGATTGATGGAATGGAGGGTGGTACTGGTGCTGCGCCATCAGAGTTTGTGAATTCTATTGGTATGCCACTGCAAGAAGCTTTGGTATTTGTGCATAATGCTTTAGTCGGTTGTGGACTAAGAAAACATATTCGTTTGATTGCTAGTGGTAAAAATAGCTCTGGTTTTGATATGGTACGTATGATTGCATTAGGTGCGGATGTGATTAATTCTGCACGGGCAATGATGTTGGCACTAGGGTGTATTCAATCTAAACAATGTGGTAGTAATACTTGTCCTGTTGGAGTTGCAACGCAAAATCCACGCTTATTTAAGCAGTTAGATATTGAAGATAAATCGCAACGGGTTAATCGTTATCATTCTGCAACAGTGAAGAATTTTATTGATTTAGTTGGGGCAATGGGATTAGATAATCCAAGTGATATCCTGCCTTCAAGTGTAATGCGTCGCATTAGTGATCATGAAGTGCGCTATTTTGATGAAATTTATGATTTTGTAAAACCTAACTGTTTGCTCAACGATGAAACTGTTCCAGATCAATATCGTCGTTTTTGGGATGCGGCGACTCCAGATACCTTTACGTTTGTTCGCTAAACTAAAATTTGTGTTGAATAAATAAGTTTGGATTATAGTGCGTAATTAGAATAGTTTCAGTGTATTGGCTAAGGAATTTGTGAATAATTTTTTAACTCAAATGATTAAATACGTTACAATATCTTGTTGTTAATAAAATTTAACTGTTTTAAATAATAATTTTAGGAATTTAATATGTTAAAAAAACTAATTTTGATTTCGGTTGGCGCTTTATCATTAAATTTAGCTTGTGCTGCTGGTTTGAGCGCACCAACGTATATTCAATATAGTGCTTCAATGTCAGAAAAACGTACGGCTGTAAAAGGTGTATTGGATACGGCTGCGCAAACTAAAGCGCAAAAGGTGTATATTTATTATCACGATAGTAAGTCACAAGAGTTGGCAAATAACATTAGCTCTAAAATCCAAGATAAATTACCAGCTGGTTGCACTGTTTCAGTTTTGGACCAAGCAACTGGTGAGCCGAAATATCCTTCAAGTGTAACTCCAGATGGAGTAGCATTATTTGTGCAAAACTAATTGTTGAGCAGATTTAATTGTTAATATTAGCGGGGATTTAGTTCCCGCTAATTTTCGTTATATGCCTTAAATTTACTATAATTTATCTATTTTGAGCCAAGTATCGCCGATAATCAATTTAGTATGAAGATTAATTTTATGATTGATTAGTTATTGATACTTAATTGATTCAGATTTTGAATTTAATTTAGATAAAATTAAATTTTAGTTTTATTATTTATCAGTTAGAAAGAATTTTAAATGACTAGAACTCGTTTTGCACCCAGTCCAACTGGTTTTTTACACATTGGTGGGGCTCGTACTGCTCTGTTTTCATGGGCTTATGCTAAGAAAAATAACGGCACATTTATTTTGCGGGTTGAAGACACTGACGTTGAGCGTTCAACGCAAGAATCAGTGGATAGTATTTTGCATGCTATGGACTGGTTAGGTCTAGATTATGCTGAAGGCCCATTTTATCAAATGCAACGGATGGAACGTTATAAGCAAGTAATTCAACAAATGTTAGTTGACGGTAGCGCTTATTATTGTTATTGTTCACGTGAAGAACTCGATGAAATGCGTGAAGAGCAGCGTGCACGTGGAGATAAACCACGCTATGATCGCCGTTGTCGTGAGTTGACTCAACCTAGAGCTGGCGTTACGCCTGTTGTGCGCTTTAAAAATCCAATCGATGGGGTCGTGGCTTGGGATGATTTGGTTAAAGGGCGAATTGAAATTGCGAATAGCGAATTAGATGATTTGATCATCGCGCGTTCTGATGGCACACCAACCTATAATTTCTGTGTAGTGGTTGATGACTTAGATATGAAAATTACGCATGTTACACGTGGTGATGATCATGTTAATAATACGCCACGGCAAATTAATATCTTGCGTGCTTTGGGTGCGACACCCCCGCTGTACGCACATTTACCGATGATTTTACGTGATGATGGGCAAAAGATGTCAAAACGCCGTGATCCTGTGAGTGTGATGCAATATCGCGATATGGGAATTTTACCAGAAGCTTTGCTGAATTATTTGGCACGTCTCTGTTGGGGGCATGGTGATGATGAAGTTTTTAGCATTGAGCAATTCGTTGAGTGGTTTGATTTGGATAATATTTCAGCCTCGCCAGCTCGTTTTGATATGAAAAAACTCTTTTGGGTAAATGCGCAGCATATTAAGACTTTATCAAATGAGCAACTTCTAGCTTTAGTAAACGAGGCTAAGTGGAATTTGGATACACCAGATTTAACGTTTGCGAGTTCTTTCGCGGAACGTTTAGCAGAGCTTGATATTACCGCAATTTTAGATCTGGTGCGTGCACGCAGTGATAATTTAAACTCAATTGCTGCTGAAGTTGCTTACTTTTATCAACCACGTACACCTTCGGCAGAAGATAGTGCTAAACACTTAACTGAAGACGCACAATTAGTCTTAAATAAATTTGCAAATTCTTTAGAATCATTATCTGAATGGAGTTTGGATGCAATAAAATTGGCAATTAAAGAGTTTTGTGCGACGCAGAATGTGAAGATGCCACAACTTGGAATGCCACTACGCTTAAAATTATGTGGAACTACACAAACTCCTTCGTTTGATGCAGTGATATATATCCTAGGTAAAAACAATGTATTAGCTCGTATAGGTGCATAATTGCTGGGTTTATTTGCATAAAATACGTTAAAAATGTTGACATAACTCTAGCACTTGAGATAGAATACCTATCTCAACGTTAGGGGCGAATTAGCTCAGTCGGTTAGAGCGACGGAATCATAATCCGCAGGTCCGGGGTTCGAATCCCTGATTCGCCACCAAAATTAACGTTTAGTGCCGGGATAGCTCAGTCGGTAGAGCAGCTGATTTGTAATCAGACGGTCGAGGGTTCGATTCCTTTTCCCGGCACCATTTATTATGTTTATTTCACAAATCCGATCATTGGCCAGGTAGCTCAGTCGGTAGAGCAGAGGATTGAAAATCCTTGTGTCGGCAGTTCGATTCTGCCCCAGGCCACCATCTCATTATTTGTAATCAAACTTTATTTTCTAAATTACTACCTATATTTATCTTCAATTCCAACCAAAGCACTTGGTGCATTTAACCTAATATATAATCAAAATATGTTAACATTAATGCTCATGTTTATTCTAACTGTTTCTTTGTAATCAAAATGTTAAATTGAAAAGTATTATTGTATGTTGGCAACTTATACTTATAAATAAGTTATTACTTGTCCCAAATTATTTTAACTTTTATTATGCATCTTTAGTTTTGCTTGCTTTGAGGATTTATATGAAAAAACGTGATATACGTAATTATTGTCAATTAGCTTTTATTAATGGCGTAAATGATGCAATTTCAGTATTGATGTTGCATAAAGTATTTGTTGTTTTGATGACAGGAAATCTAATCTATTCTATCACAGATTTGGCTACGACATTTATTTTTGCAGATTTGGTTAGAATTACGTTAATCATCAATTTTATCTTGTCTGGAATTGTCGTTCATAATATTATTGCCAAAAAAGATATACAGTTTAGGATTAGACTTTCTTTGTTGTTTATAGTGATATATTTTGGTGCTGGAACTTATGCCTCAAATTCTCATAGCTTGGGTGATAGTAGTTGGGGGTTTTTGATTGTGGCAAATTTAGCCACTACCATGAGTGTAGTTATGAATAATATCTTTTATCGTCTACATGTAACAAAATTTAACTTGGTTGCCTATACCATGAATTTATTGAATCTTGCTCACATGATTGCTGAAAAACGGCATAGTGAGTTGAGGTTATTAGGGGTTACGTTTGCTAGTTTTATTAGTGGAATTGCTGTTGCATCACTTTTGGTTATTTATTTAAAATTTTATACTGTATTAATTATAATTCCTATTTTAATTAGTTTATATATAGCAAATCTAAATGTATTACCAGAGTAGCGTCGTAAGTATATTTTTTTTACAGCTTCAAGAGTTATTTTATAATTAATCTACAACTAAAAACATCTAGTTGCAACTGAACGCAGTTTGCTAAAATTGTCAAATAAAATTGGCGTATCACAGGATAAAAGTATATTCAATGTTTATGAAATATATTATTTAGTTGGATATTTTAGTAAAAATGAGGCTAAATATGTAATTTTACCCATGAAAGATTTGATAAATTTATAACACTCAAAAATAATTTTAAATTATTACACATTTGATGAATGTTCATATGCAAATCTTTCATTCTGTAATCTTTAATAAAAAATTTAAATAGTTACAATGGTAAAATCAAAAATTATTGCAATTGTAATACTACAAAGTAAAATGCTGAGGTTTCCATTTAATTTATTACAAAATATTTAAGCAGCTCGTTCAGGTGTAGATAAAAATCTTAGACATGTTTAGTTATTCCAAATAGTATTCTTCAATTTGATTGAAGTTCAAGATTTATTTATGTAAAGTTTAGTAATTTATAAATAAGAATCAACATAAATATTTGTTTAGAAAGCAGTATACAAAATGCAAATTACATACGATGATTTAAAAACATTTATTACAGTAGTAAACTCTGGCAGCTATAGTCACGCAGCAAAGAATCTTGGTATAACTAGGACAACCATTGCAAGAAAAATTTCTAAACTTGAGGAAATAACTGAAAATAAACTATTGATAGTAAATACCTACAATTTCAAATTAACTACTTTTGGTCAAGAGCTTTACGACTCAGTTGTTGATAAGGTGAAATCTTTTGATGTCTTTATTGATGACTTAAGTAATAAATTTAATGTAAGTAAAGAGATTTCTGGAGAATTGCGAGTGCAATTACCACCAATGTTGTCGATGCATCATATCTCACCTAAACTACCAATATTTCTTAAAAACAACCCCAAAATAAATTTAGCTGTTTTTTATAGTAAGGATTTTGAAGTAGATATTATTAAATATGACCTGGATTTAGCAGTAGTGAATCATATTCCTTCAAAGCAGGATCAAAAGATCAAGAAAATATTTAGCTATAATATTGGGCTATTCTGTACAAAAGAATATCAAAAAAATAACGGAATTCCTGAGACAGTTGAAGAGCTACGTGAGCATCTTATTCTTGGACACTGTAGAGAAAATTATAAGTTAGAAAAATTTGTGACACTTACTAATACAGTTGATAATAAGAAAATTAATATTGAAATGCCGAATCGACTAATGGGTAATAGTGAAGTTAATACCATTGCCTTATTAAATAGTAATGAAGCTATAGTTCCGTTATTACTGTATAACACCATGCATTCAGATAATCCAGATATTGTAAGAGTATTACCAGACTGGAGAATAAAAGATTTTATGACTTATTACATTCTGATAAATCCATTTAGTAATAAAGTTAATATAAAAGCATTTTATAACTTTCTACAGGACTGTTTATCTAACGCTAAACCATGCTAGGCAGTTTATACAATTATATTTTAATCTCATTTATAATAAGCACTATTATTATCTAGACCAACCTTTTCGAACTCATAGAAACATCATTAATCAGGATATACAGCAGGGTGTCCATAATTATAACTGTTAATTTTGCACGATAACACAATCTCATTATTTTTGTTTAATTATAGATCGCTATTGGGTTTTTTATAGTGGTAGACTTTGTCAATACCAATATTCTTCAAATCTAAGATATAAAACCACTAACTTTGGTTAAGTTATTTGATTAATTATAACATCATCAGACTTTTATTCCCTGAATAGATGTTATTTGGTACATCATAATTTAATGATTGATGTTTTCTCCTGAAGTTGTAAAACTCCATGTATTCTGCTATAGTTAACGCTAAGACAAATTACCTATTAAATAGCATAAATATAATTTTATATCAATATATTATTGTATTAAAAATAGGAGGTTTAAAATTGCGTCAACTATATCGCATCTTTAGCGTCTTGAACAGAATTTAGCTCAACAAGATAGATCTTTTCTTGTTTAAGTGAGAGCCAGAAACGCTCAATGAACACATTATCCAAAGCTCTACCACGTCCATCCATACTTATGCTAATTTGATGTTTCGTTAATAATCCAATAAAGCTCTGTGCCGTAAATGTTGAGCCTTGATCCGTGTTAAATATTTCAGGCTTTGGATACTTATCTAGGGCTTCTTGCAATGCTTCAACACAGAAATCCGCACTCAAAGAAGTGGATAACTTCCAGCTTAATATACGTCTACTAAACCAGTCTATTATTGCTACTAAGTACACAAACCCGTGTTTTAGCCTGATATATGTCACATCAGCCGACCACACTTGATTGACTCTGGTTATTGGCAAATAGCGCAATAAGTATGGGTAAACTTTATGTTCATGATTGCGTTTACTCAAATTAGCTTTGGGATAAACAGCTTCTAACCCTAATAGTCTATAAAATTTACGTATTTTCTGGCGACCAACTGCTATCTCTAACTCAAGTAATTCTTCTTGCATCCTACGCGAGCCATAATATGGATATTCGGTATAAATCTCGTCAACTTTATTCAGGATTAACTGCTCATTAGCACTTAGTGGCTTAGGCTTATAATACAGGTTGTTGCGTGATAAATTCAACAGCTCGCATTGCCGACGAATACTTATGCCGTTCACTGGTCCAATTAACTTCTTTTTATTTTCCAGACTTAAACAACTCAGATTTTTTTTTCAACCAATCGCATTCAATGGACAGTTGTCCTATTTGACGATAGAGCTTATCAATTAATTCATGATAGTCATTATCTTCTTTACTTGCTTTACCGCTAAAACCAGACTGCATGGATTCTAGGGCTTGTTGTTTCCATTTGCTGATCTGCGTTGCATGTACACCATATTTGCTACTAATCTGCGCAATGGTTAATTCACATTTAATTGCCTCTAGTGCTATCTTGGTTTTTTCGGCTGAACTGTACTGCTTTTTTGTTGTTTTCAAAATAAAACTCCCTTGAAAACTAGTCAGGGAATTATATCTAAGATTCAACTACTTTTTGGTACTAATTTTGCCTACCATTATATTTGGCTATAATATTCATTCGAGAATTGTGGTAAAAATACTTGTGGTTTATGGTCATTTAACAAATGTAGACATTGTTGTAAATTGTTTATATCAATTATAGTTAATGGCAAGTTATTTTAATGGATTAAGTTTTTTGTATTTTTTAATCTGAATAAATCTATGACATATTAAAGTAATAATATTTAGTTCATATCCTTGCACATTATTGCTCATAGCTTTAAACATTTACTCTATATTATAATTTATATATATGCAATAGTTAATGGAGTAATAAAATGAAATTTACAACTAAATATGATGAATCAGGTCAAAAATTTTTAGAAGTTAACGTAAGGGGTTATGAGCTAATTAATAACGCTATATTGAATAAAGGACGTAGTTTTACTTCAGACGAAAGAGAAGAGTTTCAACTATACGGTATTTTGCCATCTGCATATTTTCCACTGGATGAGATAGTAGATAAGAATTATCAGGTCGTAATGAGTATTGCTGATGACCTAGATAAACATATTTTTTTAAGAAACCTACAAGATCGTAATGAGACATTATTTTATGCATTATTAGACAAATATATTGAAGATATAATGCCTTTAATTTATACTCCAACCGTTGGTAGAGCCTGTCAAAATTTTGCACACATATACAGAAAATCACGTGGTCTGTTTATTAGTTATTTAGATAAAGATAGAATTGATAATATGTTAGACCATATGCATTTTGATGAGACAAATGTAATTGTTGTATCTGATGGTGAAAGAATATTAGGTTTAGGAGATCAAGGTGCTGGAGGTATGGGGATCTCAATAGGCAAATTGTCATTATATACAGCATGTTCAGGAATTCCACCACATAAAACACTTCCGATAATACTTGACGTAGGTACAGATAATGAGGCGCTACTAAATGATCCACTATATCTTGGATGGCGTCATAGCCGTATCCGTGGTAGTGAGTATGATAATTTTATTGACGCATTTATACAAGCAATAATGAAGAAATTTCCAAAGATACTATTACACTGGGAAGATTTTGCGAAAAATAATGCATTAAGATTGTTAAACAAATATAAAGACCAACTATGTACGTTCAATGATGATATACAAGGAACTGCATCTGTCGTGGTTGGTTCTTTATTGTCGGCATGTAAGTCGTCAGGCATTGAATTACCTAAACAAAAGATTGTTGTAGTTGGTGCTGGCTCTGCGGGTGTTGGGATATCTAATCTAATTGTAGAAACAATGGTTGACCAAGGAGTTGCACGTGAAGATGCTTATAAAGCTTTTTTCCTAGTGGATAGTAATGGTCTAATTACAGATCGTATTAACTCATTAGACTTTCAAAAACCTTTTTGTCGATCAATTAATGAAATTAGTACGTGGGAAGTTATTAATGATAAGAATATTAATTTATTAGAAACAGTTAAGTATGCTAGAGCTACTATGATTATTGGTGTTTGCGCGCAAGGAGGAATTTTTAATAAAGATGTAATTGATATTTTAGCTTCAAATTGCGAAAAACCAATTGTTTTTCCATTGTCTAATCCTACAGAAAAAGCCGAAGCTAATCCACATGACGTATTGAATTGGACCAATGAAAAGGCAATCGTTGGAACAGGCACAGCCTTTCCTAAATATAAGTCCAAAGATGGTTCATTCAAACGTATCGATCAAGTGAATAATTCATATATTTTTCCTGGAATTGGTCTTGGTGCTATAGTCGTTGGTTCATCTAGAGTAACAACCAAAATGTTTTTAATAGCCGCTCAAGAACTTGCTAAATTTTCGCCAATAAAATCAGAAAATAACTTTAATTTCCTACCGCCACTTACGGAAGTCAGAAATATAGCCAGAAATATTGCTTTTAAAGTAGCTAAGGAAGCCATTAAAAGTGGACTAACTTTGTATGAAAATATTTCTGATGATGATATCAATATTATGCTAGATGAATATATATGGAATCCAGTATATGTTCCCTATAAGTATAAAAGTATGAAATAGTATAGAGAGAATTACATAAAAGAGTTACAATACATTAATTGTCCGAGAGTTAGTTCGTGGTTAAACTAAAGATTTGGGTGGTTATAGTTTTTATTTTGTTATATAAAATATCTTATTAGTTCCAATATGGTTTACTACGGTAGAATCAGTGAAGTTGTTATCTATTGATCAGATTATTGATGTCTAGTATTACCAGCATAGAATTCAATGTAATTGAGTTAGGTTAATGATTATAAGATAAGTTTGATTGTGTTTAAAGTGTGTTTGATAAAAAGCGGTTCGATGTATAAAAATAAAAATTTACTATTTATTTTGACCTTAAGTTCAGCATTAGTAAGTTGTAGCTGGTTGATCTCCCCTAAAACGCCTAATATTGATCTTCCTCAGCAATTTGTTTCACAGAATAATACCTTTCAAAATGTTGAAAGTTTACCTTACTTGGCGTGGTGGCGACAGTTTAATGATAATAAACTTAATTATTTAATTGAAAGTGGTCTAAAGAGTAATTTGGATGTAAGTGTTGCATTAAGTAATTTAGATAGTGCCCGTAGTCAATTAAGCAAGATTCAGTTGAGTTGGATTCCATTTGTAAATTTATATAGTGGCTACACTACAAATCCTGCTTTTGGTAATGCAGGTACATTTTATGGAATATGGCCACAATATACGATTAATATTATGCAGCTGTTAAAACAGCAAGAGTTGGCAAAATATAATTTAGAGATGAGTCGTGCGATGGTTGATGGTGTACGATTAACCATAATTGGACAAATTAGCACGGCATATTTTACTTTAATTGCCGAACAAGAACAGCTCAAATTGTTGATGGCATTAAGTAGTGATATTAGTAAATTAGTTAAAGTGTATAATGATAAAATTGCCGTCGGTTTAGATCAAGATATAAATATTGCAGATATCTTGGTTGAACAAAAGATGGTTGATGCCCAAATTAATATAGCTCAGAATAATATTCAACTTAGTCAAAATTCTCTACGTTATTTGATTAATCAGAATCCTGGTAGTATTGACACCAAGAATGATTTTGTTAAAATTGATTTTAGTTTGTTTAAACCAGGCAATTTGCCAGCAACAGTTTTGCAAAATCGCCCAGATATTAAAATTGCTGAATATCAGGTAAAAGCCTCCCATACTTCGGTGGCAATTGCATATAGTTCTTTATTCCCTTCGTTACAATTAGATAGTTTTTTTGGTGCTGGTTCCGGTAATGGAACCTTGGCCGCGCCGAGTAATTACTTTCCAATTCAAGATGATTACATCAATTGGGGTATAAATCCTAGTACGTTTGGTCAAATTGAAGCACAGAAAGGTGCTTATCAAGCTCAAGTTTACAATTACATCCAGACGGTGCGTAAAGCATTAAGAGATACTGACAACAGTATGTCTTCCAATCAGCAGTACTCGATGAATTATCTTAATACTACTAAGGCTAAAATTGCTTTTGATAAAAAATATAATTTACGTAACGAGTTATATCTAACTGGGATTATTGGATTGCAAAATATCTTGAGTGATAAAATTCAACAAGATAAATTAGCGATTAGAGTCAATGAAACTAAGCTTCAACAGGCGATAACTTTAGTTAATTTGTATCAAGAATTAGCTGGTGGTTATAAGTATATTGCTGAATCACATTAATAATATAGGTGAAGATAGTAGATGGCATTTACTGATGATAAATTAATTCGCGCGACACGGGTGTCATTGGCGATTGTAATTTCCTTTGTTTACACTAGTTATGTAGGTGTGTCTGATCCGATGTGGGTATTTATGAGCGCGCCTATGGCGTTATTTGATAGCGCGACACTTGGTGGCTCAATTAACAAAGCTAAGGCCAGATTCCTTGGAACATTTTTTTCAGCAATATTTTGTCTGATCGTGATTGAGGGATTTGCAAATAATCTGGTAATTAATTTGATTGCTTTGGTAATTGGTGTATTTTTAGCTTCTTATTGGTTTATGGGTGATCCAAAACTTGAGCCTGTTGGTGGTTTAATTACTTGGACGTTACCTGTGCTACTCTTTAATGATAATGATTTGCGTAGTTCTTTTTTAAGATTATTTAATATTGCAACTGGTTTATTTATTGCATTTATTATTTCGCGGTATTTTTTCCCAAGTTATGCTAGAAATGGTATTTTAAATTGTATTAAAAACCCTTTAAGTGAGTTGAAAAAGCAGTTAGTGGCTATTTTAGATCCTAATGTTACACATGAAAAAGTAGTGGAGTCATATTTGCAATATGAGCAAAAAATTGCATCCAATACCGCAGTATATACCAAATTACTGGGTGAAGTGAGGACTGAAATACCTAAGGATGTTGAGTATATTAACCTAATTGTAACTTGTTATCTTCATTTACAACGAACTGCCCGTTTAATGAATTTGATGACTTTTCATATTGATGCTCTTCAAAATATAAATAATGAGTATGCGAAGCTGGTTCGATCTAATATTGATAATTTGCAAGTAATTATTGATGCTATTGGTGATACACAAAAGAATTATTCTATACCATCACAGTGGCAAAATATGAATGATGAAGAATTTGCTGTGGATTATCAACAATATAATGTTTTATCTGGTTATGAGTTAAATCTTATTATTCAAAAAGAGATTCATTTTATTAGTTGTAATTTGAAGAAGGTTTTTGAAATTCGTCGGCAGTTAAAATACTAGTTAATATGACACTTTGCTGTAGTGGCAGAGTTGAAATCATCATTGTTAAGATTAGTAATGCATTTATAGTTAAAGATTAGATGAAGGTTTATTTGAAAGGTTATGTTGTATGTCGTTTATTGACCTTATTAAGAAGATTAATAAGTTTCCAGTTTTGATCTTTTCGATTATTGTATTATGCTTATTTTTATACTTTTTCGCGTTTTTATTTCCATTTACGAATAATGCATTTATTGTTGCAGAGATTATGCCTGTTGCAGCAGATGTATCTGGCTTTGTCACAAATATTTATGTTAAAAATGGACAAGCTGTGAAAAAAGGGCAGCCATTATTTGAGGTATATAAAGATCCGTATTTACAGACATACAATCAGGTTGTTGCAGATTATAAAGAAGCACAAGCTAAGATCGTTGTGCTTGAGCGTCAAACAGATAAGAACCAAATGTTATTGGAAGCTGCACAACAGGAATATAAGAAAATTAATTATGAATATACATTAAAAATAAATCCTCAAGTGAATTATGCAATTTCAAAATTGGAAGTTAAACAATTAGATTATCAAAATAATGAATTGGCTAAAAAAGTAAAAGCTTTACAAGCGCAGTTAAAAGTAGATGACGCAGAAATAGAACAACAGAAATATCATATTTCATCGTTGAAAGCAGCCGTGAATAATGCTAAGATTAACTTAGATTTAACAACTGTTAGAGCCTATGCGAATGGTATTGTTGATAATATGTATATTTCAACTGGAGCTCCAGTAATCCAACATCAACCATTATTTTCTTTTATTAATTCGGATCAAATTTATATTCAGGCAAATTTTAATGAGATAGATTTACGTCATGTGCATGATGGAGATACTGTTTATGTTTTACCGCGAGTATATTTGTGGTCGAAGGTTTATCACGGTGTGATTGTTGGAAATACATGGGCCGCTAATCGCCAGATTACATCTTCAAAGACTCAAATACAGACGGTGACTCAAAATGAAAATAATTGGATTATGTTGCCACAAAGGTTACCTGTGCAAATTCGAATTACGGACTATGATGGGATTAATTATCCTTTAAGTATTGGTTCTAGTGCATATGTTTATATTAAAACCAAACATTAATTATTTTCGAGTCTGATCTTGCATTGAATTATGCAGGATTGATAATTTGCTTTTAGAGTTATGGATTCAAAATGCCACCAGATATTAGTGGCATTTTTGTTTTAAACGAGTAAATTAGTTGAGATAAACAGCGCTAGGCTTTGCTTCAATCATCCGATTTAGCCATGGAATTAAAGCGATTAGAATTATTCCAGCAATAATTGAGCCATATCCAACGTAGTTAAAAGTATGAGCAAAGCTTGGATTACTAAGTAATGGATGAGTTAAATTCTGTCCGCTAACTGCATCATTGGAAATATAGCTTGAGCCAATTCCAGCAATGCCCGAGGTCATCATCCAAACTCCCATCATCATGTTTTGTAGTTTGCGTGGAACTAGGCGACCAACCATGGCATAGCCAATGGGTGAAATACATAGTTCACCCATACTTTGTAGAATATATGAAACTAAGACCCAAATAAAACTTACTAAGCCAGTTTTAGGATCTGCTAAGTGGATACCAATTGGTAGCACGACAAAGCCTAGACCAATAAAAATTAGTGCCATTGAGAATAATACTGGATTAGAAATATTTCTACCATTTTTGCGCATATTTTGTAAGATAAGCGCCAAAATTGGTCCGCCGATAATTACTACGATTGAATTAATATTTAGTGCCCATTGTGGTGCAATTCGAAAACTTCCTACCAGCATGCGAACATTATTGTCCATAAATAACGATAATCCCATCGGCCCAATTTGATAAAGCATCCAGAAAATAAATGAACCCATCGTCAAGACAAAGAAAGCTAGCATTCGTGAGCGGTCTTGAAGATTTTTACATTTGAAAGCTAGGCTTAACGTGATTATCCACATGATTACACCTACAGCCATCATTAAATAATTACTAAAATTTGGTGAGCGAAGTAGCATGGTTAGTGCAACGAATAATATACTGACACCAGCATAGGCAATCCATAAATATTTATGTTGGATAGTTGGAGACTTCTCGGTTAAATAAGTATCACGGTCACGTAAATATTTCCATGAGAATAAAATCGATGCTACTGCGATTATATTGCCAACACCACCAAGGATAAAAAGCATACTGTAGTTTTGACTTAATTGAAAGATGCCACTTACTGCAAATCCAACAAAGAATCCCATATTCATACCGCTATAATTCCAAAGAAATGCTTTCTCGCGGCGGACATCTTCTGGCTCAAAGAGCTGTGTTACCATATTGTTTATGCAAGTTACGTTGAGTCCACTACCTGCCAAAAATGCTGCTAAGCCAATAATTAGACTTAGATAAGTACATTGAGCAATAACAAAGCAAGCAATCAGTTGCAGGATTTGTCCAACAATAAATAAATGGCGGTTAGAAATAAAGCGTCCGCTCATATAACCGCCCATTAGGTGTAATCCATAGTTGAATGCAGCAAAACTACCCATGAGGGCATTAGCTATTAGTGGGTCTAAGTGTAATTTGCTGGTTGCAAATAGAACTAAGGTTGAGTAAATAATTGCAAAACCAAGTGTTGAAAAGGTGTTGGTTAATAATAATCCAGTAGTTGCACGTTTTACTTCAATATCAGAAATTGCCATATTCGCTTGAGCTCCTTTAGTTTTGCCTGCGTTATTTGGTGATAAACATAGATTATAATCTAAGAATATAGGTGCAATTATGTTTTATTATAATTAACGGAATGTTATTATGTCATTGATTAGAATTTAACTTTCACTAGTTGGTGGTATAGTCACCGCAACCCCTTTTTTTTGAAGCTGCAGTGAATGGCATGGTGTTAATGCTGGTTTAGAAATTCCAGCCATTGCGCCAGAGTAAGTCATTTACGACATAACTGCGTGAGAATTCAAAACCACCTAGTGCTGGTAAAAATATCAGAAAGATAGCTACGGTTGCAATTAGGTAAGCATAGACAGCATAGCGTGTAATCATATTATTCCAGTTAAGTAAATCTTCACCTAGATAAACCAAACCTAAAATAATTAATGGTACGCAGCTATAGAAGTAATAAATAAACATAATATGTTTAATGAAAGCATATGGTAGGTATTGGGCTAGAATAATCAACAATAAAAACCAAGCACGGTAATCTTTATTTTTAGTTATCGCACGTATTAATAATAATCCTAGCATGGGCAGAGTTAGCCAATAAATTAATGGATTCCCAATTAAGACTGCAGAGGCTGCTAAATTTGGCACTTGAGTACTTTGCCAATAGAAAATTGACATTGGTGTAGTCAGTAGTGGCCAATTGATCCAGCTTGAGGCATAAGGGTGCGTCGCTGTTTGTAAACCATAAGCTTGAAAATCATACATATATTTTAGGATACGCCAAATAAAAGTATATAACTCTGGTTCATTAGCTTGTGAATTAATAAATGGTAAATAGCTCAGCGAATAAATGCTAATTGGTAAGATTATAAAAAAGACTAAATTCATTAATAGTGAATGTAAAAATTGCCGTAAGCTTGGTTTGGCTAAAATGATTTCACCATAAACTAAAACGATTAGAATTGGTAGTGCAGAATACAGTGCGCTCCACTTACAACTTATTCCAACTCCAAAAGCTAAACCAGCTAGCCAAAGGGTGTGATAACATTCTTTAAAGCTAGCACCATTGCTGCGAGCTTCAAGATAGACATATAGATAGTAGTATTCAAGTACAATGAATAGTGTGACTATTCCATCTAAAAATGCAAGTCTACCTAATGTATAGTGCATGCATTCACTCATGATTAAAATTGTACTAATAACTGCTGCGCGTCGGGTTTTAAAAAGACGTTTAGCAAAAATATAAATTATAGGTAGTATGAAGATACTGCATAAATCAGGAACAATTCTCCAGCCAAATGCTGTCATGCCAAAAATAGCAATACCAATTGCAATTAATAGCATTCCAAGCGGTGGGTGTACTGCAACATATGGGTTTAGACCATGAAGAAATTGATAAGCGCTAGTTGCATAAAAAATTTCGTCAAATAATGTGCTGGATAGAAAGCTATTATCATAATTTTGTGGTTCTATGGTAGATACCAGATTTGAAAGGTTTTTCTCGGTTGTAATATTTGAACTAACGTTAACCTTAGAAATATAGTTTCCAGCCTTATCAAAGAGAGCTATTTGTTTAATTTCTAGTGGTGCTTGATCAACGGTTAAATTAATCTGCTGAATTGGATCATCGTTAACTATTTCAATTTTGTTCCATTTGAAATGTGCGGGGTAGCCTAGATTTGCAGTTGGATCATTTATTGATTTCTCTTGATCATTTTGTGTTTGATAGTTCCAATGATATTTTCCGCTATTTATTCCTGAATAATAATATATGGTGCTAATCGGAGTAGATTCAGTTAATTGAAGTGTGAGCTGGTTACCTGTTTGATCGCCAACCCAAGTAGTTTTAAATTGGTTGAATGAACCAAGATGTATAAAGCTAAATAAAGCATAGCTTATACTAAGTAAATAAATAATTAGTTTATCTTGTTTATCGAGTATTGGTTGAGCCTTCAATTTTGCTTGAGAATATTTACTGTACCAAACATAGCTACCGCTACTTATAACAATTAGAATTAATAAACAGGCTTCAATAGTTAATATCATGATGGGTGATGGGCTTTCTTATAGAGCATTGATAAATAAATTAAGTGGCTATTATACCTTAGGCTTAATCATATATTAGTGGATGCTAGCTATATAATATTGGAAAAAAGTATATAGTTATTACATTATGTGATCTTTATTTCTTATTTTTATAGGTTTAATAAGGGTTTTCTTTGCTGGTTTTGAGTTATTTGTAGTTTTGCTACATATATTTTAAAAATAAAAATCTGAGGGTGATATTAGTATATATATTTGATATGCTTATTAAATTATGTGTTTTCATCTATATGTTTTTCTATATGCTGTTGATAAAAGATAGAATAATATTTGACGTGTTGTAGTTGTTGTGGCATAATAACGTTCTGCCGCAAAAAGGCTGGCAGTAAAAAAACGAATTAGAACAGATCTTTAACAAGTAAAAACAATCAATAAATGTGCGGCATCTAGCTGTTGGTTTGTAAAGAAATACAAAAAAACAATAGTTAGAAGTCGAACGGGAAACCGAATATTGAG
>JACCEA010327026.1_pt1 | contig 52040 bp, 31 predicted proteins | sample 7449851 | NCBI WGS metagenome assembly JACCEA01 (sample SAMN15323453, study PRJNA562643) | freshwater metagenome | isolation source: river surface water | place: USA:Blue River Watershed | collected 2017-08-18 | reverse complement strand
GACACAACAAATGTAAGCATTGTGCCCTCTATTGCATTGAAATCTACACCAACTATTTTATCAGGGCCTGTGTATAAACCAACAGCTTGCCCTTCTTGTTGATCAACTGTCACTTTATAGAATGACAATTCAATCAAATCTAAATCTGATGTTGGCTTCAAATTTCTAATAAAATCTTCATCTTCGGGCAAATTATCTAACATTTATTTCTCCAAAGCACATGAGTGACAGCTATCACAAAGCTTTTTATTGACTAAATGTGAACATGCCATCATTGATCCACCAATAAATAGAATAACTAAACTACTGAAACCCCAATTATTTTCATGTGCAAACCTACCAAGCAAAAGCAAAGAAATACCGACACTAAAAAGGAAAAACATTTTCTTGTTTTTGTGGGTTCTGTATCCTAAACATAAACTAAGAATAGCTAGTATGATAGATGCAACTAGCATTACTATTTCAAATGATTCATCTACAATAAAAGATAAACCGTATAAAGGCAAAATAGTAATTAAGAATGGCAACAAAATACAATGTATTGCACAAGTCGCACTTGAAATCATTCCTACTTTATCAATTATTCGTGTAATCATTCATCATTTCCAGCATACTTATTTGTTTTGGTTTATTGAATCCAGTGACAGAAAAGCTTTTTCTATGGATGTCTTCTAATAATCCGTGTTTATTAACCAATTCTACATGAAGTTTATTAATGTAGCCATTATGATCATTAAATTTATATTCTGGATGTTTTGTAGAAAGTTCTTCAATAATGTCATCCCTATAATTTTTAGCTAAGATTGATGCAGCAGCAACAGATGCTGAAATAGAATCTGCTTTTGGCATCATAATGTGAGGGTGCAAATTCTTACATGGAGACTGATCAATTACATACAAATCTATTACTGATAGTTTGGACATTTTGAAAGCTGACATAGCAGCTTGTTCCATTGCTACTTTATTTGCAAAAGTGATTCCCTTTTCATCAATAATAGAAGGGCTAATTGCAGCAATTCCCCATCCAAGACAAGTAGATTTAATTTCTTTGTCAAGTTTTTTTCTCAAATTATCTGATAATTTTTTTGAATCATTTACGCCATCTATAAAATCATTTGGGTTAAAAATAACAGCTGCAGCGACTAATGGACCTGCCCAGCAACCTCTGCCTGTTTCATCAATACCACAGATAGAATTTATTTGTTTTTTATTTCTTAGTCTTTGATCATAATCAAAAAGTTTTTGGCTCATAAATAATTTATCGCATAAAAATGCAGGAGAATGCATCACTCTCCTGCTAGGTTTACCTTAAATGATGTAGTCTAAATAGGTGTTACCACAATTTGGACATTTGTCATTAGTTTTATCTTCGATGAGAGTCATTACATAACTGCCTGACCAATTGCAAGCAGGGCAAAATGTATCAACTGCCATTTCAGGAAGGTATTCATTTTTTTCTGGACCTTTGAAGAATCTAATCCAAACATTCTCGAAGAAACGAAAAATTGCTTTCATAGACAACCTCCAGATTTATCACTTTATTAATTTAGCGGCCTCTTGATTAATCAATTTGGAAGCTTCATTAATGGTTTCTTTAGCTGCGATGTTGAGAGAACCCAACATTTCTAGTTTATTTTCTCCTTCTATCGCTTCCTCTAAAGAAACTTTTAAATCTTCAAGATCTTCAATTATTTCCTCGTTTAGTATTTCACTTGAATCTCTCAGCATAGATTTTACTTGTGTTAATTTATTGAACAATTGTTCTTTGATCTTTGCTGATTCTTTGAAAATAGCATCAGACATTTTACTATCTTCTGCCTCAGAGATCATTTGTTGAATTTGATCCGAAGTCAAGCTGGAGCTACCAGTGATAGTAGCTTTTGCACTAGAGCCTTTAAGTAAATCTTTAGAACTTACATTAATAATTCCATTTGCATCAATGTCAAAAGTAACTTCAATTTTAGCCTCTCCTCTTGGAGCTGGAAGAATGTCCTCAAGTTTACAAATTCCTAAAAATCTATTTTGAGAAACTTGGGGTCTTTCGCCTTGGAAGACTTTAATGTCAACGAATTTTTGATTATCTTCTGCAGTAGTAAAAGTTTGTGAATAGTCAGTTGGAATTGTAGAGTTTCGTAAAATCATAGGAGTCATCACGCCCCCTAAAGTTTCAATTCCTAACGTTAGTGGAGTCACATCTAGAAGAAGAACATCTTTCTCTCTAGCACCAGATAAAATCCCAGCTTGTATAGCTGCGCCGACAGCAACTGCCTCATCGGGATTCACAGACTTATTGGGTTTTTTCAATAACCATTCTTCTATAAGATCTGAAATACAAGGTATTCTTGTGGAGCCACCAACAAACACTACTTCATCAATGTCATCTGGGCCCATTTTAGCGTCATTTAGGGCTTGTTCTACACATTGCTTAGTCTTCATTAACAAAGGGTTTATAATTGCCTCAAATTCAAATTTAGAGACACTGACATCAACATGAAATGGCTCGTTATCAATAAATGTTAAATAAGGAACATTTATTTCAGCTGATTGAGAAGATGATAGAGTTTTTTTAGCTTGCTCGCATTGTTGCCATAGCCTAGCTTTGGCAGTTTGATCTAAATTTACTTTGGGAATTTTTGATAACACTAAATTGTAAAGAGATTCGTCAAAGTCATCGCCACCTAATTTGGTATCACCTGATGTTGACTTAACTTCAAACACTCCTATTTCAGAAATGTTCAGAATTGTAACATCAAATGTTCCACCACCTAAATCATAAACTAGGATTGTTTGATTTCTTCTATTATCAAGACCATAAGCCAAGGAAGCAGCAGTTGGTTCATTAATAATTCTTAAAACTTCTAAGCCAGCAAGTTCTCCAGCTGTTTTTGTTGATTGTCTCTGGTTATGGTCAAAATAAGCAGGAACAGTGATTACAGCCTTACTCACTGTTTTGCCAGTGGATAATTCACAATCCTTTTTAATTTTTTTAAGAATTTCGCAACTTATTTCTTCGGGCGACCATGATTTCGAATCAATTTCAAATCTATGATTTGTGCCCATCCATCTCTTGACAGATCTAATAGTGTTTTTGGCATTTTTTGCCTCTTGGTCACAGGCTGTTTTTCCAATTATAATTTCTGAATCTTTAATTGCAAAAACTGATGGTGTAGTTCTGAAGCCTTCTGCGTTATTTATGATTTCAATTTGGTTGTTAGAATTAACATAGGCTGCACATGAATTGGTAGTTCCCAAGTCTATGCCAACAGCAATTTCGTTTTCACTCATTTTTATTTTTCCCGAGCAATTTATTATTTAATTATACAAACCAAAAGACCGAGGTTGCCCTCGGTCTTCGTCATAGTTTGTAATCGTTTGAATAAAATCCTGGTCCTTTAAAAGCAATTCCTACAGGATAAAGCTTTTTTCTAAGGGGGCCATCTGGACATTTAGTGCATTTTGTTAAAGGTTCATCTGTTATTTTTTGTTCAATATCAAATTGATCTCCGCACTGCTTACAAACGTAAGTATAAATAGGCATCTACTAACCTCAATCTTGCGGCAGATCAGACGCTCCTGGAATTAGTCCATCATATAAAGATGATAATGGATTAAAACTTTTATCTGCCATTTTTTTATTAAAATTATCTATTTCTTTTTGTGTAATTGGGCTACGCTTAGCCACTTTTTTTGGATCTCTTGGTAATTTATTTTTATATTCGTGTACCATTGAAACTGGTTGAACAATTGCAAATGTATCCATGCACTTTGGACATTTCACTACTGCGTAAACTTCAACTTCATTCTTGGGGTAATACCCAAGGTGAGACTCTCTATAAAAATTAGCTTTGCAATTTCTATTAATACACTGCAAAGGATTGCCTACGATAGTTTGCTTAAACATAACAAGCACCTCCACGGGCATGGCTTCGAGACCACATAATTACTTTTTAAAGTCTCTAAGATCAAAACCTGCCTCTGACTGATAAACTCTCTTCCTTAATAACGAATGTTTTCGCATGTGTTTGTCAGAATCCATGAAATCAATAATCACTGCTTCAGATTTACCACTTTCTTTATGTGATCTGATTACTCTTCCAACAGTTTGCAAAACTGTAGCTGAAGCTTGAGTAGATCCAGCCATAATCAAAACACTAATTTTGGGGGCATCAATTCCAGTATTCAACCATTGCGTACCAATCAAAATTATTTCATTGCTTTCACACTTATCAAGCATCCTTCTTCTGTAATCTTGCTCAACATCATCTGGGTCATCTTCGCCTTTATCGCTTCCTGGAACAAACACAGAATTATGAATCATTTTTTCAAGTATTTGCCCGTGCTCTATACGATCAACAATAATCATTACAGGTCTGTTTTCTTCTTGAAAAGCTTCAGCAAATTGCTTAATTCTGTAGTTTCTTTCCCAGCATTTAGTTACATGCTTTGAATAAGAATCTGCATAATTTGATGTAGTTTCAGCATGCTTTATAGGAACCATGTAAATTCTTGGGGGTACTAAAAAACCTCTGTCTATTAAAAAGGTTGGGCTGACTTCAATCAGCTTCTTACCCATACAGCCCTCAAGTCTAATTTCTTGATTGTCTTCTCTCCATGGAGTTGCAGAAAGACCAAATCTGTAGTAGGCCTTTGAAGCGTGATTTGCCAAAGCTTCAATAACAATAGCAGCTAAGTGGGCTTCGTCTACAATGATTGCTTGTGCGCTATTAAATAATTCCCTAATTCTTTTTTTGTTTTCTAAAGATTTTAGTCTTGTGTCCAAAGCAGCTTTAGCTTTTTTATAATTTGCAATCTCTACTTTTAAAAATAAATTAAAAGACTTTTCAAAATCCCTCTGTAAAGTTGCCAATGCTTTTTGTAATGTTTTAATTTCCTTCTCATCATTGCTTGATGAAATTTGTTCTTTCATTTTCTCAATTGATAATTCGGTTTCGGCAAAGTTATTTACAGCCCTCTTTTTTTGTGATTCAAAAGCTTCTTTAGCTGATTCGTATTCTGATTCAAGCTGATTCAAAGTCTTCTTTGAATTTTCACCAGCTAATTCATCTATTTCTATTTTATTTTTTGATTCAGAATACTTTTCATTAAAAGCTCCAAGAGCAGTTTGATAAGTGCAAACATTGATGCCTTGTGGTTGTATTTCACAAATGCCATCACCAATCATTCCAATTTGAGCAGGCTGATTATTAATTTTAAGATACTTTGTAAACTCTTTATGAGTTTGCTTTAGCAAAGATCTGGATGGCACTGTAAAAACTACTGGTGCAACTTTCATCTGTGCAATTAACTCGCATGACAGCATTGTTTTACCAGCGCCTGTAGCAAGAGCCAAAACGCCCCTAGAGACCTTTAGAGCTCTCTCAACGGCTTGTTCTTGGTAATCATAAAGGGATCTATTGTAATCAGCAAAAGTTGTTTCAATTTCTAAGTTACAGTTTGGCTTTTGTCTATTATCTAAAAGCCTATATTCACATTTTTGTAATTTAAGTGCCTTGGTGACATTGCCCAGTAATCCCGTGGGGAATGTTTGAGTTCTCTTGTCGTAAAGAGAAATAATTCCGTCCCATTGATTATTTTTAAAAGAGGGGGCCCATTCAGCATTTGGGACGCTATACCCGCACACCTGTCTCAACATTGAGTGGAATGCATCTCTATGGGTTTTATCTGGATGCATTTCGCCAATTATTTGGCTCTTGGTATTAGTGATAGAAATAGACACCATAATAAAAATTATGGTGTCTATTTTAAATTAAATGTACTTAAAGACCTAATTCTTTAAGAGTTCTTCTTAATTCTTCTCTCCACAGATCTGCCTTAGCTGGCTCATGATCAATTAAGTTTGCGAAGTTAGATTCAATATCTTCTCTAGTACGCTTGTTAACTTCGGCAATTTCTGCCTTAGAACGTCTGCCTCTTCTGCTCATTGCTTCAACTTCTGCATCTTCAGAAATTTCTGCTTCAACCGCTTCTGGTGCAGGTGTTTCAGCTACTTCGGTTGGTTCTTCAATAACTTCAACAACTTCCTTTACTTCTTCAACTGCCTTTACTTCTTCAGCTACCTTTTCAGCTTTGGGCTTGGTTGTTTTTGCTTTCACTTCTTCAGCCATTTTTGTTTCCTTTATTTTTTAGATAATATCTTGAAAGCTGCTTGGTTTTTTGTATTACCAGCAAGCGATTGTATTGTCATGCGAGCTGCATCTTCAACTATCTGATTATCGTCTTGTTGTAGATCAGCAGAAGCGGCCCTCAATTTAATTATTTTAATAAATTCTTGGACCATTTCCTCTTCAGACAAATTTCCATCTTTGACCACATCTAGTCCTTCTATCCAAACATCAATAATCTGTCCAGATTTTGGCCCTAGTTTTTCTATTAAAAACGATCTTACATCCTTAAGTTTTCTTTGCATCAAGTAAACCGCCCAGCCATAAGGAGCGATGAAATAAAGAAAAATTATGAAACCAAGACCTAATAAAATATACCACCCATAAATGGATAGAAATGTTTCTAATAGTTCAATCATTTAGACCACTAGCACTTTACTGCTATTACATCATCGTCATCATCATCTGCTAAAGCATCTGGAATGTCAACTCTTTCAATACTTGCTTTAACATCACGATGGCAATAAGGACAATTTCCGTTTGCCCCCAAATTAATTTTAAAAACTACATGTGAGCAAGCTTTGCAAACAACTGCCCCATTTGTAGATTTGTCTTCCATCTCTGCTACATTTTCAATTTTACCACTAGTGGCTCTTCGAATCATCGTCATTTTATTTGTTCCTTTTTTGGCATATTATTTTTTTTGAACCAAGGATAAGTATTCTCTCAAAGCTTTTTCTTGTTCACCGGTCAAACTTTCAGGCATTTTGTGTTGAAACTCAATTATAAAATCAGCCCTGCTAGTTGTAGTTCTGTAAAAACCTTTGTTTTTAAATTGAACTCGCTGACCATGCTTGGAAGCTTTAGGAATCTTAATTGATATTTCTTCTCTTTCTAGTGTCAAAACCTTCTTTTCCGATCCAAGTATGGCTTCAACAGGATCAATTTCTAAAAATGTGTAACAATTTTCAGCATTGTCAATTTTGAAATGCTTATTGTCTGCAAGTATGCATTGAATAACAAGGGGGCCTGGTTGCTGATTGGGATCTTCAATGTTGCCACATCCGTGTAAAATAAATTGCTTATTTAAACATCCAACAGGCAAGGAAATGTCCTGAGTCCTTTTTTCTTTTTTGACACCAAAACCAGAACATGTATTACATACAATCTTAAATAAAAATCCTCTAGAATTGCATCTTTTACATGGGCCTAAGTCTTGCTGCATGTTGAAAAAGCCTTCTTGGAAGAATCTTATAATTCTTCCTAGACCATTACATTCTGGGCAAACAGCAGGTGCGCTTCCATCAGATTTACCACCTTGGCCTTGACAATCGCTACAAGAAACAGTTCTTTCATAGTCAATTGTACGATTGAAATGCTTTACAGATTCAAATGGATCGATTGAAACTTTGATTTGAACTGCAGAATTTGGTTCTTTATGTACTGCTCTATGTCTTCTAAACTGATTTAGAAGATCGCTATTGTGATCAACTTCAAATCTCTTTTTCGGATCTGATAAAATTTCATAAGCTTCGCCGATCTCTTTAAACTTTTGTTCGGCGCCAGGATTTTTGTTTACATCAGGATGAAATTCTTTAGCAAGTTTTCGATAAGCTGCCTTTATCTCATCTGAAGTAGCCGCTTTATCAACACCTAAAATAGAATAATAATCCGCCATAATTCGAAATACCTCGAATTACATTATACTATTTTTGAATGGTTTCGAGTAATTTCAAAATTTTATAAGAGGGGCAAATACTGCGTTCACCAATGCCAATGTTAGCTCTCTGACCAGTTACACCCATAATGCTACCGTAAACGTAGCCGTCTGTTCCGATGACCATACCACCGCTAGAGCCCTCTAAAATATCAGCATCAATAAAGATAATGTCATTCCAAGCAGGGGTAGGAGCTTGCTGCCCCATTGATTGATGGATGTTTGAAATTCTTCCAACGGTTGCAGTGTCATGCCATCCTTCAGGAGAGCTAATTACAGCAATAATGTCACCAATTGCAGCTTTATTTGAATCTGCCAGATTCACAGCTGGTACAGTTTGAGCAATCTGGGGGTTGAAGATAATTCCTGAATCAATGTTTGGCTCTGAAGCTATAAGTTCAGCAGGAAAAATACTACTGCCATCAAAAGTCATAGAAATCTGAGCGCCAGTGCCTTTAAGTTCAGGAGGAACTACGTGAGAAGCTGTTGCAACATAACCTTTGCCTAAATGAAAGCCTGAACCTGTCCAATTCTTTCTGCCTTGTTTTACAAAGATAGTACATGAAGCATTGATAGATTCTTGAATTATGTCACCAATCGGGTCGTGAACTTTTTCTCTTGTAGGAATAGTACCTGCAGATTGCTGTGCAAGTTTCATTCTTAATTCTAATTCATGAACGTTAAATTTAAACATTTTATTACTCTATAACTTTTGCAAAAATTTGCTTTGTACTGATTGCTCCAAAATTTCTTGAATCTTCTGAATAACTTTCATTATCTCCAATTATAAATACATGATTTTTTGGAATTTCATAAACATAAGCATGCACTCCATGCGTATTTAAAACTTTTAATTGCTTTTTAACATCTCTTAAAGGGGGCAAAATTGCACAAGATCTCACACCTAAATCGGCGCAAATAACTTTTTGACCAGCAACATAAGCTACTCTCTTTATTATTACTTCGTCGTCGTAGTTGACAAGCACTACATCTCCAATAAGATAATCTTTGTCTAATGTGCTTGCTAACACTAATTGGCCCTCTTTTAAAGAGGGCTCCATAGAAACACCAACAACTTTCGTTATAAAAAATGGTCTATAAATTAGATAAATGATAGACAAAATTATAAAAATAATCTGGCCTAAATAAACGCCTAATTTTTTATGTTTTAATTTAATCATATCTTTACTAAAATATTATAACTTTTATTATAACTATTTAGCACTTATTAATTGGAAATTTAGGTATGCCAAAACCAAAGTTCCCATCTTTGCCATCTAAGAGTCTACCCTTAGGATCGCATAATTTATTCAACTCTGCATACAAATCTTGCAATGTTTTAATTTGTGGTAAATCAGGATTTGCCCTAGAAGCCGAAAGTATAAGAGCGCAAATTCCTGCAACAAAAGGAGAAGCTTGGCTTGTTCCTCTCAAAACTGCAAATCCATTATTAAGCCATGTAGAATAAATGTTATCACCTGGAGCTATTACACTTATTTCAGATCCTCTAGAAGAAAAATCTGTTAAGTCTCCATTTTCATTAATGGCTCCAATAGCTACAACTTCATCATAAGCAGCGGGCCAATTTACCTTTTGTCCGTCATTTCCAGCTGCTGCAATTATAAAAATGCCTCTGTTGTAACATTCTTTAATAACTTCGTGAAATGATTCAGGGGGCATACCAGGAGCCCCAAGGCTCATATTGATAATGTCAACTCCTTCATCCATTGCTTTACGCAATCCAGCCTCGATAGTGGCATAACCGCCTCTGCCGTTGTTGTCTAAAACTTTCATGCAGTAAATCTTGGCTTCTGGAGCAACACCCAAAACTCCCAAATCATTATCTTTTGCAGCTATAATTCCGGCAACATGAGTGCCATGTCCCTGTCTGTCCATAGGATCTGCATGGCCTGTGCAGTCATAATTCGCAACAATGTTTTCTATAAGTTCGACATGGTCAGAGCCACCTGTATCTAAAACAGCGACCTTAATGCCAGCCCCCTTATTAGATTTATGAATGTCAAGAATGCCAGCTTGAATTAAGCCCCAGCCTGCAGATTGAGACAACTGCATAAATGGTTGAAAAGCTGGTATCAAATCATCAGGCTGTAAAAAATCACGCTTATCTTCATTTTGAATCTTTTCTAAAAGTCCGTGTTCCATTTCATTCTCCTTAAGTTAATTCTGTCTCTACATCATATGCAAAACTAACATGTTGTTGAGCTCTTCTTTTTAAAATAGTAGCCCAAATGTCACCTTTTCTCTCATAATCTTGACCAGAAATCGATTGGATGTCTCCAGAATTCGAATAATCTTGCAGTAAACGCGATTTGATGTCGCCTCTATTTGAATAAAAGGGACTAGCTTCAAGACCTTTCGGGAAAAACCTTGCGGGAAAATACCTAGAGGAAAAGTATTTTGGAAACATATTATGTTAAATCCGTAGTAATTGCAGATCTGTTGCCATAAACATCTACAGTAGCTACAATTCTATTTTTATTGTCTCCGATGTTTCTGAAGGTTATTGTATTGGTAGCAGCGCCAGAAACCTTACCTGCAGCTGCAGCAACCATCAACCTTAAGGCTTGTTTTAAAGTAACAGATGTTTCGACACCATTGGATAAATCTAAAATAGCTGATGCTATTGTATCATGTTCTGCAGAGCTCAATGAAACATTCCCTGAAGAATCGGCATCTGAAGTGTATGCAACATTTAACATTCTCGACACTGGGACATGTATGTCGGTAGAAGACTTTGCATATTCTAAACTCACATCTCCGTCAACCCAAGGCGTTGCTGACAAAGTGATTGTCCAGTGTCCGTCTGATTGATGAGTCATTGCATTAGCTGTTTCCGAAGCTTGCCATGTGCCATCTGAGTTTCTCCACCATTTACCAGCATTGGCCCCTGTGATGTTTTTCAAATACCAGTTTATAGTTCCAGATGTTACACCTGAACCGCTAGTTTTGTCGATAATAGTAAAACATCTTGGCGATGTTGAACCTGCTTGTTGTGTTCTGAAATCATTCATAAAGCAACTCCATAAGTATTTTGTAACATTGTGTAATAAGCCCAAGGTGCACCAATGTGGAAAGGCCTGGTAATTCTCATTCTATGAAGAGTAGAAGGATAACCTAGTCTTGATTCTTCATAAATTCTATAAGCATAAAATGAAGGCAGATCTATGTTGTAAATACAAATATCATCTATTATGCCTGATAGATAATAATGATTTGAGCTACTATCGACCATGTCTCCTAATAAAACATTTTGTGTTGTACTACTTAAAGACCAAAGAGCGGCAGATGTTCCACTAGCTTCCAGCTTGCCATTTACATAGATAAAACAACTCAATCCAGATCTGACTGCAGTAAAATGATACCAAGTATTAGTAGCAATTAATCCTGTGGAAGAAGCAAATGAAGCATTCGCAGCTCCACTTAAACTGATAGTAAAAATTATTGAACCACTTGTATTAACACTTACATAAAAGCCCTTTGATCCTGCAGATTCATATCTGCTTATTATCACTTGTTGACCATTGGCATTCGCATTATTCAAAGTGTCTAATTTAAACCAACCACTTATTGTAAAATTTGAAGTATCAAATTGAAATTTAGATTGATCGGTTATAGACAAGTAGTCAGTATTTCCACTCAAATAGATTTGTGAATATCCGCCTGGTCTTGTTGAACTTGTCCAACCATAACCGCTGCCAACATTTGTAAGTGTAGCATGTGATAATTCAAATAAATCATAAAGATACTTACCTCCTGACAAATGAGGCATGCTAAGCCACCACGCTATTTTATTTTTATTTAAAGTAGCATTTTTGACTATTAGATCATCATTTCTGAAAAGAGTATTTGACAGGAGTTCCATTCTTTAAACACTTTGTAAAGTTACAGGTCTAATCTTAACTACATTTCCACTAGATGCAAAAGCTTGCCCTGTACCTTCGTTCCTTAAAAGTGGCTTAAAGTCTCCAGGAGGCAAAATGCAAGTTTTAATCATTCTTTGTGGATTTGTTGTTGATCTTACACCAAAAACTACATCGGGATTTCTTGTAGGAGTAATTGATGCACTACCATCTTCATAGTTTGTCCCATCAATCTCTCTCAGAAACCAAATAGATACAGCAGTATTTGCAGTTGGTGCACTGCCAAATGTAACATAAAGCTCAACTTCAACCATTGTGTATTCTGTTGAAGTTGGCTGAACAGCTGTTGATTTTATAACATTTGTATTATTTGCTAATGAATTAAGCTCAGTAGTTAGAATTGTATCAGCGGTTCCTCTTGACCATTTTTGTGTTGTTGCCATTAGTTTTCAACCTCATTCAATGAATTGCTTACTTGATCTACTGTTACAGCAATGCCAAATAATTTTTCAGATCTTGACCCTTGTCTTGTTTTTATGGAATCTAAATCTTGAGATGTTAATAAACCATCTGTAATCATTTCATTCAAAATAGAATTTAGTGCAGGATCATCAACATTTATTGTATCTGAATTTGCAACCAATCTGTCAAAAACATCAAGCCAAAATTGCGCGTCCTGATTTCCATTTTTCAAAGCAACCATCAAATTGAAAACCATAGATGTAGTTATTTCAATAAAATGATCTTTTGAAATTCTTCCACGACTAACTTGGAAATCAGATCCTTCACCAACTGAATTAATTAAGGCATGAGAACCCAAATCATTTCTTGCGCTGACAAATTGATCGTAACCCAAATTGAGTGGATCATCCAATAGTTCTTGTTTTAAAGCATTCAAATCTATAGCCATTTTTTTATCCTATGTCTACTGCACTTACAGTTAATTGTGCTTGATAAACACCAGTTGGATCAGATGATGCAACTTGTTGTCTTACCCAAAATTTTACAAATCCTATAACTGAATCTAAATCTATAGTAGCTCCGCCAGAGTTGCTATCTGCTAAATAAAGTTCTGTTCTGCCTGCCACAGGGGTCAAATAAAAGTTGATTCCTGTAGCATCTGTTGCCAATGCAATAGATGCTACTCTTATAGCTTGCCCTGAAGTTATAGTGATTGTCGCAACCGGGCTTGCTAAAGTTTCTCCACCTGCATTTGTGAAAGTATAAGCTACTTTGTAGATGCCAGCCCCCAAATTTGTTGAACCAGAAACTGCTGACAATGTGGGCGCTGAAGCTGGATTTGTGATTGAAGGAGATGATGTATTTGTGCCTGGTTCTGCTTGGCTAGGGGGAAATTCTCCTGAAAAAATCAAAGTACTGCTTCCTAAAGTTCCATAAGTGCCAGGAGAACCATTATCATCAGGTGCTATTTGCAAGTTTGCTACAAAAGCAGCCCCATTTAAACCTGTTCCAGCTTCTGGGGTCAAGTATACATCCAGCATGGTTGTTGTGCCTGTGTTCAAGGCATAACCGGCCACTCCAGAAGATGTTGTCGTGCCTGCTCCTGGCACAGAAGTTGTTGGCAATAAAATAGACTGAGTCCAAGCTTGATCTGATAATTCTTGAGTAAGTCCAGCGTTTTTATATAGTGTTATAATACCTGCCATTTGGAAACCACCTGAGTATAGTTCTTACTCATTATTTATCTGAATGAACGCTTTTATCCTATGTCAAAAGAATAGTGGAACTCCAAACAGGCACACCATATCTTACACCATTGTAAGGTGTAGCTTTGAAAATGTAAACTTGGCCGCTTGATAAAGTGTTTGCTGCAATGGTTTTTCCAGTAAATTTTACAACTGATTGATCATCTTTCAAATACCATTCAATGAGAGTTTCGTCAGGAACATTGTCTGCATTATCTGGATTTCTATAAGAATAAACTGCTGTCAATTCATCTGTTACTGGAGCTGAAACTAAACCAGTTGTTGGGTCTTTAGATAAATTTGGAGATGTGACATAAACAGTTTCAGCCATTTCAGTTATAATTGTGGTAGCTCCACCTGTATTTGTTTGAGCTAAAAACACTGGTATTAATTTTGTTGAACCAGAATAAGTTGCCACTGAATTAGCAGACATTATAAATAAAAGGTCTGAGCTAATAGAAGCAACTTTACCCAAAAACACATTAGTACTACTGTAAACTGAATCTCCGACTTTTAATTCTGATAAATACTTGGTACTAGTTCCATTAACTGAAGTAGAAGAGCTACTAAAACTTGACGAACCACTTAAAGCGATACTTGCATCGGGTTTTGTAGTGCAGTAATAGTTTATTCCATTCGCTTCAGAAACTAATGTAATTGCAGAAATACTAATTGATTGAAAATCAGAAAGAACAACAGATTTCAATTTACTTACAACTGTTTCGCCTGCTAAATTAAAGAATGAATAGCCAACATAATAAGTTCCTGCTTCAAAGAAGCTTGTAGAACTACTTACGGCAGATACTGACCAGGAATAAGCATCAGAAGGCGCTGCAATAACTGGAGATGAAGTGTTTATGTTTACAGGCTTTTTCAATGTTACAATAAATGGGGGCTCATCACCATCCAAGGTTACAACTTGAGTAGATACTTTTCTTCCAATTGTGTATCCATCTGAAGGTGTAATTTCAACAAAGATTTGATCGCCAGCACCAAATATAACTCCTGTTCCCACATCACTCTTCTTTTGAGTTATCCTATTGTTATAATCACTTAATAAAATGTATGTATCACCAAGATAAACTTGAGTTGTTTGCCCAACTGTGCTTTGCCCAGATCTATACCTCCACCATTTTATTTCAGTGCCACTTTCAGAAGCATTATCAGGTGAATTAAATTTATAATCTACTAACAATCTTTGATAAATAGTTGGATTCACAAGCGCGCCAGTGTCATCAAAATCTTGAGGAAGCATTCTTTGTGATGTAACAAAAGGAGCGGATGTATTTTCAACTTCAGATTGCAACTTTACATTCTGTAAAACATTATAGAATAAAGCAAAGTTTCTAATGTCTAAAGGTACTGGATTTCCAGATCCATCAACTGAGGGATCAAAATTTTTAATTTCAACACCAACTCTATAGACATCTGTAAATTCAATGTAGACAGATACACTGTCTGTTTCTTCTCTCTCTTTTGCAAATGTAATTGTGCCTTCTTCAGGATTTGTCCAAAATCCGCCTCTGACAATTTTATCATTGACCAAAACTATAACGGAATTATCCCTAGACCATCTTCCATTTGTCAAATAGTATGTTTTATAATCTCTTGTTGTTGTGACTTCGCCTCTGGTAGAATATAAAGAGGGTGGAGTTCTAATTGTTACAGAAATTGTTGTGCCAGATTGAGATCTCTGAAATGTAATTGTACCCAACTCAGCATTTGCAACATAAGACGCTGGCGGAACTTCAACTTCAGTGCCTACATTGAGCCTTTGATACACGGTAATTTCATCTGAAGTTGCCCAAGTTTTAGGAGCAGTGAATGTATTATCTGTGTAAACAAAATAAACTAGGCCATTTGCATCAGTTTGAGTTGGCAGCTTTGTAAATAAAATTTCTTTTGTAAAAACTACACCCGACTGCCTGTTTGGCAATGCCCCCTTTCTTGAAATGTGTACTGGAGAATAATCAGCAAAATCTGTTGAATCGCCTCTGCTAACCCCCCAAGTGGCAGTTGCCGTATCAGGCAAAAAGGCTACAGAATTTAATAATGTTTCAAACATCATACCGTCTATAGCTTGAGGTGGCGTAAATAAATACTGGACCGATGGTTCAACTGTTGTATGACTTAAAGTATTTAAAACTGGCCGAATGATGTCTGTACCATCCCATCCATCTTTCATTGTAATTCTATATTCTAAAACCAAAATCAACTTTTTAAGAATAAATGGTGTGCCTGAAGATACTACATTCCAGTTTGAAAAATTTAATCTATCTGTTGACCATCTGACTTCTACTAAACATGAAGTTCCATCTCCGTCGGGAGTTACAGGGGTATGTGTTGTATTTATTTCACTAACCCATGTGAAATTATCAAAATCGTAAGTTTTATTTACATAAGCAGTGAATAAACTAAAATCACCAGCATGCAGGAGCTGAGTTTCAGCTGCATCCCAGTCACTCTCTTGAGTTATGTAGAAGTGATTACCATTTGTGCCAGAAGACATTGTTCTAAGATAGTTTTCTGAATGGGATTTACCAAGACCAAAAGTAAAAATGGGGGCGCCTTGGTCATCCCATGCTGAGTTTGCCGATTGAACAGATAAATTTACATCCACAGCAGTACTATTATCACCATCGGCAACTATCATAGCAGTTGGCACGAAAGATTTTGCCCATCTTTCAACTATGTATTCAGATACATCAGTATACAAATAAATAGAATCTCTAAGAGCATCTTGATCTAAAGAAGCAGAAGGGAATGTCAAATAACTATCAGCCCAGTCACTTCTTACAGCTGCATTAATGTCAGACCAATAGTTGTAAACTTCTTCTAATCTCAAGCAGCCTATAGCATCTAAATATTCTACTAAATAACTTACCCTTGTAGAATCTCCAGAATCACCCTTGAAGAATGCGTCGATGATACTTTGTCTGTTTAATCCACCTAAAATAAGGGGGCTAGATTGTAATAGTGTTGAAAAAAGCCCCCTTTGGAATAATGAAGATGAATAAGTTTGGATGTCAGTAATTGAATTTGTAAACCCAATAGATCGATTTATTTCTGTATTGGTGTAAATCCAAAAATCTACAAATGATACAGGGTAGCCTGAGGCATAATCTGTTACAGGTGTTGTTTGGCTTCTAGACAAAATGTTTTCGAAAAACAAAGGCAATCTTTGAGACAAGCTATAACCAACTTCTTCAGGATCGCTCCATGACATTGAGACTGTGTCGTCAATCAAAACTGCCATCAAAAGCTTAATGTCAGTTGTAAGCTCGTCATTATCATTTAGCAATACACCTTTATATTCACCAGATAAGTAATCGACACTAACTACAGTCTCAACTGGAGCAACTGGTGTATTAAAAAATACTTTAAAGAAAAAATCTTCTGTATTGCTTGCTGCCCATGTGGATCCATTGTATCTTAGTAGTTTGCCGTTAGTGTATGCCATTTTAAAACCTTATCTATCAGACTTGAACCATTTGACTATACGCATGTCAGGATCAGTTATTGTGTTTTCTTCTGAATCTAATTCTCTTGCAACTAAAGCATAAGTTGTGGTTGTAGATAGTCCATTTACATTAATTATAAATGATTTAAATGATGGGTATTCAATTTCCCATGCAGATAATTTTTCTGGCAAAAGATATTGAACATTATTGTTGTAAATTCTATAATCGCCAAATCTTACAATTCTATTTGGGACAAAATCTAAATCACCATCAAGTTCATCTTTCAAACTTAATCTATAATATCTATGATTGCCTAGATTGTTAGTAGTATTAACTAAAGGGGGGCTTGCTGCACCACCAGCTGGGCCAGAACCTTGATCATTAAAAATAACTGGAGAAGAAACAGGATTTACGGTTCCTAAAAATGTTTCTGTCCCATTAGTTCTTCCATAAACATTGTAAGAAATTGCCCCTGGAACTGGAGTCCAAGAAATAGAAATGTAATTACTTGAATTTAGTGTTGAATTTCCTACTTTTGTTATTGAAGCAGCTAATGATTCGCCTAAATAAGTTACAGATGTTACTTTGTAATAATAAGTAGTGGAGTTGTCACTGGCCCCCATTAATGATGCTGATAAGTCACTAGGGGCTAAAATGTTACTGTCAGCAAGTTTCCAAATAACATCTTCCCATTTGCCAGATCCTCCATGAATTGGCATTCTAAAGACATGAATAGTCGACCATGTTGTGCCATTGTCAGAATAATCAAAAACCATAGTAGGATTCTGAGTGTAGTAAACTTGAGTAATCATTTTGTCAATTGCTTGACTAGTGGTCATGTCATAAATAGCTGTTATTCCTGCTTCTCCACTTAAAGCACTGTTTTCTGAAAATTCATAAGTTTTCTTATCGTATTCCAAATTGTCAGTAAGTTTCTTAGTAGATACAATTGCAGAAACGTCTTCTTGATAATTCTCAGATACTCCGACAGAAATTGTACTTGCACTACTGACAGCCAATGGGCTTGAAAGATTTGGTACATAATTTCCGCTTACAAGAGATGTATTATAAATTCCAATTGTAACAACATTTTCAAGTGCAGGATTTGAATCTTCTACCTCATCTCTGCCCAGATAAATAGAAACTTTATTTATTGTTGATGATGCTGGTACAAATGTTTGAGCAAGTAAACCGCTGGTGAAATACTCACCGGAATCTACAGCACTTCTAATGTCGGTGCAGGCTGTGCCCTCATCTGGAGTAGCGTCTGTTTTGTACCAAGTATCACCTTCATCATTAGAATAGAATAATCCGCTATCTGTTGCGGCTAAAATACAATTTGAACCTAAGGATTTCAAATCATTTACTGGAGTATCAGCAAAATTAATTCTTTCACAACGTTCAAATGTTCTTCCATCGTCGTATGATCTGAATACTCCTAAGTTGGTACCAACATAAATTTTATAGATAAATTTTTCATCACTTACTTGTTCAGTTGCAGTAGCAAAACAAGTACATGAAATACCTTGCAAATTATGATTAGAGACAACAAAATCTGAAGTTCCAGAATTTGCAGGATCACACCATCTCCAGTTAACTACCGTAAAAACACCATTAGATGTCAAAATTATAATAGGTACTGGAGGTTGATTATTTTTAGGGGGCTTTGGACTATTAAAAATTTTATAGTATTTTATTGAAACTAATTTAGAAGTTCCATCTGGCAAACTAATCGTGACCTTATTTGGGTTAGCACCAAACATTTCTCTGCCAGTTAAAATAGATTTGTAAGTGGTTCCACTTCGGTCGCCTTCGCAAACTCCAAACAATCCAATACTTGTGCATAAATAGAGCGCGTCGATTAATACTTGCTTAACTCCGCCTTGCCCATCATCAACTAGCCTATAAAACTTTTGCTTGTATAGTCCGTAAACATTTTTTTCATCTACTAGATCAAAGTGATCTGAAATAAATTCTCCAGTGGACGTTGTGGTTCTTACAAATGATAAACCATCATTTTTACCAAATGCTGAGAATGTGTATTCTGTTCCCCAGCTTCCAGATGCATGATCAAAGATTGCTTGTGGGTAAAAACTATTTAACTCCCAGCTATTATCTGCTTTTTGTTCAAATAGTCCTAAATCTGTGCCAGCCATTAAATAATTTGTTGTATCAGATGGCTTAATAAAGTAAACTTTACTTGAGCCCCCTAAATTTGATTCATTAGACCATCTATCATTGGTACCATCGTAAATCCAAACACCATTATTTGTGCCAATTCTCATGTTATTTCCGCCACTTGACGGGTTATAAATAAAATAGAATGAGCTTGGCGGAGTTGGAGAGTTAGTGGCAGAAGGAACTTGACCAACATAAAATGTTGATGAGCTATTTCTTGTATCTGGTGGTGTTACAGAAAAATCATAAAATAAAGCATTCTTTGGTCCTCTTGTTGCTTCTTCTGCAAAAACAGGCACTGGTTCACTGAAAAAGTTTTCAAATAATTTCGGATAAATTAATTCATTAGTGCCTTCATCTTTAACATTTTTTGCACCAACTGACAGTTGGGCTAAATTAGAGCCAGCAAGAGAATTGAAATGATAATATTGATTTGAATAAGCTTCTGTAATTTTGTCTTCTATGCCCAATGATTTACCAGTTGTTACTGAGTAAACTTCTGTGGCAACAGCTGGCAAAACAATTGAATTAGCTGATCTATTATTTAAAAGATAAATTTCTCTTAAATTTGTTTGAGCATTAGTGGTTACTTTGACATTAATTCTTTCTTTGACATTACCTGGAGTATAAACTAAATCTAAAAGTGTTGTATTTAGAGGAATATTGCCAGGAGTTTCTACAAAAATCTGAGTAACACCGCCCTGTGCACTAGCGGCTAAATCTTGTTGTAGTCTTGTTAAAAGAATGTTTGTTTTAACAGTATTCATCAATTCTGCGTGAGGATAATCACCTGTATTTGACAAATACTTATTAAGTTTTGTTATAGTAATTTTGACAACATCAGATCCCATATTTGGGGATGAGAAACTTATTTTACCTTCACTTGGAACGGTCGAAAAAGGAACTTCAGTGTCTGCATCATTTATGTAAACTAAAACATTTGCATCATCATCCCATGAATCTACATAGTAGTTTATAAATTCATTTTCGTAGATGAATGATTCACCAATTTCATTAGATGTATCAAATGTTATAATTTGATAATTTTCATTTACAGAATAATTTAAAACTAACCCTAATAAGCTTTGCTCATCAGATGAAACGCCAAAAATTTGTTCATTGTATACATTTGGCAATCGAGATTCTAGAATTGGAGTGATTAATCTTTTCCATGTAACATTTGTTACTTTTTTATTATCTACAATAGGATTTGCATAACTTAAAACAGCTGGAAATACAGAAGTTCTTGTGGGACTTGAAATAATTTCCACAGTATAGGTTGTAATTCCATCAACTGTTGCGCTTGTGACATCTATACCAACTTCTATAATTTCAGTTGGTGAGTTTAATTCAACAAGTGAATAACCATCCAATAAAGAACCTTCTCTGACAATTAAATAAATATCTGCTGTGCCTAAATCAGAATTGAGTTTGACTTGCAATAAATTATCTATGTTTGTTGTGAAATATAACCCCTCTTTTGATGCAACATAAAGCGATCCTGTCTGAGTATTGTTAAAGAAAATAGAATTTATTTCTGATTGAACATTTGAATTCCAATTGACTTTTTTAACAATTGGATAATCCCATTCGTTAGAAGAGGTAAGTACTTTTTGGTCAGTGATAATCCATGGGTTATTTTTACTACAAATAATGTATTGGTTAGTAGAAGATCTTTCAATAGCTTTTTGAAAATAAATTGTTCCAGAAGATTCTGAAATTGGATTGACATAAAGTTCTTGAAATGTAATTAAATCTGTCCCTATGTTAATAGAAGAATTTGAAGGCACACTTTGCTCTGTATAGAAAAATGTCCAAGCGCTTCTTGCCCAGTTTTTACCATCTAAAATTAAAACCCATTTATTGACATTGGTCAAATTGGCAGCAGAAACATTTGTCCATACTCCATTAGATCCAGAGCCTACGGTTGATACTTCGTAAATACCATTTTCTGTTTTGTCATTTTGGTTTCTTACAAGAATTTTATCTCCTACAGTAAGTTGAACACCATCAATTTTATTGGGGGCTGCAGAGAAGGATGACAAATTAGTATTTAATAAGAAATCACATTCAATCTTATTGCCAGATGAGTATCTAGTAGTAGTAAATTCAGAAAGGGGGCTAGACCAATAAGTAAGAGTGGAATTAGCAGAAGATGTTTCTATGAATCTTGCAGTGTGACTAATGTAAACCTTATTATCAGTAAACCACAAAAGATTATTTGCTGATAAACCTCGAATCCATAGAAAGCCTTTAGCAGGCTCAGATGAAACTAATTTAGTAGAAACATAGCTACCGCTAGGGCCATGGACGCTGAAGCCTTTATCTGAGCCAATATAGATTGTTCTGTCGTAATCATACTTTACAGATCCATCTTGATTATCAACTCTTTGTGTTACTATTTCTCCAATAGCATAAATCTCTTTATTGCCAGTAACGTCTGACCATGCATCAGTCCATGTCCAATCAGCATCAGTTTGATTTTCTAGAATGGTAGCAGTGTACAAGCCATTTGTTGTGCCAAGATAAAGCAAAGTGAAGTATTTATATTTTATCAAACCATTTTCTTCATAAGACTCTATTTGAGTTGATGCTAAAAATGCGTTTGCCAAAATTTGTGTAGGATCTCCAGAAATAAATGGCATTTTTAACTTTGACCATGTGGAGCCATTATCAAAAGATCTGAAAACTTTACCTTGATTTGTTAAAACATAAATACTTTTAAATTTATTAGAAGTACCATTTACAGAGATTGAACGCATGACATTATCTTGGATGTCAATTATTTCACCATTATCAGGATTCCAAGATGAATCAAAATTTATGCTAGATAAGCTTGTTCCTGAAAATAAACCTCTTTTTGTTCCAAAATAATAAATGCCAGGGTTATTAACTGAAGTATTAATTGTGTAGATTTCAGTGTTAAATTGTAAATCTTGAGATTTGTCTTCTGGAAAGTATCTCAAATTATCACCAGATGAAAACAATCTTTTAGTTGGCCTCAATAGGGCTGTTTCTTTATATCTTGCCAAGCCAACATGGTCTAAAGGTGCTATTCTTTTAATGCTCAACTCATTTTTGCTGAACAAAGAAGCACTAATGTTTGCAATTCTTGAAGAATTTAAGTTACCTGTGATTTCTCTGCCGATTTTTTCAATTATAACATAAAAATCATCTGAAGGATCAACAGTAACGTCAACAAATGAAATGGTCCCTTCACTTGGTTTAATTACATAAAAATCTGATGCTAATAAAACATCATTGTAATAAACCACAGGGTCTAAATAAATTCCTGAATCCCATTTGAATAATCTAGGGGTAGAACCACCAGTGCCCCCTAATTCGTTTCCTGAATCATTCAAATTATCTGTTAAGTTAATAATTGTATCGGTAATTAAAGAGCCTGGTTTTATTGTTAATTTTTTTTGAGGCGACAATGGCAAAGTGATTTGAATTACAGATTGCTTCAACAAAGAATTTTTTAAGTAAAGCTTGCCAAGTGATGGGTTTAGACTATATTGAGATTCATTTAACAAAATACCATCAAGTCTTACTTGTGGAAAACCATAATCAGAAGCATTCCAACTTGATACAATGTTGCCATTTTCATCAAATGTTTGAAAAATTGTAGATCCTACAGGGCCTCTTGCAAATAAATTTCTAGATGTTGACAAGTTTATTTTGGAAGGATGATCATTGCCACCGAGGTGAACATGTCTATAGAATGCTTTTCTCAAAGCATTTTCAAATGCGCCCTCTAAATTTTGAAGTTTATTTCTTCTATCATCATACTCGACAGTATCTATAATAACATTAAAGCTTGAAACTTTATTAATTACTTGAACAGAGGCAAGATAAGCTGCTACATTATAACTGTCATAATTATAATCAGGACTCAGCGGGCTAATAATTAAAGTTTTACTCTCAGTCGCTAAACATGGACTCGCTGTTGCCCAGACATAGTATACATTTTGTTCAAAGTATCTAAAATAAACATTTTCTGATGTCTTAGCTTTGTAAAGCCCAACTATACCATCGCCATTAGTAACTCGAACACATTGTTCAAAAGCATTTTGGAAAACTACATTAGAAGAGTCTAGCGTAAAGCTATTTTTATTAATGTCTAAACACCAAATTGTTTTAAAATTTGTTGAACCAGCTGTCACCCAATAGCAATTAAAGCTAGTTCTTGAAGCAATAAATTCTGCTGAAGTATTTAAATTTGAATCTCTTGTCAAAACCCAATTTGTTGAATTTGAGCCAACATTTGTGACTATGTAAATTCCATTCTGAGAAGATGTACTTTGATTTTTTACTACGACATAATCGCCTGAATTTACCGTCTTTGAATCAATTACTAAAGCTTGTTGAGTTGAGTTATTAGTTAATGTTTTTGATGTACCGTTATAAGTTGCACTCAAGTTTGAGATTGTTGCAGCCACACATTGTCTGGTTGGCTGCATAAGCATAGTTGAAATTCTTCGACCTAGATAAGAATCAGCACTTTCAAGATATGAATCGAATAATTCAATTTGTTCATTCCTAATAGTCTCATTAAGAATTGAAGAATAACTATTGTCTGTAAATAATTTAGTTACTTCCCATCCAGTCCTAACACCCTGGCCAATGAAATTGTATAGTCCACCAATTTGCCTATCTGATGTAAGCATGTTAGTTTCATCATTGTAGGCATATAGAATATCGCCAAACTCATGGGTATAGAACTGATAAATGGGGGTAATTTTTGCCATAATTAATACAACTTAACAAAACCTTGAATTACTGAGAAAGGTCTATCTTTTCTTGCGACTGCTCCGCCATTGACATTGTCCTGGTCTCCAGTATTAAATTCAATTGTTTTTACTGAATCAGAATCAATGGAAACTACTATACCAATATGATCAGGCAGAGTGTCTTTATCAAATTGAAACAATACAAGAAATCCAGGTTTAACAAGTTTTCTATTTGCAGCAGAATTAGCTAACCATTTTTTCTGCTTTATTGCAAAATCTCGTATCCTAAAACAAGAAGGACTTGGCAAAAAGTATCTATTTCTAATAGTTGGTAAAACAGATTTAAATACTCCCAAAGCATTATTCGCATCATACTCAATGTTGGATAAATTACAAAGATTTTTTGCTGCAGCGAAACTTAAACCAGCGGCGCAATAAGGCATCCATCTTGAACCATCTTTGACACCTAAATTGAATAATTTTAAAAATCTTGCAACCTGATCTAAATTATTTGATCTGTCAATGCCTACATATTCAGAACTTACTTTTAACAACTCAAGAGCAAAAGTTTTACTGTCAAATGCTGCTAAAGATTCAAAAATCTGGTCTGATAAAGTTCCTTCTTCGGCAAGTTGATCAATGTCAACATCTGGCACTTCATAATCTGGTATTTGATCTAAATTTTCCATAATTTTACCTTATACATCTGGAATGTCAGGGTTCATCCAATACAAATCTCTGTCCGCTGTTTCTAATTGAATAGCAAATTCGTCAACTATTGCAGCTGTTTCTGGCAATGCTACGTTGCCAGCAGAGTTTAAAAGGATAGCAAATCTAATGTATCTGCTTGGTGTGCTCAATTCAAAAATTGAATTCGGGGTAATGTCAGTGTATTTAGAAATGTCATAAGAATCAGACAATGTTGCACTGGCTAAATACTTGAATTGTATCTGACCTCCGTTTGGTGTGCCATTAAATGTCAAGAGTCCTCTTCTGATTTCTGGATAAGGAGCTGTTAAATCTTCTGTTGCTGTATCAAATCTCTTTGTAAAGAAATAAGTATCGTTGGCTGAGAAATAACTTACAGTAACGAAATTAAGCTTTGGTGATACATTCTGTGATGCAGTAGACAACACTGCTTTAAATTGTAACCATTTGCCTCTAAAAGCCTGTATGCTATAAGTTTTATTAATTAAACCAGCTAATGATGTAGTGCTAATGGTAGAGTAAGAGAATGGAGTTCCCCAATCTTCCAAGACACATTCATCTCTTGTGTCTGCCGATCTAACATAAATGTCAATTTGCAAACCACTTTCGTCAGTGGCAGAAGGTGAAGTGTTTGCAAAATGCATTTGAGCACTTAGTTCATCCCATCTATTCAAAGATGGAGCATAGAATGGCTCTGATTCATAAATACCAGTTTGTCTCGTTGTTTTTGAAGGCGCAAATAATGAGGATGTTGCGCTTGGACTTGAATAAGTATTTTGTAATTTCAACAAACCATCTGCAGGAGAGTTGATTGTGATAAAAATCTCATCAGTTTCAGCTTGTGCAGATCCAAATGTGATAGAGCCATCATTGTTATTTACAAAACCACTTGTAATTAGAGTTTTAGTTCCACCAGATGTTGTTGTTTTATAAACTGCAATTTCATCTTCTGAAGTCCACTTCCTAACTGTTGTGTATGTAAGCTCGTCATTAGTTGTGGTTGTTTGATACAAATAGGTCTTTGGAATTTTAACTTGGTAAATTTTTCCAGAAAATACCTCTGTAGTAACAGAAGTTGCAGAAGACAGACCATAGGTAATTGTGTCAGTGATTGAAGCAGTGTTTATGTTTCCTGCCAAGTCTCTTACTTGAACATAAACTGTTTTTTCATCTGTTGCGAACAAAGTTATATCAACTTTGTAAACCTTTCCATCTGATCCCATTCCATAGACAGAGCTTCCAAGGTAAGCTACATCATTAATAGTAACATCTGTTGGCCTAAATGTATCATAATAAATTTGATAATCTACATTGTATGCCAGAACATTGCCATCAAGATTGGTATTCACAATCCAAAAGAATTCGCCATCTGGACTATCTACAAAACTAAGAAATTTAAAACCTAAGGGGGCCCCAATTTGTTTCGGCCTTGAAATAGCTTCTGGCTCGCCGTTTGTTTTAAACGTGAATACATAAATACTTCCATCAGAGCATCCTGCCCAAAGCTCAGAAGTTCCTGTATTGTATTGAATTGTATCTACTCTATCTTGAAGAGTGTTTAAAGTCAAAGTAAAAGTAACACCATTAGGAGTGTAATAGATAAGTCCCTTTTTAGATCCAGAAACACTTGAGCCAAGACCTATAAATAAATAGTTGCTAGTTTTTCCTAATGATAAAACTTGACTATCGCCAAAAGATCTTCTGGCTAATGTCACTCCATTGAAATTGTAAAGATATCCAATTCCGTCTACATCAAGACCAGTACCAATCCAAAGTCTATTACCATAAGACTGAAGAGATTTAACAGGTGGAAGTCCTGTCAAAATTACAGGAGAGCTGAAAGTAAGACCAGTCGTAGATTCTAGAATGTTTCCATTTTCAAGACCTACATAGAGCTTATTATTAAAAATTGATAAAGCATTTACAACAGTTGCAGAAGCATTATAAACTAATGTTGCATCAAGAGAGGTTGAATCAATACTGTAAATTTTATTACCTACAACAGCTATCAACCTATCCTTGAATGTAAAAATTTTATTACCGATTGCGGTTTCATCAACAATAGAATGTTCGTCCCATACCCTACTTGAATTAATTATGTCCCAATCATAAAACGTTGTACCATCTATAAATGCGATCCATCCCTCTTCTTGAGGATCTAATAATTCAGTAGTAGGAAAATTAGCAACTGCATATTCTTGCGAGTCTCTAAAGTCACTAAAATGAGAAATTCTAATTGCCTCTGTGCCAGACAATGTATCTCTTGCTGAAACTGTTGCAAGAGCAGAATTAGATTGATAATAATAATCACCTTTATATCTAATCCTTACGGCATAAAGCGATAATGCGGTGTTGAACACATACCTAAAATACTCAAGGGTGCCACTACTTGCATACATGAAAATAATTGGGGTCCAATCAGCATTTATAGTTTTCTTAACTTCAATTACATAATTTTTTGAATTACTTGCAGTCAATCCAAATTCTATAGATTTTATAGATGGATAAACTCCAGATACTTTATTTAAATAATGAACAAGATAGTAATTATAACCATCACCAATTGTTTCAAATGTATTAGGCTCATCAGCGCCACCAAATGTTGACGCTTCCCTAACAGTGCTTTCAAACACATCTTGCACAAAGTATGTGCCCCCCAATAAATTAGCTGGAGTTTCAGTGTCATTGTTAGTAGTGTAACAACCAAAATAGTGAACAAATAGTCCATTGAGTGTATTCAAAGAATCTTGATGTAAAAGAGTATCTCCAGATGGTGCATCTATATCATAAGTAACAGGGGGAGTTAAAAATCCTACTCTTCTTTCATAAAGAATACCATTTGGTACAGTTCCTGAATAATTGTTTGTAGCCCAGCTGATTGGATTAAAATAACCATAAGGATACTCTAGTTCTGTTGTGTCAACAGGCTCATCTGCAAAAGCCAACAGGGCATCTGGAGTTCCTGAATTATTTGTAACATAATCAGATGCTGCAGGATAGTAACTCACAGTCACATCCATGTTAGGTTTAACTGGAGAAGACAAGTATACTAAATAATTATTTCCAGCATCTGATTCTAGTTTAGAAAAGACTAAAGCAGTTGTTCCAATTGCTATAGTTCCTGTAGTTGATAATTGCCAAGCACCTACATTGGTTGCAGATCCTTGAGTGACGTAAACAGACATAGATTTAATTTCTGTTGGGGTATCTGCATCTGTTACTCTCGTTAAAACCCATGCAGTTGTAGAGGCAACTCCAACTGTGCTTAATCTATAAATACCATTTCTGGGTCCGTTAGTAGAGCCTGTAAAGTTTTTGACTAGAACTCTATCATTGAGAGCCAATGTTACTCCGTCAATAATTAAAACTTCTTGAGCGCCAGTAAGAGTAGCTCCGACACCAGATGTTCCATTATTATATGTGGCTGTCAAAGCCGCAGTGGTTGCTACTACACAGGAAGTTTTAAAGTTTGTGTAATCTCTTGTAACTCTGATAATTGGAACAGAAATACCATCAAATTTTACTTCAAAAAACTTGGGGTCTAATGCCGGTAGAATTGGTGAAGGATCTAGCTCAAAAGACAAAGTTATAATCTTGCCGTCGGCAGATGCGACTGCAGATAATAAACTGGGGGCAGAATCTACAAGAGCTTTGAATTGTTTATCTTCAGATAATTTGCTTACATCAGAACTGATCGATACAGACTGAGACTCATCAATTTTTTCTTGTTGCTTATTATTAATTTTTTTATTCTTTCTATTACGCCAACTCATTGTAATTATTATTTTACAACTCAGAGGTGCCCAATCCTATCAAATTTCGGATGGTAAAGAATTTTGATTAGTAATAACTCCAACTTGACCAGAAACAATAAGTGTATCTCTGTAAGAAACTGCAGCTAACGCTCTTATTAAGCCTTTTGTTGATCCAATCTTAGATGCATTTGGACTTTCTAATTTCCAAATTTCTTCATCTGGTAAATATGACCATGCTTTGAAGATTGAATCATCAGGGTTATCAGTTGTTGCCTTGTTATAGTAACCATCGGTTAAACACCAAGCGGAACCTGAGTGTGTAAGAATTTTTCTTACACCGCCCGCTGAAGGGAATCTGAAAGATGGATAGAATCCTTGTTTTTCAGCAAATACAGGCGGTATTACATGCCCAATGTGATATCTAACTGAACCCCAAATCCATGTAGAGCTTGAAGGGTCGGGAGTTAATTTACCAAAGCGGATGTACGATTTGTCTGATTCTTGAACAGCAAAATTATCTTGTTCAATGATAGGATCTTCATAATTACCTATCCAAAGTCTCACATCTGTCCTATTTGAACCTGATAATGCAAGTCTTACAGGAGTAAGTTCTTTTGTAATCGTGAAATGTCCAGCATTTGTAAGTACAGAAACGTAATCTATTTCTATTTTTGGCTTAATGTTGAATTGGTATTTAGAAAAATCTTCGAATTCAAAATATAAAGACCTTACTGGCCCAATCCAAGCAGGATTAATTATGAATGTATCATACTTATTTTTTATTGAAATGAATGTTGAATTGAATCTATAATCTTCAAAATTTTGAACAGACCCAACGCTGCTCCAATAAGTTCTCATCTTGATAGTAGGATTGAAAATAGTTGTGTTGTAAGAAATATCAGTTATTCCTAATTTCAAAATACCATCATAATGCATGTAGAAAATGTCGTTTGCAAATGATCCATTTGTAACCTTTATTCTAGAATTGGTTGTCAAATAGTTAGTTGGATTTGTGCTTACAGTACCTGAGGTATTAGTTGTAGCCCTTGTCCAGCTGCCAACAGCAACAATGTAAACACCATTTTCCTTAGGATCATCTTGAGATTTTACCAATACTCTGTTACTTGCCGAAATTGACACCGCAGAAGTAGGAGAAATCTGGTTGACTGCAGTAGTGCCAGAAAGTGTAATGTTTTCTACAGTAGCAACTCTTACAGTTTCATCAAAGTCGTTTATTAAATCTTGATTCTCATCCGTAACATCACTAAATTTTAATCTCACTAATAAATAAGTATTAGTGTCAGCAATAAATGGTGTCAAGTTCTCGACTCCAACAATAGGATCGCCTTTAACGCCCCCTTCTAATGATGAAGTGATTTCTAAATAATGATCTTCTCCAACTGTTGTTGTTGCTGTGGTGTTATACCAGTCAATGAATGTCTCACCAATAATAATAGATCCATCTTCAGTATAAAAATAAAAAATCTTACTATTATTAGTTGCACCATTTACAAGAGCAGTACTTCCAATAACTACAACAGTGTTTTTAGACATCTCTGACTTTTCATCAAAAATAGATGCCCTAAGGAATTTAGCCTTTAAGTCAGTGTAGCCTTTATTGTATACTTCGTAAAGGCCATTTTGACTCTTGTTAGTTTGATCTTTAACTAAGATGTAGTAAGGGCTTCCTAAATATAATGTAGTAATTTGAGTAAATGTAGAGTCACTAGGTCTTTTGTAAATTTTTCTATCTAATTCAAAACGGGCATAGCTTGATGAACCATATAAAGTAAATTTTGTACATGTTCCAAGGATTCTGCCTGCAGGCGTAAAGAATGTCTTTCCGACATAAGAAGATGCCGTTGCATTATCCCATGTCCCTGATGGCAAAGTCAAATCAACATAATTGTCTTCAAAATCAAAATTAACAGATAACAAAGTAGTAGCTAGATTTATTCCTTCTGCTATGGCAACGCTATCTATTGTTTGAGCGCCAACAGCATTGAATTCCAAATTTGCTCCAACACCTGGAGATGCAACATTGGCACCATCGTTATAAGTCGCGTTTAGATTTGCAGTAGTTGCAAGAGTTGCATCAATTATAATTTGCTTTCCTGGCTCGGCAAGTGCTTGCACAGTTGCAAATTTTTTAGCAATCCAACCTTGAGCATCAGCCTTGCCATAACCTTCTGGATTAATTGGATTGGTATCTTCGTCGGCTGCCTCAAGTGCAAAATTCCAAGTTTGAATCATGCCTAATTGAGGGTATTTTTGCTCTATAACAGAATAAGGTGTGAAAACATCATCTCTATTATAGAAAGACTTAGTAACTGTTGATGTACCGCTTGTTAAAGTCACTGAAGAAGTTGAAAATTTTACATTTACTATGTGGAAGCCATCGGCAACTTCAAAACCTTGAGATCCACTACCTGCAGAATGTCTCAATTCAAAGTCTAAGCAAAACGGTTCTTTAACGGTTGGCTTTCTATTAACTGCTTGCTCCCAGTCAGAGCCATCTTCAGCGGTAAATACTGTAGCTTGATCAGCAAAACCAGTCAAAGACATAACTTCTCGTAGGCCGCTTTCTGAATACTTTTCATCAATCAAAATTGGATTGATGATTTCTAGATTTTCTCTAGGATTGGTATTTCCATTATGGTAGAATTGCCAACCCCATCCAGCAGGGTCTCTGATAAAAGCATTGCTGAATTGAGTTGTTGACCAAGCTGCAAAATAATGAGCAAATGAAGTAGGTGTTTGTGACCAAGTATTATTATCAACTCCAACTTCAATGTAGTCATCAGAGCTTAAATAAAAGACTGTGTTTATGTTTGCTGAGCCAGCTGTAACAGCGACATTTGTATTACCAGTAATTTTAGACTGATAGTAAAAATCCATCGCTCTTGTTAAAATAGTTTTTTGACTTGCGCTTCCAACTTGAGTTACTACATAAATTCCATTATGTAAGGTTGTTGCTTGATTTTTGATCAAAACTCTATCATTTACAGCAGGGGTACTTCCATCTATGGACAAAGCTGCATTAGTTGTTCTTGATAAAGTTGTATTAGCATAAGTCCATGTGCCTGTAAGAGCTGATGCTGTCGCATACTTTACATCTGATAATTTAATAAATGAAAAATTATGATCACCAATGATTTCATTATTAATTCCTGGCAAAGGTCTAAGCTTCTCACTGTAACTGTGGATTTCTGGCCTATCTCCAATACCAGCCATGACCTGATTAGCAAAAGAATAAATGTCAGCAACAGGTAGAACAGATGATTCATACACGTCTATTTCACTTTTGCTTAAATTGAATGTAGATGTAACTTGGGTTACAATACTTGCATTTGTTTTATTTATTTTTCTATTGTATTTGAATACCTTTCCGCTATCAGTTCCTATAAACATTGCATTATAAGCAGAAGTTAAAGCAGTTATTGTCAAACTTTTATCATTAATTGGCTCTAATGATAGTCTTTCCCATGAATTTGTAACCAAAAATCCATCAATAGGCGCTCTAAACATAAAGCTTTTTGAGCCGGTTCCTAAATAGACATAGCTTTTAGTTTCATGCATGAATTGGTGCAAGCAAATAGTAGTTATAGGTATAATGTTTCCTGATAAATCTGCAGTCTCAAATATTGGACCAGAAACATTCAGTCCATCGTAAGACCATAATTTACCGTTACCAGAGCCTAAAAGAATTCTATTCTTTAAAGGCAACATACAAAGAATAACTCTTTCGCCAGATGGTCCTAAATTTAAAACTTTTTCAAATGAATTAGAATTCCATTTCCAAATTTGTGATTCTGAACGATAAATAGTGCATTCAAATAAAGATGTAGGCGTGGATGAAGGCAGATCAACAACAACCAAATAACCCTTTGAGGAATCTACATAAAATTTGGGGGCGGCCACGGTCTCGTCAGAAGCAGATGCTGCTCTGTTGTACTCAGTATCATTTATGACCAATGTAATAGTATCATTATTGCCTACATAAATTTTTCTGTTGTACAGACCTGTGGCCAATGATTTAATTTCATAAGCGTTTTCATTTTCGCCTGACCAAGATGTGATTGCTTCAAAAGTTAATTGCGAAGGTATAAATTCAAAGAACTTGATTGCAGATAAGTACACAGATTCTATGTTTGTATTAGGATCTAACCAAGTAACCTCATCTACTATAATCAAGTCTCTATTAAATTCAGTTATTCCAAATGCACTGAATTCATTTCTGCTTAAATAAGAATCTTTGTAAAGTGTATTCCACACACCAGATGGCTGTTGAGCATTATTACCATAGTCTCTTGTTTGAACTTCAATTCTTTTCAAACCAGGAACATTTGCAGTACTAAAATAATTGCCACTGTCTGGATATTCTGGGTTTTCATCACCACTCATTGCAGCAAAAGCATTTGGAGAATTTGAAACCAGAGGCTGCTTAATTACATCTGAATAAGGGAACCAAGCAGAATAGTCACCAACTCCATTGCCGTCAATCAATCTAAATCTTACATCTTTTACAGATGAAACTGAATCATTTGCTGAAATTTGGACTATTACGTTGGTCTCATTAGTGTAATCTAACGCTATGCCATCTGGTGCAATTATTTCTACACTTGAAGTTGGTGCTGTTGTATCTACTAAGCCCATCAGTTGTGCATTAACAGTTACAGGATAAGATTGGGTTATGTTACCTACTTTATCCATGGTCTCAACCCAGATTCTTCTAGGTCCATCAGTTCCCAGGTTTTGAGGGTCATAACTTGAAGAATTTGTGTAAGGATCGTCTAGCCCATTTGGAGTTTTCGACCAAGAGCCATAATGATAAATTGAATAAATTGCTTCATCGTCAATAAGATTTCCAGATTCATCTCTCTTTTTGAATGCTTCCCAGTCAAGCCATTCTGAATAAAAGACAGTTCCAAAATCTGTTTCTTTGGCAACTCTAAACAGCCAGTTTCCCGATAATGCATCATCAGCGCTTATGTTAATTACTGTTGATCTCAAACCAGGCTGCAATACTGTAGTAATTGCAGGTCTTTGTATCTGATCTAGAATTAAATCTTCATCAAGGGTCTTTGGACCCTCTCTGTCAACAATTACAGTCTCGGACAAGCCTGAAGCTTCCGATGAGACTAAAGCATGGGATTCAGCAACAACTCTCATTTGAATTGAAGCACCGTGGAAAACATTTTCATATCTCTCACGGAATCCATGAAACAATTTAAACCACATCCATGGAACTATTTGCCAACCAGTTCCCTGTAAATCACCAGCGGGAATACCTTCTGGAAGAGCTGTATCAGTGTTGTCTACAAAGACTTCTGTAGATAACTTATCAAAACCCTTTGCTCTAGCTATGTTCACGCCCTTTGGAACTTTTACGACTAGGTAGTATTTCGTTGAAGGAGTTAAGTTATCAGTTTCAAATGCAGCACTAATATCAAATTGAATCAAGCTGTTATTTGGCACATTAAACCCTGCTTGGGCTATATCGGTTTGAGTCTTTAATTCTCCATCAATCCAAGCTGCTGTTATTTCTGCACCTATGTAACTTGTAATGTCAGGGGTAGCTGGAGCAGTGTATTCAAAAAATTTAATTTGGGGGCCGTCAAGAAAATCTCCAGCAACATTATCTCTTCTGGTATCTTCAACCAATAATTCTAATAAATGTGGGAATAGCTCAGTCTCTCCAGCAGTTCTTGATAAAGGAGTGAATTCTTGAACTAAATATCTGTAATCTAACTGACTATGATTAGATTTATAAGCATAGTCTCTAAATTCGGTATTTCCAGCCAACATTAATTGACCTAATAAAGGCTTTTGATAGGCTGAGCCCCCTATTGATTTAACAAAGTGTCGCTGGTTAGTTAAATCGGTTTCTTCAGTATTTAATTTTGGTGGAAGGCCAACAATTTCTACATCTCCAACATAAGCCCTTGAGTTTACATTAGTAGGCGCAGATGTTTCATCTCCAAAATCTAAAGCCAGGTTACTTCTGGTGCCCATTGAAACATACCAACCAGATCCCATTCTTGCTGTTGGTAAATCTCCCGCCTGCTTATAAGATGTTATTAATTCGCCATTTTTCTTTATAGTAATCCAAATACCTTCACCGAACATAGGCGAGCCGCTTATTGTAAGTTCTAATTTCTCTGCATAAACATTTTTATATAAAGAAATAGCTACACCAGTGCCGCTTGTGTTTGCATTATCTGTGAGAATTACAAGCGTATCACTTTTGATTTGTTTTACTTTTCCAATGTATACGCCGCCATAGTAGAGTAGATCAGAAACGTTCAATTCTGACAGAAACGAAGTATCAACACCAGTAATTTCATCAGTTGCGTCATCAAAAGTACAATCGCCACTTAGATTAGATGCAGAAACATTTTGGTATGGGCTTAGAATTTTTGTTTCAATCGAGTTATCAGATTTTCTATGAATCAAACTGATGTTTTTTCTCAATTGATCAAACAAAATCATGAGTGTAGGCTTGTTCAAAAATTCAGATGAATTCTCATTCGAATTATCACATCTGGTGCCCATGGGTCTATCAGGTGTAACGCCAGATAGTGCTGGTTCAGGACTCAATGCAACATAAAATTGGCCTTGAACTATTTTTAAATCAAATGAAATTTTTGTTCTATCTGAAAATGATGGCATCGCTGCATTGATTTCTGCATAAGATCTATTATAACCATCATCAGTTGGCAAATCAGCTATTAAATAATAGCCGTCTGGATCGTCTCCTGAACCTGCTGTTGTATCATTTTCATTTAATTCAATCCATGTTCCATTTGAGATTGCTGTGGCCCAATCAGCATAGCTTGTGAATGTAGACAAGCTTGTATCTATTAAGATATCATCAGTCTTGCAGTCGCCTAAATCAACATCAAGTAAAACTCTTCCTGTGCCATTTATAATTTCGTCAATAGTGTAATCAATTTCACCATCAATACACTCAACTAAAACAAATGCTATAGCTTTACCAAGTGTAACGCCATCAGAGTAATCAAAATCTCCAAGGCCATCCAAAGTTGCGCTGCCTAATAAATAAGAACGTGTTTTATCTGAGTCTGGAGTAAAGTATCCTCTTAAAACAAATTTTTCATCATAAGAATTTGGAGTTCCAACTGCTGATGGACGCTTTAGTTTGGATAAATACAATTCTAAATTTCCACCATCTGCTAAATCTTTGATGATTTTTCTTGAAATTGAAGTTGTTTGTAATGTTGTGCCTGTACCACTTACTCTTTTGATTACACTTGCCTGAGGCATAAAACCATAAGAATCATTTTGAACATTAATTTTAAGTTCTGCCTGCAAAGATTCTGAAGGAGTGGTGGTGTCACTTCCTTCTATTTTACTAAAACCTATGGTTAAATTATATTCACATAGATCATTTGGTATCTGAACAGAAACATGTGCCTGAGCAAAAAAATCTGGAGTTTTGATAGTCGGTCTGTTTGCTCCAGCAGTGTAAGTAGGATGCAATCTTCTTCCATCGCCAGCAACTAGGGTTCCAGATTCTGTTGTATTAACAGTTAAACTTCCAGGAGAAGCTAAAGCCATAGATCTGGTAGCAGTATCAAAATCCCATCTTCTTAATACAATTGCCCCCAAAGGAGGAGTTACATCAGGAAAGATGTTTCTAAAAGTAGTTGTTGTTCTATTAGATGCAAATTGATGTTGATATTGTGCAATTGTGCTTGGTAAAGGTCTGTACTCAATGAGATCAGCAGAGTATCTAGCGACTCCCGTGCCATAGAGATTTGAAGCACCCTCTTGTGCAGCTTCGAATCTGAATAATGATTTTTTACCAGTGTATCCCTCTGCTCTTGTGACTACCTTAGGAACACCTGGCTTGATGCCAGATTCTGGTTGCCAATAAATCTGGTCGAAAATACCCAATGAATTTGGAAAAGTGCCTAGATTTCCCTCTATTGATTCAGCAGTGACTTTGAAATAAACTGTAGATAAACCACCATTTGCAGAAAGCGGCCAATTTTCAATGATAAATAAATCAGAACCAGAATTATCTACAGTTCTTGCCCCCAAAGATGTATTTTGAGGATCTCCAAAAGAAGCTTGATCAATTGTAAAAATAAAATTCTTATTTGAGCCTGTTACTTTATTATTTGTGGCAGGGTCGTATGCTGTTGAATCGTATGGCCAATCAGAAATTGTGATTGTGGAATTAGCATGAAATTCAGGGTCGTTTGAAATTTGTAGCGTTTTAATAGTTTTGAGATCAACTGGTTCTCTTAAATCGGTATCGACAAGAGAAATTCCAAATGTCAAAGCAACTTTATTTTCATTTACTGAGGGTGATAAACTCAATTTACCCGTGAAATAGTTTGACCCTTCATTGAGAACAAAATCATCATTTAAAAATACGTTATTTAAATTTGGGGGTAATAAGAGTTTTACATCAATCGGCATTTTAGATTAACCAAATACAAAGTTTTATTTTATAGTTTTTAATATTCTTTATACAGGGGGCGGAATCCCTATGAAACTAGAATAAATCTATCTCTGTAGTTGGGCTTGCAAACTCTTCATATGTGGTATCTAACTCATCTAGTTGCAGTGGTAAAGACACTTGTTGAATAATATCTGTGTAGACCGCAAAGTATGCAAATCCATCAACACTGTACACTGTGTCTTCTTCGTAAAAAACATACTCGCCATGATACACTGAGTTTTGACCAGAATCAGAAATCTTTACTAAATTAATAAAATCGGGGGCTGCAACAGTGTCTTCACCATTTGGCAAATAAATCAAAAGCTTAACTGATGCATCTGGCAATTCTTGGTTACAAACAATTCTAAAGAATAGTTTTCTAGAGTTAGGCCCCTTGCCCAAATTATAGTAAGTAAGATCTTCTTCAGGCATGGTTGGATCATACACAGGAACTGTGGAAATTACAGGAACTCCCAGTCTAATTGGGCGACCTCTATAATGAACGTTGTCTGTGTAATCATCAAAGATACCCAGAGAAAATTCAGGGCCTCTGGATCCAGCAATCACAAAGGTGTCTGTTGCACTTAAAATAGACACAACAGGATCTGGCTCTGGATCAGGTGCTATTGCAGCTGTAAGTGATGAAAAGGAACCTTGATCAAAAATTTCTATTTTAGAACTTGGTCCATTACATGTAACAGTTAAACTATTATTCCCAAAACTTGTTATTTTACAATCAATAGCTTGTAGCTTAACAGTAGTGTTATCATTGAGATAAATTGCTGCATAGTTAGAATTATAAGAAATGTCTATGATGTTTGAGAAATTTAATTTAATGCTTTTAATGTTGAAGCTATTCTGACTAAAAGCTATGTTAATTTTGCCAAATTCTTCATAAATAGCAAGATTTGTTTTTTCTTCTATTGCAAAAATAAATGCATTTTCAAGCGAACTTACCAGATTTGCATGATTTACATTGCTGATTTGTAAGCTAAATGAAACATCCCCAAGAGAAAAAATAAAATTATTTTCTTCATTATTGAATTTAAAATTTAAAAAAGTATTTTCCATTATCTTACTCAGAAATCAAAAGATCTCCATTTTCTGTAAACTGTAAACCAACTGGGTGATTGAGGTTTTGTTCTCCACTGCCCCATTCTAATTTTATATTACCAGAAGAATCAAATTTTACAACCTTGCTGCTTAAACCATTTGTAACTACATCATCTAGTAAAACCCAATAATGAAGGCCATCCTGATCTGGTAAAGCTCTTATAGCATCAAGTCCCAATGTTGCAAAGCTAACAGGGATTGTGTTGGTAGCAGTTGATTGATTAGAAATTTGATTTATAATTAAAACTCTACCATCATTGCCAGACTGGGCAGGTGCTGCAACTAATAGATTTCTATTATTCAAATCGATTCCATTATTCATAAGGTAAGCGCTTCCGCCCTTGCCCTCAATAAATTTAACTTTATCAATTCCTATTTGGAATCTAGAAATGTTAGAACCTAAGCTATCATATCTATTTACCGAATAAGCACCACACGCTGCAACAACCCATTGATCTTGTTCTATAACTTGAACAGAAATAGGTGAGAACAAGTTATCCATTGCAACTTTACCAACAAAAACTTTAACCTTAACTGGAGTTTGCCCATCAGGTCCCATCAAAGTATCATCAGTAGTTGTTGTGCCTTCGGGCAGTATTCCATCATTATTGAAGTCACCATCGACTACTACTATGTCATCTGGAATTAAGCCTTGGAAAGCTACAAATTCTTGACTTTGAAATTCACCAGTTCCGCCAACATTCTTGAATAAATTTTTGGGGCTAGTTAAATAACTTGGCAATTCGCTTCCATAATCTGTTGTCGAACCCCCAGAAGAAGTGTCGTATGCTATGCCATCGTTACCGTTCCAAGAAACAGCTCCATCCTCTATGTTAACATAAATGTCATTTACGGGCCAAGATTCAACCTGAGTTTTAGTGGCCCCCTTAAAAACGACTTGGATTGTTGCTGATTTTTGTCCTTGGTAAGCGGCAGTTGTTGGAATGTTTGCTCCATTACCAGCCCCGCTAGACCATGACACAGGGCTAAATAGTGAAACAGTGACCTGATCATCTGCATTTCTGCCAGTATTATCAAAAGAAATAATTTGATCTGCAGATTGTATGTTTATTTTGGCTTGATCATTAATTAGCAAGTATTGGCTGAAACAAATATAAAGTGTTGAAAAATCTTCATTATAATAAGCAGTTAGAGCAGCAAAATCTCTGACATTTCTTTTAAGCCTAACATTGCCTTGTATTGCTCTTACAAATTCTCCAGCTTCATCTACTTCAATTACTCTATCGTTTTGTGTGTCCGCAAAAACTACATGATTATTAGGCATGATGTATGCATCTCTTGCTTTTTGCAAACCATTTAAATTAGTTTTATTCCAAACTTGGTAAGGTGTTGAAAAAGCTATACCAAAACTAATTTCTACTTCTTCATTAGAGGCTTCATAATAAGTAGAAATACCTGAAGTATCATACTTTAAAAATTTATAAGCACCAACTTTTGAAGAATCGGATAATTGTAAAAAGTCTGTATTGCCATTTGACAAAAACACAGAACCAGTGTAACTCACACCAGCATTTGAAGTCAAAACTAAATTTGTATTGTTTGTAATTGAACTTACTGTACCAAGTGCTGTTCCAGTAAGATAATACAAAACATCTCCAACGGCTACTTCGCTTACAAAAGCTGTCCCAGTGCCACTTACATTTGCACTACCGCTTACAAATTGCAAAGTACCGGTCAAAGTTTCACCAGCACCAAATGGACTTGTATTTGTTACAACTCCTAAGTTGTTAAAAGTCAAACCTTGATTAGTAAATTGATATCGAGTATCCCAGTATTTGTCGCTCGCTACACCAGCTCTAATGTAAGATAATCCAACTTTATCAACGACTGGAGAAGCCAATCTATCAGTTGATGGCGCCAATACAACTTTGATATCAATCCAACTTCCTTTACTATTTTGTGAAGAAATAGTATTATCAGTATTGATTTCATAGAAAGCAGCATTGTTTAAATTTGCTTCAGAAGACGCAACTCTTGTAAAGAATCTTACAGTGGCCCCATTTATTTCGTTTCTTACTTCTTCAATGACATTGGTAAAATTTGGATTACCTGAAGAATCATTGAATCTAATTACAAGTTGACCAGTCTCGCTGTAAAATTTTTCATTCCAAACAAAAACTGAACTGTCTGGACTTGCTGGAATTTCTTCTTCAGGGATGCCATTAATTCTAGCTTGCTGCGCCCTTTTAAAGCCTTCTAAAGTTAGCTTTGATGAGTTGGAGTTTAAATCTGCGTCTTTGAGTTGAATAATTAAATTATTATCATCTCGCCATCTAAATCCGAATCCAACAATTTGTTGCTTTTGTGCTTCGGTAAAAGTTGATAAGAATGCATCAATGTTGAAAGATTTGATGTCTTCTTCTGAATTATCAGAATCTAAAGTATAAAGTGTTACTTCAGTTGATTTATTAATTGTTTTTGCATTATTTGTTTTATCAAATACTACAGATGTACCACCAGATGATAACAATAAAAATAAGTAAACATCAGAGTTGGCATTACTAATTGCATAAGAAATTGCTAATTTATCTACGCCAGTAAAATCATAAGTGACATTGTTATTACTTGAATCTCTAAAATACTTGACTTGATAAAAATCAGTAAAACGGAATGTTCCGGTCTGGGTATTATTAAGTTCACCAAATTCAGCAAATGTCCACCCTCTTGAAGTTGGGAAAATTGGAGTGTAAGAACTCAATTCTGGATTTGATAAATTAATAAACCTGTATGGCCTTGATAACATAAAATAAGCTGGATCATCAGTGCCAACTATTTCAATAAATTTAGAATTATTTCCACCAGTGAGTGTGTATGTAGATTCATATTCTCTTTGGAAGTCTATGTCTGTTCGCCAATAAACATTATCACTAGAGATTGTAGAAGGATTGCCCCCTATTATTCTATGTCCTACTTTATCAATTTCAGCTAAAGAAATGTCACCTGGAACATAAATTTCACTATTTACATTTGTTAAATCTGTTTCTGCGTCCCAATCAGAATAATAAGACACAAAACTATCATCCGCATTGTATCCAGGCTGATACATGATAACATTAACTAAGTTTTTATCAATCTCTCCGAGGCCTGTTTGTTTTTTAAGCGCTAAAGTCAGCTGCAGCATGTTTGCTACAAAAAGATCAGAAAGTCTAGATCCTGTAGGATAAGTTAAGTCTGACAGCAAGGAATCAATTTCTGAGTGAGTGAGTGTTCCTTTTGAAGAAAGATTATTATGATCTATTTGTGGTAATCTTTCGGGGGCTAAAACACCTTTAGTTATTTTGCTTGCATCTAAATCAGAAATAAAATCGCCAGATAATTTACCTTGCACATGAGCTGACAAATCGATTGGGCTTGGGTTTCTTGTTCCACCAATGTGCTTATGGGCATTGACTCTAGAAGCAAGTGTGTTAAAGAGATTTATAACAACTCGACCATTAGTGGCATCATTGTTGATGGTATAAGAAAGCCCATTTTCGCCACTACTAATTGTGACTGCTCCAAGTCCTACATAATAGTTAGGGTTATTAATTTCAACCAATGAAGCCACAAATGTAACGGTGCCAAGCTCTGGTGAAGTCTCATTTGTCGTAGCATAAATCCAAAATTTGGATGGATAGGAAACAACAGGCAATGAAAGTGTTGTTGGATTATCTGTTTTTAAGTATTTCCATGCAACATGCCCTTGCCCTTTAGAAATTTGAACTTGTGCACTAGTGTTTGTTGAGAATTGAATTTCCCAAGATGGGTCAGTTGCTCCAGATTCTTCTAAAACACCATTCCCAAAAATAGTATAAAGATGCTGAACATTATTTTCAATGGCCAAAAATCTTCTTTGGTCCATGTCCAAAAGCTCGGATGTTAAATCTCCAGGCTCTAAATATCCAAATCCATAAATGTTTGTTTTCTTCATTTTTATTCTTGATCAGGTTTATATTTTGCTGTAATAGTTTCTAATCCCCAAGTTGAAAATCCCCACCTAAAATCTGTATCTTTTTTATAGTAATTCGCATCTTGTTGATATGGGATTCTACCAATTTGTTGATTTAAAATTGAACCATCAGGAAAATTAATTTTAGGTACTTGTGCATCAATAGCTGAATTTATAGCGTCTGATAATGTTCTAAATCTTGGCATTTTATAAAATCCTTGGGAAGTAGTTTCCAGTTATTGATGCTGTAATAATGTTTTCTTCAGCTGTAATTGAATATTCTACCGCACTATAATTATATTCTCCACTAAAATCAACAAACCCTGAATCTTTAAAAGATTTGACTGTAAATCTGCTGTGTGATTTTAAAGGCTTAGTAACATAAATGTTTAGTTTCAGTTCTTGGTAAGTAATTCTAGAGGCATTTTCATAAACTTCAAACTGCTTTCTTGCTAATTGATTAGTTCTCACTAGAGAGTTTTGGTTATCTTCATTACTATAAAAGATTTTATTAAAACCAACATAGCCTAAATGCTCTTGCTCTAAATTCTCTCCCTCGGTAACTAGTTGGTTTAGTTTATCAAAAGATTCTTCAGACAATGCTCTGTTTATAAAAGTTGAGTTTGATTGTAAAAACATTGGCTCATTATCATACCTTCTGCCTACAAGCCAAATCTCTGAATGCAGGTTGCTTACCTCGGTAGTTTCTGACCACCCAGCTTGATTTCCTTGAACAATTCCATGTATTAAATTAGCATTTGGGTCATCAATTAATCTATCAGGATCATTTGCTAGCTTTTGTTCATCTGAAGATTCTCCAGCGAGCCAGAGCTCTTCAGGAATTTCATCTCCTCTTAAAGAAAATACATAATTTTCATTTTCTGCATCCCATCTAAACACAGGCAAAAATGTATTAAAATAACCACTTCTATCTGAGGTATAAATCAAATGTTGAAGAATTTCTGTTAAAACTTGTTTAATTTTATTTGATACGTTTACTTGAGTCAACCTATTATTCACAGATGATTGATAGATAGGGTCACCTTGGTATCTATTAAAATAGTAATCGTGAAGAACATCGAATGCAGTTGGATCAGGCTTTGGTCTTGGCTTATAGTATTCGAATAATCCAGCCAGTTCGAAAGTATCTTCCAAAAGACCCTTATAAGTTCTCAACCCCAATCCGAAGTATGATAAAAATGGGAATCTAATATTATCTAATAAATAGTCACCCAAATCTTGACAAGTTAAAGTTACAGAAAACTGATCAGAAGATCTGTTAACAGTAACAGTATTAATTATTCCCTGAAAATATACATGTTCATCTTCGCCATAGCCACATTTTAATGTTATAACTAGTATGTTCTCTTGAAGTGCATTTAAAATTTGCCTTCCAACATTGTCATTCGTTATGTTTGCTAAACTTATTGTTGCAGTTGATTCTTTGTAGGAAAGATTTTTGTTTTTATAATTTTCATTGATTTTTGCAGAAACAAAGTACTTAGAAATGTCTGAGTATTTGCCCCAAATTGATTGAACCAATTTATTAGGTTCTGTTTCAATTTCTTCTTCTTTGAAATTTCTAGCATAAAAGAATACTGGGCCTTCGATTGTTGTTTCGTATCTTATTTTGCCTTTGAACAAAGTTCTTGGATCGTTTGATTTTGATGTATTTTCGGTTGTACTAATTTCGAAGTATTTTAACTCTGGATCTGCCTCATAATCGTCATAGGTTTTTTTAATTTTGTCCTCTGTAAATTCACCAGAATTTATTCTTCTCCAGTCACTATAAAATGTTGGCCCTTCTTTTCTTTTTGTTAGAGGATCGCTATCTTCTTTTAAATATGGATTTGCCCTTTGAATAAAGTTTTTATTGATATTATCTTCTGTGCATGAGGCCAAAGCTAATTGGTCATTAGTATGAATGTTAAATTTAATGTTTATTGAAGAATTACCATCTGCGTTTGTGTAAGTAGTTCCACTAGCTGCGGTATTCAGAATAGAATCAGCATCATAAGAATCAAAGCAAATTGGACTATAGGTGAAGCTACAGTTGAAATTTTCAATCAATACTTGCACAATGGCATGATGATCTATAAATGGTTCATAAACTTTAGATTCATCTGTGCCTATGCTTTGCGGCTCAAAAACATTCCAGCTACTAACTTCTTTGTCAAAGCCTACATACATGTTTGGGCCAGCAAAATGAATAAAAACATCTAGTGTTCCATTATTAATGATGGCTTTGTTATTTAAATTTAGTGAATCATACTGCTTTGTTACAGGATTAGTATAGCGAAGAATAGTTGCATTTTCGTTTATTATTAAAAAAAATTGTGTAATCTTATCGCCATAAGATTTTGTACCAAAATTTCCAAAAGCTAATCTTAAAGATGACTTACTTGTATTGCTGCCAGATTTATAAAATGAAAAATCTGTTAAATTACTAAATCTTATCCAAAATCCACAATTATAACCACCTTTGGCTTTAACAGTTTTTGAAATAAGACTATTTGATCCCGGTTTAGAAAAATAAATTTGAGGACCTTTGTAAACTAAATCATCTGATAAAGGAAAGATTCTTTCGAGCAAACTTATACTATTGGCTGCATTTACAATTATAGATGGTATAGATGGACCGACTGCTGTTTCAACGTGCGGAACCCCTAAGCTTTCATAATTTACAACACCCAAGCCAGGTACTATTTTTTTATTCAAATCATCGTTTGTAAATTGCTTCCAGATGTTCCAGGTTGATTTTTCTATGCTTTCTGATGAAATTTCTTGTTTTTTTAATGGAATGTATCCAGAATTTCCCAAATTGAAATAATCAGTTACTGAACTATAACCAGAAGGACTATTTAAGCCAGTTCCTGTATTTAAAGTAATTCCTTCAACATCATCAGGGATTGTATATGAAATAGCACCATTGAAATCGGATTTAGATGCGCCTTTCAACAAATTATAAACTGGGTGGACTTTGTCTGGCAGGATACTTCCCTCAACAAATGTTGCCATTGGAGCACCTATCGTAAGGTTCAACCTTGGCATTGCCCCTCCAGCCCCCTTTGTAAGAGTTTTGAAATTTTTTGAATAATTAGAATTTACTTTTGATTCATAATTTGCGCTGAAAGTTGATGCTTGATTATTTTCAGGCATTCGGTGTCTAGCTACAACAGAATCTAAAGATCCTTGCTTAGATAATTTCAAAGCTCCCAAAGTGCATTTGATGTTGAGTTGTTTTGGTTCTTGCATTTTTTATTTTGGTGACAAAATCATAATCATTGATCTGCCGTCTAATTGTGCTGGTTTTTCGACTATAGATATTCCTGACGATGACTCGACAATCCTGTTTATCAAAGTTTCTGCTAAATGTGGGAAGGCTACTTCTCTTCCCTTTAATTTTATAAGAATTTTTACTTTGTTGCCGGATTTTATGAACTTAGTCAAATTTGTGATTTTTACATTAAAATCGTGTTCTTCTATCATGACACCAAAATTTAAAGTTTTTATTACTTGATGTTGTTTTGTAATTGCTTGTACTTTATTTTTTTTAGATTGCTGGTATTTAAATTTACCATAATCCATTATCTTACAAACGGGAGGATCTGCCTTAGGGGAAATCTCAATGATGTCTAGACTTAATGATCTCGCATGTTCTAAAGCTTTAATAGCAGGCATCACGCCTTGCTGCTCTCCATTCTCATCAATTAATCTTACTTCTCTCAACTTTGGCAAGTTGTTAAAGAATCTTAATATTTGATCATTAATTCTAGGCTCAACAGTGTTCTTATCCAAATTATTTTCCTTATTGTTTTTTAATATTATAGTACAATTTAATCACCAATTTTAATGGGGTTTGCAACAAGGCCACCTGGCGTTACTTCTCTAACAACTAAATCGCCTGAAGGCAGTTTGTAATAAACGAAAATGTTTCCTGCAAATCTGTCATTATTGCTAACTACTAAACCTGGAGCTTGCATGTTTATGTCAACTTCATCGTATGAAGGATCGTTTTTATTTATAATAATTTTATTCTTAGCATAAAGCTGTTTAAAAAATTGGTTAGCCTTATTTGTCGTTGTGTCAAAATTTGAAGAACCAGCTATCAAGTAAACTGGGTTTACAGCATAATTGAAACTTCCATTGTTCAAAGGCAAAGAACTAAATTTAGTTAAAAATAATTTACCCGAGCACCAGAACACTAAATAGTACATAGAGTTATAGAATTTAAGTACTGGACAAAAGACATTCAAATTTTCATTGCCAGTAATTTGACCCATATCTACTACTTCAAATACATTTGAAATAGAATTTGATGTAGAATAAATCATTCTTGCACAAATTTTATTATTCAATCCATCTAAAACATAACAAATTAGAGCATTTCCAGAATTATCAATAGCAATTCCAGTAAATGTTTCTAAAGCGCTAAAACCACTCAAATTAGGTGCTACAACTAATGGCTGAGATGTGTCATAAACCGCAGATTCAGAACCATCAATTAAATAGTTGTAAGATACAATCTTTGAAACTACTTTACTTTGTGAATTGATGTTAGAAAAAACACCTGGATTATTATAATTTAAAGTTTTTACAATAATAGATCCAGGATTTACATAGCCTGCTATGAATACATTTTTAGAATTTTTGCTAAAAGCCATTGATGCTTTATTAATGTCTTTTGCATACTGAAGCAATAATTGTTGTTCGAAACTTTGAGTTTCATTAGGTGTTTGCCATTTATTCAAGTATCCATTTGATAAATTTAATGCAATTTTATTCTGACTTGTACTATCATCTGAATTTTCTACCATAATAGCAGGCAGTGATGTATCGTTTTGTTGATCATTAAAATTAAAAATTTCCAAAGTGGGATTTTCTCCCGACAAAGGTATAAGATTTGATCCTGATACAACACCCTCTTGATTAGGATTTGAAATAGGATCAGATAATCTATAGTAATTTATTTGGTTTGTTAACGAAAGGGTTTGAACTGTATCGGTTGCAATGGAATTTTTAGCAACATGAACAACTGAATTTTTAGAATTACTCTCTGTAGCTGCAATTTTTTCATCTTTACTTATCCTTTCATCCAGAAAAACAGTTCTATAAGTTATTTCTTTGTAAAGAACGTCTGATGGTTTTTGTATAAAATTTACCTTTATTTCAGCTTCCATGTCATCGGGCAAGTTTACAAACCAAGTTGGGGAATAAATTGCTCCACTGATAGTAAAATCTTTATCAATTGGTAAATAATCTTCAAATTTTGATTGTGATGCAAACCAAAATTGCTGAGAGTCTAAAGAAACACTTGGCACAAGCTGTAAGTCTTCATAATTTATAGCGGCTGATACTATGCCTTCATTTCTCAATGAAAAAGATAACAGTCCCTGACTTAAAGTAAGCTCAATGTCATTTATTCTCAATCCGTCTGGTTTATTATTCAAATTTGTTTTTATTTGAGCGATTTCTTCATTTGTAAGTTCTTTGCCAGTTGAGGAATAAGGATAATAGTAAACCCTAAAAACAATTTGACAATCATTGTAACTCACATAAAAAGGAACGTTTATTTGAACAGATTTATTTAACTCAAATTCATTTATAGAAATTGGCAATTCATAAAAACCAGAAATAAAAATTCTCTCAGTTACTTTTCCATATCTGCTTACAAAAAATGCAGCTATTTTAATTTTATTTATGATTAATGAATTGTCAAAATCTAAATCAAATTTAATTTTAAAATTAATAGTTCCTTGGTTAATTTTGCTATTTATAAAAGAATTATAATCAGTTACAAAATCTACAAAATAATAAATACTATTGTCATCAACTAAAGAGTATTTAGGAATTTTTAAAACAATTTTTTGAGGTTCGGCAGATTGCCTTAGAGCCAAAAGATCTTCATAGGCATAAGAGTTAGGAAAATTTACTTCATCTATTTTTTTGAAATTTTTATTATATTCTAAATACCCATTGAATTCAAGTGATGTATTTAAATATGTACTTTTACTTAAACTAAATGTCAAAGTGCTAAATAAATTATTTGTCACATTGTTATATGAAAAAAATCTTTGAGGAGCAAGTGCATCTTTAGTGTTTTTAACAATTGGAGTTTCTAATAGTGTGTTATTAGAATCCAAGACAATTTGAAATGATGGTGAGTTTATCTTATCAACTAAATTGGGATTATTGCTATCATTTAAATAGGAATGAACATACAGGCCAACAATTAATTTTACAGTTGGCTGATCTTTAAATGGTATGTAAGAATTGTTTTTATCAATCAATCCATCTGTAAATTTAACTATTTCAAAATTATTTATTTCACTTATTAAAGGAGCTGATACTAATAAGTCATTCAAAGTATCAGGAGTGCCTATAACTATCTTTGAACCATTCTCTCCAGAAGTATTAGTGTAACTTTTGATGATAATTTCTGTTTCAGAATTCCTATACTTTTCTGGATCATTATAGTCTAATGGTTCGCTTCCAGGATGGAACCACATTCGCAAATAAACATGTGAACTAAATAAAAAATTGGGGTCATACGAATTTCCTGAAAAGTTGAATTTGAATACACCCTTTTTAAAACTGATACTGCTTCCAAAAAAATCATCTTGAAGATTTAATTCAAAAACTGCTAGCGGCTTATTGGTTGCTAATGAACTAGAGGTTTTAATGCTTCTTATCAAAGTTTTTACACTTGATGAAGAAACTCCAGTAGTATTTAATTCCAAAGTTGATTTTTCTGTGTAAGTTTGCCCTCTAAAAAAACTTGTTTCTTCTGAAAGCCCTGTGCTGTTATTTGATACTATCAATCTATACCAAGATTTATCATTACCATTTAGATCATGGAATAAATAATCAGAGATAAACTCTATTTTTTCTTCAGAAAAAATTTCAATTTCTTGAGTTGTTTTGGGAAAACTAAAAATAGATTTCCAATCAGAAGATGAGTTTGGTTGTGCACTTGTATCAACTCGTTGAACAACTATTTTATCTACCCAGTCTTTAATAATAACATCATTACTTCTAACTAAAACACCATTTATTCCAGAAATTTTTTGGGGGCTCAAATAAAAAACACTTGATTTTTTGCCTAATGTGGGTCCCACAAAGACAACTCTGGCATTAGAGTATAATCCACCAGATAAGAAAGAGCCAAAATTATCTTCGAAACCAGCAATAATAAATTTAACATCTAGTGTATGTGCAAATCCTCTGGAGTTAATTTTATCATCAGGACAAAATAGTTTTAAACTAAAAGCAGGATTGTCATTTTTTGGCCAAATGAAATTATTTACTAAATCCAAAACACCAACTGAAATTTCCACTGGAATAGCATAAGATAAAATTGAACATGGAAAATTTTGGTCTCTAAAATTTACTTTGCCAAAATTAAAAAGCATAATGTTATTGAAAGTTAATTTCAATTTTACATTACTGTCATTGATGATTTTAATTCTGTTAATGGTTTTGAAATCATTATTAGATTGTGGATTTGCTTTGGTAGTGAATCTGACGTTTGTGTTTTTAAATTCCTGAGATGAATCAAATTTGTCATAAAAATAACCTGTTGATTTTAATTCACTTTTGTCAGCTGGAAATTGCTCAGCTGTATCGTCATCATCTGTAGAAGTGTAAATTTTTATTTTAATAAAAGAATATTTACTCCAATCAACATCCATAATTGTTGAAGATGGGCCTTTTTCTCTAAATGTTTTGACTTTTTCAATGTCTTGCTCTTTGTCACTTACATTTGATGCTTCCATGAATCCAAGTAAATTTTCATCATAAATATCTATTGATAATTTGTATTTAAATGTAGTACTTGCAATTTTTGCTGATGTTGATAATGTTATCAAATAATCAAATTCAGATCCTAAAATAAAATAAGGCGTAGAAGAAATAGACACATTCTTCCCATAAGTCTGCAGCTTTCGAAAAGAATTATTTATTGGAAAGTAAATATCATCATTATGTGTTGACTTTTTCAGATCTACAGTTACAGTTAAAGTTTTATCACTGCTACTTACGAAATAGTCATTCCTAAAAATTCCTCTTTTAAAAACCATGCTATTAAAGCCACTTAAATAATTTCCGCCCCCAGAAGGATTGGCACTTGGAACCCATTTGTATTTACCTGTGGCTGGTGTTCTATTAGGATTTATGTATGGATCATAAGGCATTTTTTATTCTCAGCTATTTAAAAGATCTGAATACATAGATTCAATCATTCTTCTGTAAACAATCTTCATTTTTTGTTCATGGTCTAACTGCATTTGATTAAACTCATATCTTAGTTCGCGCTCTATTCTCTGTCTCAATAAAATTTCATCTATCTCTTTTTGGCCCGCAATTGTTTGAATTGCTTGATTAATAGTTTCTTGCTTGAAATTTTCAACCGTTGTTCTATCTTCATTTATAAAGTTTTGAATTATCTGATTCAAAGGCGAAGACGTACTACTATTTTCAGCATCAGCAATTTGGTCATTTGCAATTAGATAAACAAGTTGATTTTGTATGTTCTCTTCTGCTTTGCGCAAATAAGCTTTATTGTTTTCAAGATCAGATAATTTATTCTGTAATTGTTCTCTTTCTCGGATCATAGAAGAATAAACCTGATCTTCAATAGGTTTATTTTCTTCAATGATTTGATTTTTTATTTTTTCATCTAAAGATTTATCATTTATCGAACTTTCATTATTGTCTGTTGCATCAGATGTTTGCAAAGCTGCAACAATGTTTCCTCCAAGAGTGATGTATTTAACTCTTTTACGAATTGGCCTCAATAAATCATTTTCTTCATCTTCAAGTTCAAATTCATTATCATTATCTACATCAAAGCCCGTGATTCTGGGAGATCTTCTTTGATTTTCTGAAGTGTCGTTTATAAAGTTATTTGCTTGGGGCAAAGATTCCAAAACTACTTTTTTTATTTTACTTTCTTCTTCGAGCAAGCTCTTAGGTGATGCAGTGCTATTTAATTCTGTATTGTTTGAAAACTGACCAGCATTTGTATTTAATTTAGTTGCTGCTAAATTAAATTGTTCGTTCAATCTTGAGAATTGATCTTGATTGCTTAAGGCATCAACTGATGAATTATTTGATTTTTCTGATGAAGCTGTTTTATTTTCTTCAACATTATTTTTAGAATCATCTGTAATTTTAAAACTTGAAACTGAAATTTTATCATTTATTAATTTTTCATTATCTGAAGCAGTTTGATTGAAAATTTCTGTTGTAATTTCTTCAGGTTCTTCTGAATAAGAAGACTGATTATTTTGATATTCTAATGTGGAGTATGCAGTTTGCCGTAAATTGCCTCTTCTACTTTGTGTATTATTTAAATTTTGATTTGTTTCTGTTAACGAACTATTTAAATCATTTGCATCATTTAAATTTGAATTTTCTACAAATGATTGAGTATTTTGATTTTTGTTATTACCGTTTTGAGATTCGAGATTTTCTACATTGCCTGCATAATTTGATTCATTATTTTGTATTGAAGACTGAACATTGGTTCTAGTTTCATTTGGCAGAGATTCTCTATTTTGTAAATTGCCTGCAACATTAGTTTCGTTAATTTTGTTATTTGTTTGATTTACATTTGAATAATTTGTTTCTTGGGAGTTTGCATTGCCATTTTCATAACTGTTTCCAGAATAGCCTATATTATTTTTTTGTAATAAACTGGCAGAATCATCCGAAGCTTTAGGCAAAGTTTCATAAATAGTTGAACTGTCCCTGTTAACATTTTGTTCTACAGAATTAGAAACATTATTTGTAGTAGAAAAATTATTAGTTTTATTATCTATGGTATTATTGAAAAAATCTGAATTTTGGGAATTAACCTGACCTACGGGGCTTCCAATTTGATTAACAGCAGATTCATTTTGAACACTTACATTTGGTGGGTATAAATTACTATAATTTGAATTTAAAGTTTGATTATTTTGCCCATTAGCACTATTCAGTTTTTCATATTCTGGCTCATTTAGAGTAGAATCTAAACTAGAATCTTCATTTAAATTATTTGTATTGTCTGTTTGACCAATTGTATTTTGATTAGTTATGTAAGTTTGTTCGCCTGTTTGCGAGCTATAATTTTGATTGTCTTCTTCTGTTATGAATTGTTTATTCAATTCATTGAATTCAGCACTGCCTTGAGTACCTTGAGTACCTGTTTGAGTACCTTGAGTACCTGTTTGAGTACCTTGAGTACCTGTTTGAGTACCTTG
>JACCEA011672227.1_pt1 | contig 52051 bp, 46 predicted proteins | sample 7449851 | NCBI WGS metagenome assembly JACCEA01 (sample SAMN15323453, study PRJNA562643) | freshwater metagenome | isolation source: river surface water | place: USA:Blue River Watershed | collected 2017-08-18 | reverse complement strand
CTCCTCGATAAAGGAATTTTCTTATTACTTAGATATTGCCAATGGTTCTTGTTTCGAACTCGAGACGCAACTGCTAATCGCTTCAGAATTATTTAAACTAGATAATAACGAGTTAGTTGAGAAGTGTCAGCAACTTCAGAGAATGATAACTGGATTTAAACAAACATTGAAATAACCAGAAGGACAAAGGCAAAATGAGTCCATTCTCTTTTGTCTCATGTCCTTCGTCAAAAAATAATTATGAGTAAAGCATATATCGTAGCGGGGTTCCGCTCAGCAGTTGGAAAAGCAGGGAAAGGAAATTTCCGATTCGTGCGACCAGACGACCTTGCAGCGAAGGTGATAGAACACTTGGTGGCCAGCGTGCCGCAATTGGACAAAGAACGCATCGATGATGTGATCGTTGGAAATGCTACACCTGAAGCAGAACAAGGATTGAACATGGGGCGCTTGGTTTCCTTGATGGGATTGAACACTGACAAAGTCCCTGGAATGACGGTAAATCGCTATTGTTCGTCCGGTTTGGAGACGATCGCTATCGCGAAAGCTAAAATTGAGACCGGAATGGCCGATTGTATCATCGCAGGTGGTGTTGAATCCATGTCGGTAATGGCAATGGGAGGTTGGCGCATTGTTCCCAATCCGAAAGTAGGAAAGGAAAATCCAACCTGGTATTGGGGGATGGGACTTACAGCTGAAGCAGTTGCTAATCAATACGGCGTATCGCGTGAGGAACAAGATGCCTTTGCGCTTCGTTCGCATGAAAAAGCCTTGAATGCTCTGGCGGAAAATCGTTTCAAAGCGGACATCGTTCCCATTGAAGTTGAACACATTTTCTTGGACGAGAACGAAAAACGACAAGTAAAAAAATATACCGTTGATGCGGATGAAGGACCACGTGCCTCTACCCTCGAAGCATTGGGGAAATTGAGACCTGTATTCGACGCTAAAGGTTCGGTAACAGCTGGGAACTCTTCACAAACATCCGACGGTGCGGCCTTCGTGTTGCTCATGTCAGAAAAAATGGTGAAAGAACTGCAGATTGAACCAATCGCGCGTTTGTTGAGCTACAGCGTAGTTGGCGTGGAACCGCGAATCATGGGGATCGGACCGGTAGATGCCATTCCAAAAGCGATTGCTCAGGCCGGCTTGACCTTGAACGACATCGATCTGATAGAACTCAATGAAGCCTTTGCTTCGCAATCTGTAGCCGTGATCCGTGAAGCAGGCTTAAATCCGGAGATCGTGAATGTGAATGGAGGTGCCATTGCTTTGGGTCACCCGCTGGGCTGTACCGGAGCTAAATTGACCGTTCAATTGATCAATGAATTGCGCCGTCGCAACAAAAAATACGGAATTGTGACTATGTGTGTAGGCACCGGACAAGGCGCAGCTGGCGTGATCGAGTTGCTGAAGTAAGTCAAAAATACATTTGAAAAGAAGTCGACTTTCCGGTCGACTTTTTTATTTGACAATCATTCTTAACGGCTGATCAAAACTCCCTTCGATACAAACTAAATAAACACCACTTGGCAAATTAGCGCTCATTTCGTTTTGATAAGCATTAGACAAACGTTGTTCAAACACCAAAGCACCAGCTAAGGAGATAATTTGCATTTTTTTTCCATTAATATCCTTTGCAGACCGCAAGTACCAGGATCCGTTGTTCGGATTCGGGTAAAGACTGAAATCAGTTGATTCTTTTTCAAGTAGACCAATCGTTTCATAATTGAACCGTACAAGAACCATTTGGTCGGTAACAGGGGCTAAAGACAATGTTGTGTTATCCAGTTGAAGCGAGTTGCTTTTGGTAGATATATTCATTATTAGATCTTCTCCAGCTTTAAAGAAAGACATTGCGCCATCCGAATTGGAACCATTAATTTGTTTATGCCAAACACTGTTACCAAGCGTGTCGAACACCTCCAAAAACAGATCATTATTAACCGATAAAAGTGTATCTCCGGCCGTTACAAAACTTCCAGTAAAAGTACCTTTATACACAATCATTCCATTTAAAGACACTCCAAGATCCAAACCAGTAGCACCGGACAAAGATTCATGTGGAGCATTTTTCCAAAGGAGATTGCCAATGGTGTCGTAGCATACTATAAAAGATGTGTTTAGATTGGACCCAGATGACAACGCAGATGATGAAGGGTAAAACTTAGCAGTCCCGCCTTCAAAACTTCCGGCAACAATCACCTTTTCATTTTGAATAGAAATAGACCTGTAAAAAATATAGTTCGGAAAATTTGAAGTATAAAAACAACGTAACCACTGGATTCCTCCTGTTACATTGTACTTGGCTAAAAAACAACCTCCAAAATATGGAGACACAAAAGTTGGGTGTTCTGTGTTGAAATAAACTGCTGAATTAGGTTCAAACCGACCACCGAGGTATATATTGTCTAAAGCATCAAAACTAATCATTAAGCCTTCATCATACCCGCTACTACTACCACCAGTTCTTGTCCATAAGGAATCGCCCGTCTCTGAATAAGCAGATAAATAGGCATCATCATTCACTGCCGTTCTTCCAGTCACAAAAACTTCATTACTTCCATTCGCAGCTACACATTCAATACTCGATTCATAGATCTGCTTATGCCAAATTTGTGTTCCGGAAGTATCCATTTTAATGAGTAACCCTCCAGTGGTTATTGGATCATCCGGCAATACAATTGAATCAGATCCAAAGAACAATTTACGGTTAAACGTAATGCCAAGTATCAAATCTCCAGCGTTATCTGTTGTCAAAGCCAACATGGATGGTAATTCAACCCAGTAATCATTTTCAGCAATTTTTTTCAACCAAATCAGCTCTCCGTTCCCACTGGTTTTCATCAAAAAAAACGACTTCAAATAATTTGATGAAATCAGAGCTCCATCCATTTCAAACTGCCCTGAAAACATTCCTACCGAATAAATACAAGAGTCCGCTGAATTATAAACACTTTTCTTAGGATTATAAATATTCAACTCCCCGCTGTTCTTATACCAATCAACTGAAAGCTGCGCATCTGCAAAACGCGCAAATAAAAGAAAAACGAATATCAGTGCTTTAGAACTCATATAAATATCCAGTTAAAGGTAAATAATCGAATTAAAGAATTGAACCATCTGAATATTTCTCTAAAATTCTGTGATAGAACTTAACGTTTTTTTGACCAACAACACGATCGAATTTCCTTATGTTTGTAAAAAGTCTATCAGTGACACGCATAGCTGCCCTTTTTATCATTTTGGCCTTATCGGTTGTCTGTTTAGTGCTGGGAAAGCAGCTGATCATTCCGTTTATATTTGCGTTGTTGATCTGGTTGCTGATGCGGAAATTTCGGGAGGTACTTGACAAGATCCCTGTTGTTCACAAATGGATTCCGCGTTGGATCAAAACCCTATTGAGCGCCGCCTTATTTATCGGGATCTTCATCGTCCTTGGATCGGTGCTTGAAAAGAACTTGTTGATCTTGATCCGTTCGATCGAAAAGCATCCCGGAAATTTCGATATCGCCTTGAAACAATTGGAAACGTGGCTTCCATCGCAACAAGAGATCCAAAAACAAATTAACCTGGAGCAAAACTTGGGCAAATTGTTCACGATCATCATCAATTCTTTGGGAACAGTGCTGCAAAATGCAGCAGTCATTTTGCTTTACGTCATCTTCATATTATTGGAAGAATCATCTTTTCAACCGAAACTGAAAGCGCTCTTTCCTAAAAAAGCCCAATTCGATCGCTCTAAAGTGATCTTCGATAAGATCGAACAATCTGTAACGAATTATATCGGTTTGAAAACGCTCATCGCCGTGATCGCCGGTGCAATTTCCTACTTCATCTTGTTGTTCGCAGGTATCGAAGCACCTTTCTTCTGGGCCTTGATCATCATGGTGATGAACTTCATACCAACGATTGGCGCATTGGTTGGAACACTCTTCCCCGCTTTGTTTGCGATGATACAATTCGGCGACGTTTCTTACGGACTTTTGATCTTGTTCTTGGTTGGAAGTGTTCAATTACTCGTTGGAAACTTCCTGGAACCGCGACTCATGGGAAATTCACTGAATGTTAGTCCGCTTGTTGCCATCATTGCTTTGGCTTTCTGGGGAACTATTTGGGGAATTCCGGGTATGTTCTTGAGCGTGCCAATCACAGTGATCATGGTGATCGTCTTTTCACATTTCCCAGCAACCAAGTCGGCAGCGATTTTGCTCTCCGAAAAAGGATTCACTCAAAAATCGGATGAAGCATGAGGTGGATTGCTTTCTTGGTTGTCATCTGTAGCTCTGGATTCATATGGAGTCAGGAGGAGCAATTATATCCGCAGGCGATTTTCTCAGGAAAGTATTTCATTGAAGAGAACGAATCGGGACAATTTGGCGTGAAAGATCCCAAAGGAAATGTACTCGTTCCTTTTGTTTACAACCGAATCGTTGAACATCCGGAAGGCTTGATCGTCTTTAAAAAGAACAAGACAAGTGGTTACGAGCGCACTTACTCATCCGGCTATTTCAACAAAGCACTCAAATTGATCCTACCCTGCAATTACAGCAGTATCGTTCCATCCGAAGGCGGCATGCTGGTTGCGTGTCAGAATAAGGACAGAAAGTATGGTTTGGTAGATACCAGCGGTCGCATCTACATTCCGTTCCAATACGATGACTTGCATCCGGAATCTGATAATCTATTGTGTGCAAAACGCGAAACCAAATACGGTTACCTGGATGCAAAAGGAAAAACGATCATCCCCTTCAAATTCAATTTTGCCCGTTCCTTTTCTGAAGGACTCGCGGTAGCCACTACAGGAACCCTATTTGGATTCATTGACAAACGCGGACATTTCACGATCGATGAAAAATTCACCGGAGCAAACGATTTTCAGTTTGGCTATGCTGAGGTATTCATTAACGACGAAGCCAGCTGCGTCAACTTAAAGGGAGAATTGATCTTCCCGTTCATATTCAGATCCCTTGTTCCGGTAGGGAACAATCAATTCATTTTTGAAGCACCAGACACGTATCGCGGACAGCTACAAACGTTGCTCAAGACTACCCCTATTTCGGACAGACTGGACCAAACAATTCCGTTTGTTGAGCCTAAAAAGGAAATGCAAAATACAGATGATCTTTACGCCGATGAAATGACTTTTGAGTTCATTGGGATCGTGAACAAAGACAAGCAGGTGATTGGCGGGGAATACTTCCGTTCTGTGCATCTACTAAAAACGGAGAAGCTGATCAACTATTACGCCGTGCAATCGGTCAATGAGATCAAACTCAAAGAGAATTGGAACTACGCACTACTGGCCGGAAACGGTTCGTTTGTTACGGAATATCGCTTCTTAGAAATTGCCCCGGATGAGCAAAATGAACATGTTTACTGTTCGGAGGAGATCGATGAGAAGTTGGTGCGTCGCGAACTGTTCATGGACGGAACACTTGGCAAGGAGAAAAAGTAAATCAGCGTTTTTCCAACAGTTCCTGCCAACGTTTAGGGCGCAGAGCCGGATGCCATCCAAAGCCTTTTAGCCATTTTTGTTCGTCTTCAATTTGATCCATCGGATAGAAAGTTCCTTCAGGTTCTTGTAAGAAGGTAATGCCTTTCACTTCACCACTATCCAAATAAACGATCATTTCTGCAGACAAAGCACGATTCATTCCACTGCGTTTAATTGTCACCAAAGAATCGGTGCGTTCTTCGCTTTCCGGAAAATAAATGGTCTGCGCATTACCGATCACCTTAGCCTTCACCAATTCGTTCTTCGTAAAGTAAGCCCACATTTCGCGTCCCGTCATTTGATTGTAATAGACTCCGGAATCCAATTCATTGGTGGCAAATGCATTCCAGCGCAAATGTGCTTTCTCGATCAAGGTGTCATTTTGAATGTACACGCGAATGCTGTCACCTCTCAATTCCGAATTCTGAGCCCAGAAATAAGGCTGTCCCCAAAGTTCCATCCATCCTTGAGCCTTGTCATACATCAAACTATCTGCACTTCCTTGTAAGTTATTCTGAAATAAGCGCACATCGCGGTGACCATTCAAGCGCAAAGTCTTATTTGCAGTATCCCGGTAATGGAACAAAGTGTCAGCACGCACATACAGCGTATCCTTCGATTTCATAAAGGTGATCAAGGGCTTGTCATAGACCTTGTCAAACTTCTTATTGTCATCCGAAAGCAAATAACCGCCTCGCAATTGCACCTTTTGAGTGGTATCGCGCAAAGTCACGTTTCCTTTACCGATCGCTATCTTGGTCTTTGGCGCATAGTACAAACTATCCCCGGTGATGAATCGCGGCGCTTGATCGATGCGGGCATTGCCTTGCAGAACGCCTTCCTCCGTTTTCACATCGTACCAACCTTTTTTACAGAAAAGCTTCGTTTTTTTCTGAGTAATGTCCGTAGGACCGTAAAAGAAAATGCGGTGCTTCAAATAGTTATATTGTAGCGTATCGGTGGTCATTTTTAAGTCCGGACCTTTATACACCACGTTTCCTTTGAAGAAACTCTCTTCTGTATTCGGATGGAAATAACCCACCTGACTGGTCAACACTTCTTGTGTAGTAATATTTTCGATCTTTCCTCCGTATCGGTAGATCGCTTGCGCCCGCTTTGCGTCGTATTCAAGTGTATCCGTGGTTACCTTGTACTCGCGATCGCGCACGCGAACATTTCCCCACAATTTTGCCATACGTGTTTTTCCATTGTAATACATGGAATCACAGAAGAGATTGAGCGTGTCCGCTTTGTTCAGATGCACTTTTCCATAAGCCCAAACTTCTTTGGTTTTGGGTTTGTAGTGCGCCGAATCACAGAACATGATATTTCCCTGATAGGTAAAGGTGATGTTTCCGGTAAGGCGTTCCAAACCTGTTTTTTCATCGTAGGAAAGTCGCTGTGCACCCGGTTGCAATTCAAGCCAATCATTTTGAGCATCCGCGTGATGAGCACACACAAAAATTGCGCTCACTACAAGCGCAATTCGTTGAATATATGTGTGCAATTTTTGCATTATTTCGTTGCCAACGTTTGCTTTCTGTCCGGACCTACCGAAACAGTAGTCACAGGCACTTCCAAATGTCGTTCCAAATATGTCACGTAATCTTTCAATGCTTGTGGCGCATCCGCAAAAGAAGTCAATTTTGTCAGATCCGTATTCCATCCCGGCACATCTTCATAGATCGGTTCGATCTCTACTCCGTCGATGTCGTATGGCAAGTAATCTACTTCTTCTCCGTTAATGCGGTACTTGGTGCAAGCACGGATAGTATCGAACTTGTCCAATACGTCGGCTTTCATCATTGCCAATTCCGTTACGCCATTGATCATGATCGCATACTTCATTGCTGGAAGATCGATCCAACCACAGCGACGTGGACGACCGGTAGTAGAACCAAACTCACGTCCTTCTTGACGGATCTGCTCCCCTACTTCGTCCAACAATTCGGTTGGGAAGGGCCCAGATCCAACGCGCGTACAGTAAGCTTTAAAGATCCCGATCACATCACCAATTTTAGATGGTGCAATTCCTAGTCCTGTACATGTTCCAGCTGTTACCGTATTCGAAGAAGTAACAAATGGGTAAGTACCGAAATCAATGTCCAACATGGTTCCCTGAGCACCTTCTGCCAAAATTTTCTTTCCGGCTTTCATGGCTTCGTTCAGGTATTGTTCGCTATCCACGGCCGTCAAATTGCGCAATACGTCGATGCCTTCCATCCAAGGACCTTCCAATTCTGCTAAATTGTATTCAAATCCTTCGTAGTGTTTCAACATATTTTCATGTTTCTCTACCAAAGCACGGTATTTGTCCATGAAATTAGGCAAGAAGATATCACCAACGCGCAATCCGTTACGACCTGTCTTGTCCATGTAAGTTGGTCCGATCCCTTTCAAGGTAGAACCAATTTTATTTTTTCCTTTAGCCGCCTCGGACGCCGCGTCCAACAAACGGTGTGAAGGCAAGATCAAATGCGCCTTTTTCGAAATAATTAAGCGATTCTTAATATCAATATTGAACGGAGCCAATTTCTCCAATTCTTTTTGGAATACTACTGGATCGATCACAACCCCATTTCCGATCAAATTGATCACATGGCCATGAAAGATTCCGGAAGGAATGGTATGCAACACGTGTTTCACACCTTCAAACTCTAAGGTATGTCCTGCGTTTGGTCCTCCCTGAAAGCGTGCAATGATATCGTATTGTGGTGTCAATACATCCACAATTTTACCTTTTCCCTCATCACCCCATTGCAGGCCTAATAGTACATCTACTTTCATGTCAATTATTTAGCGTTCGCTTGTGCTTCCTCGAGCGTTGCGTAACTTGTGAAAATTTCGTTTAATTTGGATAGTTGGAACAACTTAGCTACCGTGGGCTGCAAACCTACTAAAGTACAGTCACCCCCATTGTTGCGGCTTCTTGTAAGCATGCGCACAAAAAAGTTCAAGCCTGTAGAATTGCAATATTCCAATTCGGAAGCGTCGCAGATCCAATGCTTGGTTCCTTTGGCAGATGCAGCAGCTACTTCATCGAAGCAAGTGGACATCCCGTCATCTGACATGATACGGCCCTTGATCATAACAACTCCGTTTGCACCGGATGCATTTACGTGGTAGTTTGCACTCATACTCCTTATTCCTTTTCCGATTCGTTTTTCACGGCATAGAAATACAGCGAATGGTGCTGCACTTTCACCCCAAAAACTTCTTCGATTGTTGCTTTGATATTTTGGATGCGCGGATCACAGAACTCGATTACTTCACCGGTATCCGTTACGATCACGTGGTCGTGTTGCTTGGAACCGTGAGATTTTTCGAATTGCGCGATATTCTTCCCAAACTGGTGTTTACGCACCAAGTTGCACGCCAACAATAACTCGATGGTATTGTAAAGTGTTGCTCGGGAAACGCGGTAATTCTGGTTCTTCATTTTGATGTACAAGGACTCGATATCGAAATGCCCCTCGTAATTGTATATCTCCGCAAGTATCGCGAAACGTTCAGGCGTTTTTCGGTGCCCGTTCTGCTCCAGATATGCGGAAAAAATATTCCGAACCGTACTTTGCAAATCTTGTTGTTGCATCCGTCAAATTGAAAGGGCAAAAGTAGTGATTATTCGGGGATTCTGACAAACACTTTTCCACAAAGAATGAACAACTAAATCATTTTACTCGCGCACCTTTTCTTCTTCGCTCGTATCCCAACGCTCTACCCTTTTCACACCCTCCACTTGCTCAAATTTGCGCATCAAGGTATCCAAATGTTCCGTATCGTAAACCAGCACGCGAATACGGCCTTCAAACATCCCGTCATTTGCCTCAAAACTGATCGATTTCATGTTTACGTTCAACTCATTTGAAATTACTTCAGTGATCTTGTTAACAATCCCCACATCATCGATCCCGATCAATCGAATAGCTGCCACACGTTCTGTTAAACTATCGCCGGTCCAACGCGCTTTCACACAGCGATAAGCCATTTTCGACTGCAAATGCTCGGCGTTCGGACAGTTGATTCGGTGGATCTTGATTCCTTCTGAAATGGTTATGAACCCAAACACTTTATCTCCCGGAATTGGATGGCAACATTTCGCCATTTGATATTGAATGTTTTTGAAATCCTCCCCAATGATGATCGTATCCTCTTTTTTGTTGATCTTCGGGTAGATGTCCAATTCATGGCGAACTTTACCTTGCTGGGACTTGCGATCAACTTGCAACAATCCATTGACATTATCCAATTCGCGCATCTTGCCCAGATCGATCTTGCCTTTGGCAATGCGTATGTAGAGATCAGTAGCTGTCGGCATGCCATAAAAACGCTCCAACATGGTGATGTTCTCGGAAGCAAAACGGATATTGAATTGCTTGAATTTGCGTTCAAGGATCTCACGTCCATCCATAGCAATCTGCTTACGTTCCTCATTGAGCGCACTCTTGATGCGCTGACGAGCTTTGGCTGTACCTACCAAGCGCAACCATTCTTCGGTTGGTTTTTGTTTAGGGGAAGTGATGATCTCTAGCTGATCTCCATTGTGCAATTGATAACTCAACGGAACCAAACGGTTATTCACTTTCGCACCAATACATTTATCTCCAATGGCAGAGTGAATGTCGTAGGCAAAATCCAGGATCGTTGAACCAACCGGAAGCACACGCAAATCTCCTTTCGGTGTAAAAACGTAGATTTCATCATTGAACAAGTTCATTTTAAACTCGTCCACGAAATCCATTGCATTCACATCCGGATTCTCCAATAACTCGCGTATTTCAGCGATCCAGCGGTCAAACTTGGAATCGTCTTTTTGATTTTCCTTGTAGCGATAATGCGCCGCCAATCCTTTTTCGGCAACCTCATCCATGCGTTTGGTGCGAATCTGCACTTCTACCCATTTTCCTTGCGGCGACATCACCGTGGTATGCAACGATTCGTAGCCATTTGCACGTGGCGTAGAGATCCAATCGCGTAAACGATCCGGACTAGGCTGGTAAAAATCTGTTACGATAGAGTACACGCGCCAACAATCTGCTTTTTCCAGTTCAATAGGTGAATCCAGAATGATTCGGATGGCAAAAAGGTCGAAAACCTCTTCAAACGGCAAGTCTTTGGTTTGCATCTTGCGCCAGATCGAAGAGATCGATTTTGTACGCGCCTTAATATCGAAGTCAAATCCTTCTTTGGCCAAAGCCTCTCGGATCGGATGCACAAAACGGCGAATGAAGCGATTACGCACATCCTTCGTGCTTTTCAATTTCGATTGAATGTCGTTGTACACTTCTGTTTCGGTGTACATCATAGCCAAGTCCTCCAATTCCGTTTTAATGGAATACAATCCCAAACGGTGCGCAAGAGGTGCGTATAGAAACTTTGTTTCCGAAGCGATCTTCACTTGTTGTTCCGGCTTCATGGAACTAAGTGTTCGCATGTTGTGCAGACGGTCGGCCAATTTGATCAAGACCACGCGCAGATCATCCGAGATCGTCAGGATCATCTTACGGAAATTCTCTGCTTGCACGGATGTATTCTGATCAAAGGCATCCGGAATCTTGGTCAAACCATCGATTATTCGTCGGGCTTTAACACCAAACAGATCTTCCACATCCTGAAGCGTGATGTGCGTATCTTCAACGGTATCATGCAACAAAGCACAGGCAATAGAAGTAGCTCCCAAGCCCATTTCTTCAGCACAAATACGAGCAACAGCGATCGGATGATAAATGTACGGCTCGCCAGATTTACGGCGCATTTCTTTATGCGCTTCAACTGCTACGTCGAATGCTTTTCGGATATAGGTCGTGTCTTGTCGCGTACGATTTTTCGTAGCCCGCAACAACCCTTTGAATGCCAAAAGGATTTCTTTCCGTTCTTTTTCAAGATCAATTTTCTGCTCCATGTACAAGCGCTGTGATAGATGCACAATATTAAACAGGAATCACACCGGAAATGTGCTCTATAGCAGAAATAAGTTAACAGGTAAATGTCTAAAACAGTCTGAGCAGAAAAATCAAATCAATCGATCTCGTATTTCAAACGCACTGTAATGTTCGCCGTTTTGCGTTTTGCACTGGTATTGAAATTTCCTCCCCACGTGAATTCTTCAGTAGTGTATTCTCCGGAAATTTGAAAAACACCCATGTCAGCCTGTTTCAATCGACCCAATTGCCCGCCACTATTAACCGCGATCTGTTCCGCACGTTTCTTAGCATCCTGGGTAGCTTTCTCGATCATTTGTAACTTCAATTCAGCCAATTTGGTGTAATAGTATTCCGGCGGATAGGAATTCAACTCGATACCAGCATCGATCAACTCTGTGACTTCTCGAGATAATTGCTCCACCAATTCCACACTTTTTGATTGTACTTTCAGAGATTGACGCAAGACATAGCCATTGAAGACTGAATTGCGCAATACACCATTCTCATCGTAATCATTGTAATAATCCTTTTGAATATCTACCGCTTCGAACACCAACTCATCCGCTTTTACTCCTTTTGAGGTAAGGTAGGAACGAATTTTCTTCTGATCCGCATTCAGTGCTGCATAGGCATCCTTCAAATCCATCGCTTTTTTAGAAAATCCTGCCCGCCAAACGATGAGATCACTGGTAAAATTCTCTTCTCCAGCACCCGTCACACTGATTGATTCAGACTGGTGGTTTCGACTAGCATAGGCACCTGCCAATAGCCAAGCACCTATTATCACTGATATTGCAACAATGGCAACGTTGAGATAATTTTTCATGATCGCGATTGAATTCGTTTTATTAAAGTTAAACGAAATTTATCATGAAAACAGAAAAATTATCAGAAGTTACAACAGGCTGTTTTTGAATTCGAAAATGCCTGAATAAAAAAATCCCGATCTAGCTAAGACCGGGACTTTCTGTTGTTTAGTTTTTCTTAAAACGGTTTCGCAGGCAACACTTTTCCAGTTACCTCACCAAATCCGATTCGAACCCCATCCTTTTGCGAGAAACCGCGCATGATCACTGTATCTCCATCTTGGATGAATTTACGTTCAGATCCATCGTTCATTGGAAGTGGTTTTGTTCCTTTCCAAGCCAACTCCAACATGGAACCATAAGAATCTGGTGTTGGACCGGAGATCGTTCCTGAACCCATCAAGTCACCACAGCGGATATTACATCCATTCACAGTGTGGTGCGCCAATTGCTGCGCCATGTTCCAATACATGTATTTGAAATTGGATGTACAGATCTTTGTCTCACCGGCATTTTCCGGCTGAATGTACACCTCCAATTGAACATCATAAGACAATTGTCCGTCAAACTTCAAGTAAGGCAACACTTCAGGTTCTTGTGCAGGTGTATCCACACGGTATGGTTGTAACGCATCCAAGGTAACGATCCAAGGAGAAACACTAGACGCGAAGTTTTTCGCCAAGAATGGTCCAAGTGGAACGTATTCCCAGGTTTGAATATCACGTGCAGACCAGTCATTGAACAAGCATAAACCAAAAATAAAATCTTCCGCCTCACCTGTAGAAATTCGATCGCCCATTGGTTTTCCATCGAAAGTAATGAAGGCCATTTCCAACTCGAAGTCCAAGTTACGGCACGGCGCAAAAATCGGATTCTCCTCCGGATTTGGCTTGATCTGTCCCATTGGACGATAGATCGGCGTACCCGACACAACCACAGATGATGCACGACCGTGGTATCCTACAGGAATCCACAACCAGTTTGGCAACAAGGCATTTGCCGGGTCACGGAACATCATACCCACATTCGTAGCGTGTTCACGAGATGAATAAAAATCAGTGTAGTCACCAATTTCCACCGGCATACACATTGTCACTTGATCCACTCCGATCAACACTTGATCAACATGATGCGCATTCTTTTGCAGATCCTGCTGGTTAGCGTCCATTAATTTGGATATACGGTTGCGTAGATCACGAACAGCCTTTTTTCCACGACGCATCATAGCGTTCAATGAACACGTATCGAAGTCAGACAATTCGAAGGGCAAATTCTCCAAATATCCCAGAACAAACAGCGATTTCAGATCGATCACTTTATCACCGATACGCGAAGCCACACGTGGAGTAAGTTGTTCACTCTTCACCACACCAAATGGCAGGTTTTGAATTGGAAAATCAGAATTTGCGGGTACTTCTACCCACGATTTCAAATTTGGATTATTTGCAGGAATTGTTGACATAGTTCTATAATTACGCTGCAAAGTTACGAATTGTTGATATACAACTTTCAAAGGAGAGACGGGAAAGATCAATAAACTAACAAAAAGTTAGAATTTAAATACAACGTCTAATGATTAACAAGGTCTTTCACAAAAAAGGGGCGCGATCACTCGTGCCCCTTTTCTATAAACTATCTAAGTTCTATTACCACTGAAACAACGGTCGGTTTGACATCAAAGCATTCACTTCTTTGCGAACTGCTTCAACTGTAGCTTCATCATTGATGTTCGTTAATACGCGGTCAATCAAAGCAACGATCTGTGGAATTTCATTTTCTTTTACCCCGCGAGATGTCAAGGCCGGCGTTCCAACACGGATACCTGAAGTAACAAATGGAGATTCAGTATCAAACGGAACCATGTTCTTGTTCACTGTAATATCCGCTTTCACCAATCCATTCTCCGCATCTTTACCAGTCACGCCTTTTGAGCGCAAGTCGATCAACATACTGTGATTATCTGTTCCTCCGGAAACGATGGCATAACCCAATTTCACGAATTCTTCAGCCATAACGGCCGCGTTCTTTTTCACCTGGGCCATGTATTGCTTGTAGTTGTCTGTCAATGCTTCACCAAAAGCAACAGCTTTTGCAGCAATCACATGTTCTAGTGGCCCACCTTGAATTCCCGGGAACACCGCTGCATCCAACAAGGCACCCATAGACTTCAAGTTTCCGTTTTGCCAACGCAAACCAAATGGATTTTCGAAATTATGACGCATCATGATCACCCCTCCGCGTGGTCCACGCAAAGTTTTGTGTGTAGTTGTAGTAACAATATGACAATGCTCTAATGGATCACTCAACAATCCGGCAGCGATCATTCCTGCAGGATGTGAAATATCTGCCAAAACCAGAGCACCGATTTCGTCTGCCACTTTACGGATACGTGCGTAATCCCAATCACGAGAATAAGCTGAAGCACCACAAATGATCATTTTTGGTTGTTCACGACGTGCTACTTCTTCCAACATGTCGTAATCCACATATCCCGTTTCTTTCTTCACACCATAGAAATACGGTTTGTACAATCTACCTGAGAAGTTCACAGGAGAACCGTGTGTTAAGTGACCACCATGGCTCAAATCAAAACCCAGAATTTTATCACCTGGTTGTAAACAAGCTAAAAATACCGCTGCATTTGCTTGAGCACCCGAATGCGGTTGTACGTTTGCCCACGTAGCACCAAACAATTTACACAAACGATCGATTGCCAATTGCTCTACCTTATCCACTACTTCACATCCTCCGTAGTAGCGTTTTCCAGGTAAACCTTCTGCATATTTGTTGGTCAAAACAGAACCCATTGCTTCCATCACCTCATTCGAAACGAAGTTTTCCGAGGCAATTAGCTCAATTCCATGTTCCTGACGCTGTCTTTCGGCAGTAATCAAATCAAATACTTCTTGATCGCGTTTCATTGTAATTTTGTTTGTGTTTATGTCCTTAGGGACGATTATCTATTTACTGTAGTTAATAGCCATAATTTTTCGCAAACCATCCTCCAGAGAAGTCATTGGTTTGTAGTTCGTCATTTCCAACAATTTATCAGAACTTCCAACTCGTCGCTCAACTTCATAGTCGTAGCGTTTTCTTGGAGCCTCAATATATTGAATCGTTGAATTTGAACCAGTGATTTCCTTAATCTTATTTGCAAGATCCTCGATACACCATTCTGCTTCGTTCGCGATGTTCACTATATGACAACCTTTCGCATCCATCAAACGGACACAAGCTTCAACGGTATCGTCAATATATGTGAAATCACGTGTTTGTTGACCTGATCCAAAAACGGTTAGCTGTTCGTTTGCCATCGCCTGCTCGAAGAAACGTGGCACAACCATACGATTATCTTGATTGTAACCATACACATTGAAAAATCGCAACGAGATCACATTGATCCCTTTTTCTTCGTGATGGGATGCCAGATAGATCTCGTTGTAACGTTTAGCCATAGCATAGGAAGTTCGAGGGTCTACCAACACTTCTTCAGTCAATACATTTTCGAAAGCAGAATGTCCGTAAATTCCACTAGTTGATGCATACATGATCTTTTTCACATTGTTTGCTAAAGCGGCCAGCGCTACATTTCGCGTTCCGATCACTTCTACATCCATCGTTTCAACAGGGTTGTCTGCCACGATATCCACACCCAATACTGCCGCAAAGTGAAAAATCACGTCGCAACCTGCTGTTAGTTCATTTACCAAAGCAGCATCCCGCACATCTCCTTGAACAAAGCGAATTCGTTCAAAAATTTCACGCTCAATTTTGTTGCCGCGTAGTAGATTATCGAGTACCGTCACATCGTGACCTTCATGAACCAATCTTCTGGTAAGATTACTTCCAATAAAGCCGGCACCACCTGTGATTAATATGCGCATGGTATGTGTTTACGGCACAAAAATAAAGGAATTTACTCAGCCCTTGTAGGAATTAATAAGAAAAGTGTTGACAACCTGAATTATACCCGTTTTATCGCGTGTAAACGATGGGACAATTGCTGATCAATTCGACGCACGATCCCCTCTTCTGTCAGCGTATCGATTCGGACGAAACCACTCGCATGAATGATCTGATTCTGATCCAGCACGATACCTACATGATGTATTCTCCCGGCATCATTGATGAAAAAAGCCAAGTCACCGGGCAATTTCTCATCGAATAGAATATCTCTTCCCAGTTCTATTTGTTGATAAGCGTCTCTTGGAAGATTGTGGTCAAAAATTCGATAAACAACCTGCGTAAATCCTGAACAATCAATTCCCCACAATGTCTTCCCTCCCCACAAGTAAGGCGTATTCAGATAATTCAATGCCAAATCTGTCAAGGCATGCGGAAAGGGCTCTTCGCCATCCAACCATTCATAGGTGTTCGGACCAATGTTAAAATGAGGTGTCAACTCAACTGAAACGAATGATCCTCGTCCTATCCGTTGCTCTCCAAAAGGACCTTTAACTGATCTTTGCGCCGCATGTTCGGTAGTAATTCCGTCTAGCCAACGATATACTTCTTTTTCGGTCAGTGGTAACAGTAATTTTTCGTCTGTCCAACCTTCATAACCATCCATCATTGAACGTACCTTGCGCCATTGATAACTTTGCTCCAAAATCTCAACAGGCTCACCAAAAAGCAATTGAGAGATCATTTCCGCGCGATCGCTCGCTTCAGAACGCAAAGGTGCAACGGCCACATGACAGTAAGCAAACATGATTACTTTTTAGGGAAGTTAGACATTTTCGTCAAATTGATGGCTTGCTGCATGTGACGTTCGTTGTGATATGCCACAAACAACAATGCGTCTCCTAAACGCAAGCGAATGATCTTTGAGATAGAGATCGGAACTTTTACCTTTCGGATGTTCACAGCGATCGCTTTCTCCAGAACATGTAACAATTCATGTTGACCAGCAAGTAATTGCTCCACCTCTGATCCATTTAACAGGGATGTCGTAAGGATGGGATTGTAATTCTTTGGAGCATTGAACTTTCGCTTTACGTTTTGCTGTTTTCCCAATTTCATTGATTGCCAGGCTGAGCGCCCCAATGGAGAGGAATTGAAGATCTCTTTTGGGATTGTGAATCGCGTCTTTGCCATTTTATCGAAAAACGCCGGGTGGTAATAGGCTGCATAACCATTCAGATGTGCGAAGATTTCAGCAATGCTCCAAACGTCTTTTGAAGGTTTCCAATTCAATTGTGCAGCAGACAATGAACCGAACTTCCCTTTCAATAACTGAATATTGCGCTCTGTTATCGTTGCCACTTCATTAAATAACCATTGAGTTGTCATGCGCTTCTGAATAGGTTTACAAAGATAAGTCATGTACATCATAAACAAAACTTATTCAGCAAAAAGCAACCATTTTAAACATTTCACTATCTTTCGAATATGAAGTCACTGGTACGCTTTTTTTGTTGCTTTTTGATCGGGCTGCACACCTTTGGGCAAGCGAACGATCATAAACACCCAACAATGGGCGGACTCATTGAGAACAAAGGACAATGGGACAGCCCTGTGTTATTTCACTCAAAGACACAATCGCAATCAGTTTGGATACAGCAACATGGGTTCATTTATGACCTGCGTGATTACAGTTCTCTAAAACAAGCGCATTTAAGCACAAACCCAGCGACGGCAGAATTAACCTATAACTCGACGGTTGTCGCGATGCATTTCGTGGGTTCATCTGCTACCACAAGTTTTGAAAAGGAAAAAGCAAGCACGCATTATTACAATTATTTTTTAGGCAACAACCAAGCAAAATGGGCCAAAGACGTGCATGCTTTCGAACATGTTACACTTAAAGCACTTTACGACGGGATCGATCTGAAGGTAATGGATGATGGACACACTTTCAAGACCGAGTGGTGGTGTGCTCCGGGTAGCGATCCAAAGAACATTCAAATTGATTGGAAAGGTGCTAAACAAACCCGAATAGATGAAAACGGAAATTTGGTGATCCTGACTCCCCTAGGAACGATCACCGAAGGAAAACCAATCGCCTATGCCTTATTGAACGGAAAGAAAATTCCGGTTAACTGTTCCTACCAACTGATCGATGATCGCGTTTCATTCCTACTGGGAAAATATCCTGCCGCAGCGACATTGGTAATTGATCCGACCCTGGTATTTGCAACATATTGCGGATCGATTACAGATAACTTTGGAATGACTGCTACTTATGGCTATGATGGTTCTGCGTTTTCGGCGGGAACTGTTTATGGGAATGCGTATCCTACACCGGATAATTTAGCCTATGACGTGACCTCTAATTTCACAGTTGTGAATGTCGTCGGTTCTGTAACCACAGATGCATTCATTTCACGCTATTCCTCGGATGGGTCTACCATGCTATGGACAACATTTTTGGGTGGCGGCGATAATACTCAGGGAACAGAGACCGCACATAGTTTGGTCTGCGACAAACAAAACAACATCTACATCTATGGAGTTACCTCCAGTTTGGATTTCCCGATTGTAAACGGTTACCAACCAAATCATGCCGGTGGGTCCGCACTTTCCATACAATTCAACGGCTCGAACTTCGGAACAACCGGAACAGACATTTTCGTTGCTAAATTCAGTGCAAACGGTCACAACCTTCTCGGATCCACGTATTTGGGCGGATCAGCGAATGATGGTGTGAACTACAAGGTAACCTCAGGAAATTACAGTTCAGTTGCCGCATACGATTCGCTTTCGTTCAACTATGGCGATCAATTCCGTGGAGAGATCATGGTGGATTCATTGGGTAACTGCCTCGTAGCATCATGCACCCGATCTGCGAATTTCCCGGTTGTGAACCCATTTCAGGGCACATTGGGTGGACAACAGGATGGTGTGATCTTCAAGCTATCAAACGATCTAAGCACACTTCAATGGTCTTCTTACTTTGGAGGATCCAATAACGATGCTTGTTATTCGGTGAAGATCGACTCTTCCTATAATGTTGTCTTTGCTGGTGGAACTTCCAGCAACAACCTTCCCGGCACAGCAGGCGCATTTCACCCGAATTATCAGGGAGGTAAAGCCGATGGTTTCGTTGGGAAATTGACTCCAAATGGACAAACATTGGTCAGAACTTCTTACATAGGCACCACCAATTACGACCAATCATTTTTCGTGGAGATCGATCGTTTGGATAACATTTTTGTACTAGGACAATCTCTGGGTGGCCTTTATCCAATCGTAAACGCAACCGGCAATGTGTTCAGCGGACAATACATTTCCAAATTCACGCCGGATTTGACCACCATGCTGAATTCAACCACATTTGGAAACAGCAATAGCAACATCAACATTTCGCCCGCTGCATTCTTGGTAGATATCTGCGGAAACATGTACGTTTCCGGTTGGGGAGCAAACATTTTACAATCCACACCATTAAGCGGAATGCCAATTTCCTCCAATGCCTTCCAAAGTACTCCAGCGAATGGATTCGATTTTTATTTAGCCGTATTCGACAGAGACTTTGATGGACTACTGTATGGGAGTTATTTGGGAGGAAATCAAGCGCAAGAGCATGTGGATGGAGGAACATCACGATTTGATAAAAATGGTGTTGTTTACCAAAGTGTTTGCGGTGGCTGTGGCGGGCATAGTGATTTTCCAACAACAGCCGGAGCATGGTCGAATCAGAACTTAAGTACAAACTGCAACAACCTAGTATTCAAATTCGACTTTGACCTTCTTCCTACTGCCGAGTTTACAACAACTGACCTTATCGGATGTGCTGATTTCGAAGTGAATTTTACAAACACCAGTCCACCGTCTGATAGTTACTTATGGGATTTTGGAAATGGGGATACCACTTCAGTGATCTACAATCCTACAGTAACTTATACTACACCGGGTAATTATTTGGTTCAGCTAATAGTAACGGATAGCATTTGTTTGCTTACAGATACCGCTCAAATCAATATTACCGTTCTTCCGGATTTATCACTTTCTACATCGAACGACACAATTTTATGTAGCCCGATGAGTATGACCTTCGCGGCAAATTCGAATGGTACGTCTAATCAATTCGTTTGGTCGTCCAACAGTTCTTTCTCAAACACATTGAACAGCTCTATTGCAGATTCAACACTCACTATCACTCCGACAGAAACCACCACATATTATGTACAAATCGGGAATGCAGCATGTTCCATGATCGATAGTGTGACCGTATATTTTGTAGGAGGAAGTTTATCAATCACCGGCATCGATTCTATTTGCATCAATAATCCAACGACACTAACAGCAAATATCAATATTCCGGGTGTCACATTTGATTATGTTTGGTCGCCTGCTTCGGTAATAACAACTACTGGTCAAGACAATGTGGTCAACGCAAACCCACCTTCGAGTCAATGGATTTATTGCGATGCGAATGGTTCGAACGGTTGTTTTGATAGAGACTCTATTTATGTGACAGTGGGAAACTTAGGTTCAGCCGTTACAGCAACCGCAGACCCAACAGTTGTTCTTCCGGGTGAAACGTCACTATTGGCAGCTTCGCCTTCCGGCTTCAATTATTCTTGGACACCAACTCAGGGATTGACCAGTCCAACCAGTCAACAAACTTTGGCCACTGTTTCGGAAACAACCGATTACACGGTCACTGTAACGGATGGTATTTGTACAGAAAGTGCAACCGTTCAGGTTAAGGTTATGGCTGTGGTATGCGATCGCACATTCGTTTACGTTCCGAATGCATTCTCACCAAATGGAGATGGAAAAAATGATCAGTTAAAAGTACGCAGTGCCATTGCAACAGAGATTGAGTTCAAGGTATTCGATCGCTGGGGAGAATTGGTCTTTGAAACAACCGATATCAATACCGGCTGGGATGGCACATTCCGTGGTCGAAAATTGGATCCGGATGTTTACGATTATTACTTGCGAGCAGTATGTGTTGGTGGCACGGAAGAAATCATCAAAGGAAATATTACTTTACTTAAATAGCAGTCATGTCTAAAAAGGTTATCACAAAAAAAAGCGAACAATTTCTAGAAAAATACCTGAATAATGCATCACCTACAGGGTTTGAATCGGGTGGGCAAAAAATGTGGATGGATTACATCAAACCTTATGTAGATGAATTTAAAACCGACACGTATGGTACAGCCGTAGCTATTATCAATCCAAAAGCCAGCTACAAAGTAGTGATCGAAGCACATGCAGATGAAATTTCGTGGTTTGTACATTATATCACTAGTGATGGATTCGTTTATGTGCGCAGAAATGGAGGATCAGATCACATGATAGCTCCATCAAAACGCGTTAACATTCATACCAAAAAGGGCATTGTGAAAGCTGTTTTCGGCTGGCCTGCCATACATACTCGCGCCGAAAAAGAAGAAACCCCTTCCATGAAAAATATTTGCCTGGACTTAGGTTGTTCATCCAAGGACGAAGTTGAAAAATTAGGCGTACACGTGGGATGCGTGATCACGTATGAAGACACTTTTATGGTATTAAACGATACACGTTATGTAGGTCGGGCTTTAGACAATCGCATTGGAGGATTTATGATTGCGGAAGTGGCTCGTTTACTTCATGAAAACAACATAAAATTGCCATTTGGACTTTACATTGTAAATGCTGTTCAAGAAGAGGTTGGATTACGCGGTGCAGAAATGATCGCTAGAAACATTCAACCGGACGTTGCTATCGTAACCGATGTTTGTCACGATACACAAACACCTTTGATTAACAAGATCGAACAAGGGGATCTATCCGGTGGAAAAGGTCCTGTACTGACCTATGGTCCGGCTGTACAAAACAATTTGTTGCAACTTTTGATCGACACAGCTGAAAAGAAGAAGATCCCTTTCCAACGTGCAGCCGCTTCTCGCGCCACAGGAACTGATACTGATGCATTTGCCTATTCCAATTCAGGAGTAGCATCAGCACTGATCTCCCTTCCGCTGCGCTACATGCACACAACGGTTGAAATGTGTCATAAAACAGATGTGGAAAACACCATTTCACTTATGTTTAATACCTTGCAACAAATCAAGGCAAATCATTCCTTTTCGTATTTCAGCAAATAACTGAGATTGCAAGAATGAACTGAATTTGAGTATTTTCAAGTTAGGATAAGCGTCGAAAAGACGCTTTATTTGTTTAGACAAAACTCAACTTATGAAAAAACATGTACTCTTTTTAGGTTTGTTGGCTGCAGGAACTGCATTTGGCCAGACATTCTCGGATAACTTTGACAGTTATACAGCAGGTCAGTACTTGTGTCCGCAAAGTGGTGGCGCTTGGACTACATGGAGCAATGCTCCGGGAACTGCTGAAGACGTAATGGTCTCAAGTGCAGACGCATCTTCTCCCAGTAATTCCCTTTATTTCTCCACAACTGCTCAAAATGGTGGACCAACTGATTTGGTTAAGAACTTCGGGGTATTGAACACTGGTCAATTCTCAATGAGCTTTAACATTAAAGTTGAAAACGGAAAAGCAGGATATTTTAACCTTCAGAAAAACGCAACTATCGGACAAGTTTGGGCGATGGATTGCTTTTTTGCTGACAACGGAGCCTTGTATCTCAACAATCAAAGCGGTTTGAATTTCCAAAGCACTTATCCTCAGGGACAATGGTTCAATTTCAGACTAGATATTGATTTTAATGCAAACGTATGGGAAGTTTTCATCAATAACGTTTCTGCAGGATCTTTCGCTAATACTGAAAACCAGATCGCTTCGATTGATATTTACCCGACTGATCAAAATTCACCGTATAGCTGTGGTTACTACATTGATGATTTCCAATATACGATCACTCCTTATACACTTCCGGCATTGAATGGTGCGGCAAATGTACTTACGTATAGTGAAGGAAACTTAACTGGAACAGCTGTTACACCGAAAGTAACTGTTCGCAACTTGGGTACTACTCCAATTACTTCAGTTGGTGTAAGCGTAACATATAACGGAAATACTATTTCAAACACCTTTACAGGTTTAAACTTGGCTTCTTTGGCTTCTACAACGGTAACGATGCCAAATACATTGACATTGGCAGCAGGAACTCTTCCTATGACGGCATCAATCACATCCGTAAACGGCACAAGTCCTGATAACGATGCGGCTGACGACAATGTAACGATAAATGTTACGCCGATAACACCTGCAGCAGGAAGAATGGTAGTCGGTGAAGAAGGGACTGGAACTTGGTGTGGATGGTGTCCACGCGGAGCTGTATTCATGGGTCGCATGGAAACCAAATACCCAGATCATTGGGCAGGAATCGCAGTTCACAATGGTGACCCAATGGTCGTGACAGATTACGATGCCGCAATCGGACAATTGATCTCTGGTTATCCTTCGGCTTTAGTTGATCGTGGAACTGAATTGGACCCTTCACAAATGGAGGCTGAATTCCTAAACAGAGTTGTCACAACTCCAACTGCTTTCATTACAAATGGTGCTACTTGGGATGCAGGCACACGTACTTTGAACGTTTCGGTTTCGGCTCAATTCCAAACTGGAGCTGACAACAACTACAAACTAGCAGTGGTATTGACAGAGGACGGTGTAACTGGAACTACCACCGCATACAATCAAGCAAATTACTATTCGAACAATGCTGCTGGACCAATGGGTGGATTTGAATCACTTCCTAACCCAGTACCCGCAGCGAACATGGTTTATGATCACGTGGCACGTGCAATCGCTCCTTCGTTTGCAGGAACGAATGCTGCTTTCCCTGCAACAGTTCTAGCGGGAATGACTCATACATTGAATGCAACATTTGTATTACCTGCTACATGGGACGAGAATGAGATTCATATCATCGGTATGTTGATCGATCCGAACGGTATTGTGGACAATGCTGGTAAAGCAACCATTGCAGAAGCAGTTGCAAACGGCTGGGTAAACAGCATCTCTGAAAGCGAAGTGGTAAACCTGGATAAAGCAGTAACTATTTACCCGAACCCGGCAAATGATGTAGCCGTGGTTTCTTTGAACTTGACCGGTTCGAATGAAGTTGCTATCCGTTTGATGGATATCAGTGGAAAAGAGTTGACAGCTAAATCATATGGAAAACTTTCAGGTGCACTGGAATTCCCTGTTTACACGGCAAATTTCGCTCCTGGTATCTACTTGGTTGAAGTTACTGTTGATGGTGTTAGCACACAACAGCGTTTGGTAATCGAATAAGATTGATCCGAAATACATTCAAAGGGGCAACAGATTGTTGCCCCTTTGTTATTTTATGACGCATTATCCCTAATTTTGCAGCATGAAATGGATCGGAAAACGCATCAGTTTTGTGGATAGTGATACGAAAACAACGATCGTAGTCACACCTGAAAATGTAGGATTCTATAAAGCGATGATCGGTGCTTGGTTCGCCATGTGGGCTGTGATCGGAATCACGATGATCTGGGCTTGGAATACCTTTGAAATGAAACCGACCATGAGAGACACGTTGAGTATCATGTTCCTGATCTTTATGTTATTCTGGGCCTATTACCTCATCCGAGTAGCACGCATGTTCTTCTGGCTCCTTTACGGAAGTGAAAACATCAAGCTAGACAAGATTGCCTTGACGATTAAGACGAGTATCAAAGGTTATGGTCGTGCACGTCAATATTATTTAGAGAACATTCAAAAGATCCGTATAAATGTTCCTAAAGAAGGTTCTTTTCAAGCAACTTGGGAAAACTCACCTTGGATCCGCGGCGGTGAACGTTTGGAATTCGATTACATGGGAAAAACTGTACGCTTTGGTCGTAAATTGAATGAACAAGAGTCCAAACAATTATTTCAGCTACTCACAAAAAAGGTAGAAGAACAATTGAAAAAACGGAAGAAGAACGACTAACTCATTACCTTGGTCAATACTTCTTCGCGGGTCATTCCATTGCGCAAATGTTCCAGAATAATCGGAAATTTCTCTTCAATTCGTTCGGGTGTAAATCCTAATTCGATACCCAAACGACGTACCATTGCCTCTTCTTTCTTATCGCTTTGTCCGTCCACGATCAACAACTGGATCAGCTGAACAAAGCGCTCATAACGTTCTTCACGCGTTGTAGGAGGGATCGCCGGAAAATCTTCGGGGTTCTGAATGATCTCCGTAACCTGTTCATCCGTTAACGACAAACGATTGGCAACACGTTTTAACAACTGCATTTCCATTGCTGAGACCGTTCCGTCAACGCGCGCCAACAAAACTAGATTTCGGAAATGTCCCTTTTGTCGGGATTGCTCGCCCGATTCATAGAAATGTGCTAATGATCCCATGATACTGTGTTGTTAAGATACATCCATTAAAAGTAAACATTATGTTCTAATCTCTGATTAGAGAAGTTGCTGTAAGTTGGAATCGTTTCAAACGAATTTCTTTACCCGACCTATTGACCAAATACACCTGAAGATAATCATAACTGTGGTGAAGCGTTGGTAAGGTAAATGCAAACGAAGCACTGTCTGATCGAGACTTATTCAAGGCCAATTCTATCGTATTCCAAAGGTAAACGTTGTGTTTGTTTGCAAGCTCCATGCGAAGCGTAACACTACCCGTTGTGTCCAAAACTTCCCAGGCGAAATCAGCCTTTAATTCGGTTTCATCTGTAGCTAAATGCTCCATAAGTGTAATATGGTCAAAGCCCCAGTCTTTATTCCCGGGACAAGTAATCATTTGATCACTATCAAGAAGCACCTTTTTTTCGAATCTGTAACCTAAATCCAAGTATTTCTGTCGCTGCTTCGTCCACTCTGAATCCATTTCACTGACCCGCAGTCTAAGAGGATTAACTTTAGAAGCTTCCAAAACACCAAAAACAGCCCAATACTGGTCTTTTGTCATTCGATCATTTGCGATAATTCCCCTGCGAAATTGTTCGGATTGAAATAAATTCAACAACAGGCACAGACCGGCAAATGTGTATGAAATCAACCTCCAATACTGCTTTCGAATACTGGTTAATAATAAAGCAATGGGAAGGATTAACAGTGGATAAATGTCAACAACCGGACGCTGACCAAAAGAAGATGCGTACCACCAACATTCCCAACTCGCCATTACCCAGATAGACATGAAAGAAGTAACTAACGCAGCATAAAACAACCGGCTTTCTTTCTTATAGAGCATCCAAAATCCAAACGGCAACAGCAAAAAGAACGGAGTATACAACAGCCAACCTTTGCGAAAACTGAACAGGAAGTCTGAAAAATGTGCATCAAACAATATCACTTCCTCCACGTGCAAGTTAGATTCGATCCAATGTCCTCCAATGAATCGCCAATAAAGCAGTTGAGGAATTTGAATTAAAAACCCGGCTAATAAATACGGCAGCAGTTGCATGATCCAATTTCGGATTCCTTTTTTTCGATCGTACAACAGCAGGATCGGTAGCAAACCTAGAACAATATGCGAGGGTCTGATTAAAACGATCAATCCCAATAAAAAAGGAGCAACAAAGCGACACCTCCCATCCTTTCTGTATCGCAACAAATAATATAGGAACGCCGCAACCAGTGTGAAAACATATCCATGTTGCAACATATACATCATCACAGATGTGACCAAATAGTTGGTTCCAAAGAGAAGTAAAAATGTAATCCAGAAGGTGGCCTGTTCAGAACAAAACAAGAGTAAGAGTTTGCGCAAAAAATACCATCCCAGTACCACAAAGATCCAAGCATTCAAAATGTACATGAAATGGTAAGGAAAACTCATTCCATCAGTCGGGAAACCTCCTGCAACTGCCCACACATGTCCAATCATAAAAGAAGGAGCCAAAACAACGGACAATCCCATGTGGTAGACATTCAAATAATGCCCATTATCGCGTTGAATCAACTGATAAACTTCGGTTCCATTGCAATAACGATCCTGCAGTTTTTGAGCCCACTCCTTGTTCACGTCAAGTGTTCCCTGATCCGTTAAAGCTGCCAGATATAGATAATAACCGAAACCATCGTAAGATGCAACACAACGGTTTTCACCGGAGCTTACTTTCAACAATTCATGCATAAATGCAACACTGAGAAGCAGGACGATCAAGGCATGCCCCCACCTGAAGTATGGAATCGATTTAATTGCTTTCAGAAGCATCAACTAATCGTAGATTCGATGAAATCAATCAAGGAATGAATAACCTTAATATGTATTTCCTGAGCACGATCAGCATACGGAGCGTGTGGAGCACGAATTTCAACATCGCACAGGTCTGCCATTGCACCGCCATCTTTTCCTGTTAAACCTACGACACTCATTCCTTTCTGTCGCGCTGCTTCGATTGCACGCAAGACATTCCCACTGTTTCCGGAGGTTGAAATAGCCAATAAAACATCGCCTTTGCGACCCACGGCTTCCACGTAACGCGAAAAAACGAACTCATAGCCATAGTCATTACCAACACAAGAAAGGTGTGATGGATCACTAATGCTCAATGCAGCAATTCCAGGACGATTATCGCGGTATCTCCCGGTTAGTTCCTCAGCAAAATGCATGGCGTCACACATCGAGCCACCGTTACCACACGAGATGATCTTTCCTTCATTTCGCAATGATTCTACCATCAGTTTTCCAGCTTGTTCGATTTTTGCAAAATTTTCTTCCGTGTTAAATTTTTGCAAAATTTCTAAAGCTTGGTTAAAATGGTCTGCTATTTGTTTCATGGCCTTCAACGATGATTGTTTTCAAAAATAAATAATTCCGGCGACAGTAATCGTTTTAGATAAACTTGTTATATTTGAAACTCGGAGATTTACTCCCTAAACACAACGACAACTATGAAAAATATTCTACTAGCAGCTTTCTCGCTTGTGATTGGCCTAAGTGCTTACGGACAGGATGATTGTTTTAAGAAGCTGGAAGATGCATTTGCAAAACGCGGTTCTTACACAGTAGCTGACGAAATGCATCGTAATGTGATCATTAGTTTTTTCACTCCTGACGGAACTGAATGTCGCTCAGGAAAAGTTCGTGTGGAGAATGGAACAATCGTATCTATCTTTTTGATGTTTGACGACAATACATATGAGTTGTATGAAAAGAAATTCTACAACGCCAAGAAATTACAACCAACGATCTCAAACGGTATTTCAGAAATGATCTATACATCCGACGGTGAGAAATTCCGAGTAGTGTTCATTGAGAAATTGAAACCAAAACAAAAATCTTACAAACAAGCAGATCTTCCTACTGATCTGTAAAAGATATCTCCTCGCAATTAGCGGGGAGTTTTTATTTAATATTGTTTCTATCATCATGCAAGTTGCTTGGATCACAGGTGCATCATCCGGAATTGGAGAAGAATTGTGTTATCAATTAGATAAAAAAGGATATCACATCGTTTTGTCGGCGCGCAATGAAGTCGAACTTAAACGCGTGTTGAGCAATCTATCTGATCCCTCCAAACATCTGATACTACCTATGGATCTTGGCAACATGACAGAGGTCGAACTACTGGTCGCTCAGGTGATGGAACGTTTTGGCGCAATTCATTACGTATTCCATTGTGGTGGAATCAGTCAACGAGCAACAGCTTCAGAAAGCCCCATTGAAATTGATCGCAAGATCATGGAAGTGAATTATTTTGGCACGGTGATCCTCACAAAGGCCGTACTTCCAATCATGCAAAAACAAGAGTTCGGACATTTCGTGCCAATTTCTTCTATTGCCGGAAAATTCGGGTTCTACCTGCGTTCGGCGTACAGCGCTTCCAAACACGCTTTACACGGTTTCTTCGAAAGTTTGGCCTTAGAGGAAGCAAAAAACAACATATACGTAACGATTGTTTGCCCTGGTAAGATTAATACACCCATCTCTTTACGTGCGATCAACAAACATGGAGAAGCTCATGGCGTTATGGATCACAACCAAGCTACAGGCATGCCTGTTGACGTTTGTGTTACCCATTTACTCGATGCTGTCTCCGCTAAAAAACGTGAGGTTTTAATTGGGAACAAAGAGATCAAAGCAGTTACTTTAAAGCGCTTTTTACCATCGATTTTCTGGAAGGTGATCGCTAAACAGTCTGCTACTTAAAGCCAAATAAAAAGGCCACTTCAGTAGAAACAGCCTTTTCAAATATTTAACTTGCTAAGGCTTAAAGCAACCCTTTATCCATCAAAAATTTCGCAACGTTCATTTCAATGCGCTTATTGATGTTTGTGGTGTCGACCATTTCAAAAGGCTTCCCAGTGATCTTTTCATAAAGCTCTACATAGCGTTCAGTGATCGTAGATACAAATGAATCTGGCATCTCTGGCATTACCTGACCCGTCAAACCTTGAAAACCATTTTCAATTAACCACTGACGAACGAACTCTTTCGACAATTGTTTTTGAGGTTCATCCGCATCTTGACGAGCCTGGTATCCATCCGCATAAAAATAACGGGACGAATCCGGTGTATGGATCTCATCAATCAAAATCACTTCTCCATTGCGAATACCAAATTCGTATTTCGTATCCACCAAGATCAACCCACGCTCTGCAGCCATTTCGGTACCGCGTTGAAATAGTTTTCGAGTGTAATCTTCCATTTTCAAGTAAATGTCCTCTGGAACAATTCCTTGACGTAATATTTCTTCTCGGCTAATATCCTCATCATGCCCTTCCTCAGCTTTTGTAGCCGGTGTGATGATTGGCTCCGGAAAGCGATCGTTCTCTTTCATGCCTTCCGGTAAAGCAACACCACACAATATGCGTTTGCCGGCTTTATACTCGCGAGCAGCATGACCAGCCAAATACCCACGGATGACCATTTCTACGCGAACAGGTTCACAAGCATATCCGATCGCAACAGTTGGATCCGGTGTTCCTAACAACCAATTTGGCACAATGTCACGTGTTGCTTCCAGGAACATGGTAGCCACTTGATTCAAAACTTGGCCTTTGTACGGAATTCCTTTAGGGAGAATGTGATCAAACGCCGAGATACGGTCAGTTGCCACCATCACCAAAATGTCATTTTCCAAGGTATACACCTCGCGTACTTTTCCACGGTATACACTTTTCTGTCCCGGAAACTTAAAATTCGTACTTGTAATTGTTTCGCTCATGCTAATCATTATTTCGTTGACGCCCCCTTCTTGGGTGATCATCGTCATTATCTTGTTTCTTTTTTTCGTAAGCTGCTGCTTTCTCTGCTGCCTCTGCTTTGTCGAAGGCATCGATGATGCGTTTCACTAAATTGTGACGGATGACATCGCTCTGAGTCAACCGAACGATCCCAATGCCTTCCACGTCATTTAATATATCTAAGGCATAAGCCAAACCAGAACGCTGGCGATGCGGTAAATCAACTTGAGACATATCACCTGTAATTACGAAGCGTGCTGTTTGCCCCATACGAGTCAAGAACATCTTCATTTGCATGACAGTGGTATTCTGTGATTCATCCAAAATGACAAAAGCCTTATCTAATGTTCTACCACGCATGAAAGCCAATGGCGCAATTTCAATTACACCAAACTCGATCATGTCGGCCAACTTCTCCCCTGGGATCATATCGCGTAAAGCATCGTACAAGGGCATTAAATATGGATCCAGTTTTTCTTTCAGGTCACCCGGCAAGAATCCTAAGTTCTCCCCTGCCTCAACGGCAGGACGGGTCAAAATGATCCGTTTCACCTCCTTAGCTTTCAGTGCGCGAACTGCCAAAGCAACAGCTGTATATGTTTTCCCGGTTCCTGCAGGTCCAACAGCAAAAACCATATCGTTTTTATTAACGGCTTGAACCAACTTACGCTGATTCACGGTTTTAGCCTTAATCTTTACCCCTTGATTTCCATGAACCAGTATCTCAGACCCATCCGAAGACAGCATCGCGGATCCATCATCCAACATAAGGTTGTCGATGTTATTCTCCGTCAAGACATTGTATTGGTGAAAATGTGCCAGGATCAATTCGAATTTGCGTTCAAATGATTCCATCACTTCCTGATCACCTGCAATAGTCAATTCATTGCCACGTGCATTGATCTTTAACTTTGGAAAAAAGGAACGAATGTGCTTCAAATTGGCATTGTTCACACCGTATAATTCTGCCACATTTACCCCTGTTATCTGGATTTTCTTCTCTGTCAATGTGAATAAATCTTTTGATACTACATCAGGATTGATTGGATAACCCTTATTTTTGGCTCAAATTTACATAATTTTTCGTGCCATTTAGCACCTGTGAATAAGATGGGGATCATTACCTTAACAACGGATATGGGAACAACGGACTACTACGTAGCCGCGTTGAAAGGAAGTATCTTGCGTGGAAATCCCAACATACAGATTGTAGATATTTCTCACGGTGTAAAGCCTTTTGATATAATCAACGCCAGCTATTACGTACAATCGGCAAGTAGAGATTTTCCGGATGGGACCATTCATATCATCGGAGTAGACAGCGAACCGGTCATCAATATGAGTTCGGGTGCACTACCAGCGATCATGTTATGGCGAAAACAATATTTCATTGCCTCCGACAATGGTGTTTTCGCTTTACTATTGAAAGAAGAGAAACCTGAAGGATTTTGGCACATCGACAACGTACTTTCCAATCCGAATGCATTTCGTTTTCCGGTGAAGAACATTTTTGTTCCAGCAGCTTTACATCTTGCGTCGGGAAGTTCTGTTGACACCATTGCTTCACCTGTTGAAAAATGGCGAATAGCACACGCATTCAATGCTGTGATCGAAGAAAACCTCATCAAAGGAACCGTGATTCATATTGACCATTACGGGAATGCGATCACAAATATTCATCAATCGCTATTTGAACGTTTTGGTGAGGAACCATTTACGATTTACTTTCGCAAACGCGATTATTTCATCGATCAGATCTCAAGCGCATACAATGATGTCGCTCCGGGCGAACGATTGGCTCTCTTCAACGATAACGGGCTCTTGGAAATCGCTATTAATAAAGGTGCTACTGGAGGAGCCGGAGGAGCAGATGCCTTATTCGGTTTGCGGATCAATGACGTTGTACGTGTTGAATTCGCTCCTCGGGGATCAGCCAAAACAATTGCTTCATTATTCTAACTATGTTGACTAGGATTGTAAAACTTACATTCGAAACAGATAAGATTGCTGACTTCATTGGCTATTTCGACACGATCAAAACACAAGTTTCGTCTTTCGAAAATTGCTTTGGAATGCGTTTACACCAAGACTTAAAACATCCGAATATCGTGTTTACCTATTCACTCTGGAAAGATGAAGAAGCACTGAACAACTACCGCGATTCGGAATTATTTCAAGGAGTTTGGTCTACGATCAAACCTTGGTTTCATACCCGTGCTGAAGCCTGGAGTGTGAGCACATATTACGAAGGAGGCAGTTTTTCACCCAACCAATTTTAACCGATTGCGTTCTGTATTATCGATTCGGTTGATGGAGTTGGTTGTAGTTCGTATCTTTGAACACTTTTTAAAAGCATGAAGGCATTATACTGGAAAGAGATCAGAAGTTTTTTAGGCTCCATAGTGGGCTATATCTTTATTATCATCTTTTTGATTTCATCAGGGATCTTTCACTGGATCGTTTCGCAAGACACCAACTTGCTCATGGGCGAAGAAGTAGATTTGATTCCATTCTTCAATTTATCACCAATCATCTTTTTGATCCTGATTCCTGCAATCACCATGCGCATGATCGCGGAAGAGCGCAAAAACGGGACGATAGAACTACTCTTCACAAGACCAATTACAGATCTCCAAATCATTTTGGCTAAATACCTAGCTGGAGTTACTTTGCTGATAATCGCCTTGCTACCTACGCTTGTTTATTACTACAGCATGGTTTCCCTGGGTGTTGAATCCGTTGATGAAGAGGGACTCACGAAATCAGTGATCGATGAGGGTGCTACATTCACTTCTTACATTGGTCTATTGTTATTGGGATCAGTATTTATTGCTATAGGCGTTTTCGCTTCAAGTATTACAAGCAATCAAATCGTTGCCTTCATTTTAGCCATGTTCTTGTGCTGGTTCTTCTACGATGGATTTGAATTATTAGGATCCTTCAACTTGATGGGCGATTACGACTTTATTTTCCAATACATCGGATTGACCTCCCATTACAGAAGTATCATGAAAGGTGTGATCGACACCAGCGACATCATTTACTTTTTCGGAATGATCGTTATTTTCCTTGCCGGTTCTTTAACCGTTGTTAAATCATTGAAGCGTTGATCCCATGAAGAATCAGACAACAAAATCAAACAAAGTATTCAACTGGGTATTTCTGTTCATCATTCTTGGTGTTGTTATTTTCTTGAACATCATCGGAACGTTCATTTATTCTCGCATCGATATGACGGAGGATGAACGCTATTCCCTGGCAGGTGGGACCATTACCTTTTTGGAGAAAATGAATCCGGAAGATGCCGGAACAAGTAAAAATGAAGATAAAGTAGGACGCTTATACATCAAGATCTATCTGGAAGGAAAATTGCCCGCTGAGATCAAACGTTTTCGCAATGCTGTAGAGGATAAACTGATTGAATTCAGAGAGATCGCCGGAGATCGCATTGAATATGAATTCATCGACCCAACACAAGGAAGTGAAGCTGATCAATCGGCGCTTAAAGAGCGACTTTACAGTATGGGGCAAGGAATCTTACCGCTTGATATTGTTTGGAACGAAGATGGTGGTCAGAATCAAATGATGCTGTGGCCAGGTGCTGAAATTGATTATGGAGGCGCAACGAAAGGTTATGTGCAATTGTTGCCGGGATCGCCGCAAGGACAGCCTGTTCAATTAACTCCTGAATTCTCTGAAACGACGATTCAAAATTCCATCAACAACCTAGAGTACATGTTGGTTTCAGCTCTTAGACGCGTTATTCAAAAGCAGAAGCCACGCATTGCCTTTCTTCATGGACATGGCGAATTGAGTTATGCAGAGACACAACGCATTCGTTCTTTGATCGATGATTATTACATCGTAGAAGACATTACAATGAATGATTCTTTGGCGGCACTGGACAATGTAAAAGGAGTTGTGATCGCACGACCAAGAATTGCTTATACAGATAAAGACTTGTACATATTGGATCAGTTTGTCATGCGCGGAGGTCGATTGATGGTCTTCATGGATAAACTGGATTTCCCGATGGACACCCTGATGATGAAGGGAACAGTTCATACCACTCGTACCAATTTAGGGTTAGACAAATTGTTGTTTGACTACGGTATCAAGATGAATGACAATTATGCCATAGATACACGATGCGGTCCGATTGCCGTACCATTTGCGAAAGAAAGCCTTTTGCCTTGGTTCTATTACGTTGCTTCAAGCCCAACGCGACATCCGATCTCCAGAAACATTGAACCGGTAATGTTGCGCTACGCTTCTCAGATCCAATTGATCCCAAATGATAATTGGTTGGTTTCTCCGGTGCTAACGACTTCAACTAATTCAAATGTTACAGGTATGGCGCCGCTGGTTAGCTTAGCGATGCCAATGAACTACGGTAAGGTTCCTGCATTGGCAGAAGACCCTAAAAGCGAAGCAAATAAAGTATGCTTGGCGGGTTTAGTTGAAGGACAATTCACCTCCCACTTTAAAAATCGCATTATCGACGCCTTTGCGAAAAATCCCGATGCAAAGTACCGTGAAAAAAGTGTTTCAGAAGGTAAAGTGTTTGCAGTTGGAAATGGTTCTTTCCTGAAGAATTACTACGACTCCATGCCTGGTAAATATGGCAAGATGCAATACCGACCAATAAGTTTTAACAATTTACGTTACGACGAGGTGATGGCACAGATGCGCATTCAACCATTGATCTACGGGAACCAAGAATTCTTCCAAAACATCGTCGATTATATGATGGGAGACAATTCTGTACTGGACATTCGTTCTAAGCAAATTGACATTCACCCGATCGACAAAGAGAAAGTTAAAACTTCATCGAGTTATTACAAGATCCTGAATATGGTTTTACCATCTGCTCTTGTTTTAATTATGGCCTTCTTTCTCTTCTATTTACGTAAACGCAGATACGCACGTAGTTAATTTATGAAAAGAAATTTTTTTTTATTACTTGGATTCCTCTTATTGGTTGGACTTGGCTTCTTTGCCTACCGATTGATCAGCAAAAAAGGGAAATCAGACGACAAGGTTGCAGCATTCAATTTTGAAATCACCGATACGGCATCGGTAGATCGCATAATCATTACTGAGCCAAACGGCTTAGAGATAGAAGTTGTTCGCGACGGAAAAAATTGGACAAGATCATCGGGTGAATGTATTCAAATCTCTTTGGTGAACAGTATTCTAGATGCTGCATACAATGTGCGCTTCAAAGGATACATTCCAGAGAACGGTGTGAAAAACGTCACGAACCGCATGGCTACAGTTGGGACCAAGGTTCAATTTTTCGTGAATGGCGACTGGTACAAAACCTGGTATATTGGTTCATCTACACCAGACCATTACGGAACATACATGTTGGTTGAATCGGAGGAATATGGGAAAAGTGATCTGCCGGTAATTGCCGAGCTTAAGAACATGAAGGGAATCATCTCTCCACGCTTCTTTGCCGACCCAAGACGCTGGGAGTGCACGCGTATTTTTGCTTATGAACCGAATGAAATTCAAGAAGTATCAGTGCGTTTTACACAAAGACCAGACAGAAGCTTTCAATTGAAGAAAAAGGGGAACACACATGTAGTGACACAAAACAACCGACCTGTTCAGGTACATCCTCAAATGATCTCTCGTTATCTACTAAACTATCGCCGAGTTCATTTTGAATTGCCAAACTTTGAATTAACAGATCGTCAAGTGGATAGTGTACGTAAATCAACTCCTTTCTGTATATTGGAAGTGAAATCTACTAAAGGGGAAGACATTAAATTACGCATGTTCCGCAGAAAATCGGATTCTGGAGAAAAAGAAGTAGATGATTTTGGAGATGAAGTGGATTACGACATCAACCGATTCTGGTGTGAACTACCGGGTGGTAAATTGGTGAAGTGCCAATACTTCGTTTTCAATCCGTTGACAATGGGTAAGATCTATTTCACTTATCCGGTGGCCTCTAAGCCCTGAAATGGTTGAAAAGATGTCCACAACTTATTGATAGCACCTAGCTGAAAGGATTAAAAAAAAGTATCTTTGTTCACTAAACAAGACAAAAAAGGACGATGAATTTTATAGTATCCAGTACCAATTTATTACGTCATTTACAAAGCATTAGCGGAGTATTGAGCACTTCGAACACTCTGCCTATTTTGGATAATTTCCTTTTTGATATTCAAGAAGGACAATTGACAATTTCGGCATCAGACCTTGAAACAACAATGCGAACAAGCATGGAAGTTGAAGCAAGCGAGAACGGGAAAGTTGCTATTCCAGCTAAAATGCTTTTGGACGTTTTGAAGAATTTGCCGGATCAACCGTGTACGTTTAAAGTGGACAAAGCCAATTTTGGTGTAGAAATCGCTTACGATAACGGAAAATCAAAAATGGTTGGATTCAACGGTGAGGAATTCCCGAAATCTCCAAATATCGAGAACAGTAATTCTATCCGTGTTTCGGGAGATATCATCTCTCGTGCGATCACTAAGACATTGTTTGCTGCTGGAAACGATGATTTGCGTCCAGTCATGAGCGGTATGTATTGCCAGTTTAGTCCTTCAGACATCACATTCGTTGCTACGGATGCGCACAAATTAGTGCGTTATCGTCGTACAGACGGGCAATCAACTGGTGGTTCAGCTTTCATCTTACCCAAAAAACCATTGAACTTATTGAAGTCAAATTTGCGCGGCGATGAGGAAGTTTTGGTTGAATACTCTGATTCGAACGCTATCTTCACTTTCAATGATATCGTATTGATGTGTCGTTTGATCGACGGAAAATATCCCAATTACGAAGCGGTAATCCCGAAAGAGAATCCGAATATTTTAGTAGTTGACCGTCTACAATTCTTGGGTGCTATCAAGCGCGTATCTATATTCGCTAACAAGACAACACACCAAGTTAAGTTAAAATTGGCAGGAAGCGAATTGAACATTTCTGCTGAGGATTTGGATTTTGCAAATGAAGCAAACGAGCGATTGACATGTAATTATGATGGCGCAGATATGGAAATCGCATTCAACAGCCGCTTCTTGATGGAAATGTTGAACAACATCGATTCTACTGAAGTAAAAATAGCAATGAGCGAACCAAGCCGCGCAGGATTGATCATGCCGAATGGTTCAGATAACGAACACGAAGATATCTTGATGCTTGTAATGCCGGTGATGCTTGCACGTTAAGAACCTATACAAAAACTGAAAGGGCGATTTTTTTAATCGCCCTTTTTTTATGCCCAAAGTTTGGCGCAGTTCTTGTTTTCTAACCCAAAACCAAAAGCCATGAAACGATTCTACTTTTTCTTCATCGCGATGATCTTAACTTCAAGTTCATTTGCTGGCGAACTATTTATTCGTGTAACAAGACCTGGCATGCATTATGCAACTGTGTCGAATCAAACCATTTACAATTCAACCAACATCTTTCGGTTTTTTGACTTACCGGGAGGAGGCAACAGCGTAAGTATCGTAGACCAACAAAGCGGTATGCCAGTCTTTAATAGTCTTGTACAAGTTCAATCAAACCAACGGGTTATCTGCGAAGTTGATGCAAATGGAAATCTGATCGTTTTGCAACAGATAACAATAAACATCTTAAACTGGTACACGTCTACGCCGGTAAACAATCAACAAGGAACTATTGCTTCGAGTCACCCGGGTTCTGGTCAAGTCATCGTTGCCGCTCCCGATCCGTATTTTCAGCAATTTATTGAATCGCTGAAGAATGAGTCATTTGATTCGAACAGACTTCAAATGATCGACAATTATTTAGCCAAGTCAACGGTTTCTGCAGCCCAATTAAACGAAATGGCAAAGACATTTGATTTTGATAGTAACCGCCTGACATTTGCAAAAAATGCATACAAGAAATGTTATGACCCCCAGAATTACTTTCTACTTCAGAATACATTCGAATTCTCATCGAATTACCAATCATTGACAAAATGGATCAATGAGCAATAATTTTAAATGTATCATTACATGCCGAGGAACATCAAGACATCCTCGGCTTTTTTTTGCATTACAAAGTAAATTTCGTGATATTTTTAACTTTTAACATTTTATTTTACTTTTTGAAAAAAATAATAACCAACTCTAGAGTCAGTCATTTCTCTTCGGTCGTTAAAACGCAAAAAGTCCGTAAAACTAAAAGTCAACGAAAGTTCGTGTGGCAAAAAAACGCATTACAAATATCAAAATGCGTTCTTCTGCTCAAACAAAAGAAAGCACCCAACTGTTTTAATGGGACAAAACGCCCGATTTTTTTAATTATATTTGGTCAGAGATACATTCATTATGAAAGAAGTGAATTTACAAGAACTCGAATCTGGTTTTCAAGCCAAAATCGATAATGAAATTAGAATTGAGCCAAAGGACTGGATGCCTGAGCGCTACAGAAAGACATTGATCCGTCAGATTTCACAGCACGCCCATTCAGAGATCGTGGGCATGCTACCTGAGGGTAACTGGATCACACGTGCTCCGAACCTGCGTCGTAAAGCGGTTTTGCTGGCTAAAGTACAGGACGAAGGTGGTCATGGACAATACTTGTATAGTGCCATGGAAACCTTGGGCCACACACGTGAAGAATCACTGGAGGAATTGCATACAGGAAAAGCGAAGTATTCGTCTATCTTCAACTACCCAACTTTGACTTGGGCAGACATCGGTGCGATTGGCTGGTTGGTTGATGGTGCAGCGATTATGAATCAGGTAGCTTTGTGTCGTACATCTTATGGTCCTTACGCTCGAGCAATGGTTCGAATTTGTAAAGAAGAATCGTTCCACCAACGCCAAGGTTATGAGATCATGTGTACTTTGATGAAAGGAACACCAGAGCAACGTGCAATGGCGCAGGATGCCATGAATCGATTTTGGTGGCCTGCATTGATGATGTTCGGACCGAGTGATGCTGATTCCGTGCACTCTGCAGAGTCTATTAATTGGAAGATCAAACGCCATACAAACGACGAATTGCGTCAATCATTCATTGATGCGACTGTTCCACAAGCAGAATTGATCGGTCTAACAGTTCCGGACAAAGATTTGAAGTGGAATGAAGCACGTGGTCATTACGACTTTGGTCAGATCGACTGGGAAGAATTCAAACAGGTGATCAGTGGCAATGGGCCATGCAACGCCGAAAGAATAGCTGCTCGTAAGAAAGCGATGGAAGAAGGGAAGTGGGTGCGCGAAGCAGCGATGGCTTATGCCGAAAAGAAAAAAGCGCGTAAAGCATCCTAGTGTTAACTAGAAAAAAGAAGATTATGTCAGGAAAAGATTGGCCATTGTGGGAAGTTTTCATCCGTAGCAAACAAGGATTGAACCACAAACACGTAGGAAGTTTACATGCACCAGATGCTGAAATGGCAGTGGAAAATGCACGTGACGTGTATACAAGAAGAAACGAAGGAGTATCGATTTGGGTTGTTGAATCTTCTCAGGTTCACGCGTCAGATCCAGCTGATTCAGACATGTTGTTTGAGCCTGCTCAAAGTAAGGTATACAGACACCCTACTTTTTACGAGGTTCCTGAAGGAGTTGCTCACATGTAATTCAGATTCCCGTGAGTGCACTTTTAACATACACACTGCGAATAGCAGACGATAGTCTGATCTTGAGTCAACGACTGTCAGAATTGTGCGGACATGGTCCTGCAATTGAAGAGGATATCGCGCTAACGAATATTGCATTGGACCTTATTGGTCAGGCAAACTCGTTATTGGAATATGCTGCTCAAGTTCAAAACCAGGGAAAAACAGCTGATGATTTGGCATTCCTGCGTTTGGAACATCAGTATTTCAACACGCTTTTGGTAGAACAGCCAAACGGGAACTTCGCTGATACGATCGTTCGTCAATGGTTGTTCGATTCATTCCGAGTTCCGTTCTATGAAGCACTTCAACATTCGGAAGATCTGCAATTAGCAGCTATCGCTGAGAAAGCTCTGAAGGAAACGCGTTACCATTGGAAACATGCTTCTGAATGGGTGATCCGTTTGGGAGATGGTACGGAAGAATCTCATTACAAGGCTCAAGAAGCATTAAACCATTTATACCGCTATACGGATGAATTGTTCTTCATGGACGATGTAGACCGCGAAATGATCAACGCCGGAATTGGTATTGATCTGGAAAGTCTTCGCCCGGCTTACATGGAACGGTTGAACACTGTCTTGGAGGCTTCTACATTGTTATTACCTACCAACAACTGGAAAATGGCAGGTGGTCGACTTGGTCGTCACTCGGAACATATGGGACATTTACTTTCGGAAATGCAGTATATGCAACGCGCATATCCTGGAATGGAATGGTAGTAGAAACAAAAATATGGCAACTATTGGATGATGTACCGGATCCTGAGATCCCGGTACTCTCCGTAGTTGACTTAGGCATCGTTCGTGCCGTTCATTGCTTAGCCGGAAACAAAGTAGATATTGTGGTTACCCCAACCTATTCTGGTTGTCCTGCCGTAAAAGCAATTGAAAAAAGCATTGCTGAATATTTGATAAAAAACGGCTACGAGCCCAACATGATCACCCAATTATCACCTGCTTGGAATACAGATTGGATAACCGAACGTGGTCGCGAACGCCTCAAAGCCTATGGTATTGCCCCTCCTGTAGACGAAGTTGACAAGAACGCTCTTTTTAGTGAACCACCTGTGGTTCCTTGCCCAAGATGCAACTCAAACAACACACGCATGGTCAGTCAATTTGGGAGCACCGCCTGTAAAGCTCATTACCAATGCAACGATTGTTTAGAGCCTTTCGATTATTTCAAATGTTTGAAGTAATCTTAGCGCAACAATTTCTTTAAACTGAATCCATTTAAATAAATAATCTTTTAATACGGGATTTTTAATAGCGTTACCTGCGACGAGTAGTTTTATCCCAAAATTAATTGATGATGAAACTTTCAGTTTTAACCATGATTACAGGAGCATTAATATTGGCATCTTGTAATAAAACGGATGTAACCCCTATTCAAAATCCAGACGAACTTTCATTCTCCAAATCTATTCAACCGATAGCTTCGAGTAAGTGCATGGATTGTCACGATGCAAATACCGAACTACCATTGAATCATTCATCCAACTGGGTACTTTTGGATCAGCAGGGGAAACTCAAACCCGCAATCTTTGAAGGAAACCATGTTTATATGGAAACACCACTTGATAGTCAGGAAAAAACTATTATTCAAAATTGGATTGAGGCTGGATATCCGGAGTAATTTTAATTTAAATATGAAAGTTCTCCATTCAAAACAAGTGGAGCAATGTAAGGTTGTGAGGAAAGGAGAACCCTTAAACTGTCGGCCTCCTCTATGGAATAATAAACTTCATATTTCATAAGCTTGGAATGATCATAAGTTGGCACCCACACTCTTAACGAACGCGTTTTGGATTTCCCCCCATTAAAAATTTCGATCTGGAAATTAGCTCCGTACAAATCCTCCTTTGTTTTCAAACCAGATCGAAAATGCAAGATCTTTCCCTTCGGCTTGTGGAAAGGAATTAATTCCTGATAGCCATTTAATGTGTCCAAAAAGTTGAAATCCGTATACGAAGTCTCGGCGTTGACATTAACAGGAACTACTCCACCATCCAACAAACTGTAGTCAAGAGGTGTTGGATCTTTGTCAAGATAGATCGCTTTGTAATAAGCAAAATTCATGTGATCAAAATGCAAGATCGTCTTGTTGTATTGCCAGATCTGGAAGAGGTTCACCGCGGATAAATAAATACCAAGCGGCAATACAATATAACGCCATTTGGTCTCTCCAATGCGTTCAAAGATCGCTGCTAAACCGAGCATGAAAACCGGGTAACTTTGAGTAAGTGCTCTTGTGGAATAACTTGCTCCATAACGCCAATCGGACCAAGAGATAATGATCCAAATATTCAACAAGCAAAAAGTCAAAACCGCCTTGCGAAAAGGTTTTCCTTTCATGAAAAACAACCCAGCAACCATGAAGATCGCCATTGGCGTGTAAATGAACCATCCCTTTTCAAAGCCAACCAATACACGCCACCAAGGATTTAAGAAATACCATTTACTTCCAACATCATAGACGAAAGATCCGGTTGCATGTTTCCAATACAGCAGTTGAGGCAAAATCCCTAAAACTCCACCTAGTGCCGCTGCTACCAGATGTAACTTGTGTGTTTTAACAAGTGTCCATTTAGATTTAAGCTTTCCAGAAGTCTCTAAGCTCCACAACAAGGGAATGAAAATGATGATCAATTCCGTAGGTCGGGAAATAATTGCCAGTCCTGACAGCAATCCAATCGCCAAGGCAAAACCCATTTTAGGCGTCTCATGCCAACGTATGGTAAACCAAAGAACCATGGCGTACAATGGAAATATGAATGCATGACTCATAGCACCATCCACACTCACGTATTGCAATAGATTGGTACCCAAAATAACCGCGAACAAAGTTAGACTGGTAATACTTTCCGAATAATAACGCAATAATACCTTTCTGGAATAGATCAACCCGATGAAGTACCAAAAAACAGCACCAAAAATGATCGCATATTGATAGGGCCATGAAAAGCCATCTTCGGGAGCATCATTTGCATGAGCTATCGCATGTCCAATGAAAAAGAATGGCGCTTCCATGATCGCAACTCCTCCCAAATATTTGAAGGCATAATCACCATTTTCAAGTTGACTTGCCTGATACAATTGTCCTCCTGAAACCTGATAGGTCGAATCAATTTTAGGAAACCATTTCAGTTCTTTGACATCGCCATAAATGAACATTCCGGGTAAGTACATGTAATATCCCAGTGCATCCCATGTTGTGGCGTTGTATCCATTTCGGTCATTGTTCGAAAAATAACCCAAACGAATGCTCACAGCAATCAACAATCCAAGAAAAACTGCCAGCCTACTATTCATTGCAACACGAGTTATACAAAAAAACGTCCCACCGAAGTGAGACGTTCAAATATACGTAAGGGAATCAAATTATCCCAAGAATGGATAGCGGTAATCAGTTGGTGGAACAAATGTTTCCTTGATCGTACGAGCCGAAACCCAACGCAACAAATTCATTGATGCACCTGCTTTGTCGTTTGTACCAGATCCACGAGCACCTCCGAAAGGCTGTTGTCCAACAACAGCTCCAGTTGGCTTGTCATTGATATAGAAGTTACCCGCCGCATTTTCTAAGGCCTTCACTGCAGTGTTGATCGCGTAACGGTCACGAGCAATGATCGATCCTGTTAATGCGTATTCAGAAGTTTCATCCAACAATTTCATCGTTGCTTCGTAATCAGCATCTGCATATACGTAGATCGTAAGTACCGGTCCAAAGATCTCTTCACACATGGTCCGGAATTTTGGATTAGTAGTAACTGCTACTGTTGGCTCAATGAAGTATCCAACGGATTTATCGTAATTTCCACCAACGATGATTTCAGCGTCACCTGCCGATTTGATATGATCAATGTAAGATGCGATCTTGTCGAATGCCTTTAGGTCGATCACAGCATTCACGAAATTAGAGGTATCATCCGGTGATCCCATTTTGAATGAAGACACTTGTTCAACCAAAATGCGTTTTACTTCCGGCCACAAACTTTGTGGAACGTAAGCGCGTGATGCAGCAGAACATTTTTGCCCTTGGAATTCGAAGGCTCCACGAGAAAGTGCGGTTGCAACTTCAGCAGCGTCTGCGCTTGCGTGAACCATCACGAAATCCTTTCCTCCTGTTTCACCTACAATTCTCGGATATGAACGGTATCCTGCAATGTTATCTCCGATTTGTTTCCATAGATTTTGGAACACCCCTGTTGAACCTGTAAAATGTAGCCCCGCAAAATGTTTGCTTTTGAATACCACATCACTCACGTCTGGTCCACTTGCGGATACCATATTGATAACACCGTCGGGAACACCAGCTGCCTGGAACAATTCCATGATCACTTGTGCTGAATACATTTGAGTTTCTGCCGGTTTCCATACCACCACGTTCCCCATCATTGCCGGAGCAGCACATAAGTTAGCCGCAATTGAAGTAAAGTTAAATGGGGTCACAGCAAATACGAATCCTTCCAAAGGACGGTACTGCAAACGGTTCCACATACCCGGAAGAGACTCCGGTTGCTCGCGGTAGATCTGGGTCATGTACTGCACGTTGAAGCGGAAGAAATCGATCAATTCGCAAGCTGCATCGATCTCAGCTTGAAATACATTCTTCGATTGAGCCAACATCGTTGATGCGTTCATACGATCGCGGAACGGACCAGCCAATAGATCTGCAGCTTTCAAGAAGATACTCGCGCGATCTTCCCAAGGCAAATTTGCCCAAGCCTCACGAGCTTCCATAGCCGCATCAATTGCTTTTTGAACATGAGTTTTATCACCACGGTGGATGTAACCCAATACTTTTTGATGGTTGTGAGGAGGTGACATCGGTTTCTTATTCCCGGTGTAAACCTGCTCTTTTCCAATATATAGAGGAACTTCAATTGGTTCCTGTGCTTCCATTTTTTTGTACATCGCGATCAAAGACTCGCGCTCTTTAGATCCGGGAGCATAAGCTCTTACCGGTTCATTAACAGCTTTTGGCACTGTAAAAATTCCGTTCGACATAACATTTTCTTTTACGGCACAAATGTAAGCATTCCCTTCCACCCGCAATGTCGTTCAAGTTACTTTCCTGAAATCGGAATTTGAACAAAATGCAATTCTTAAAAATGTGTATTATTGTAAACAAAGGACAGCAAATGCGGATCGTATTACTTTTTGTATTATTTCAATGGATCACCATCGGCACATTTGGGCAACAGATGGAGCAGCAATGGAAATCATTCAGAAATGGTTCAGGCGAACAACGCGTTACAGCGGCCAGAGAACTATCTAAATTCTACATTTCTGAAGGAAAGGATTCCATGCGTGTAATTGGGGAAGAATTATTTTTTTACGGAATTGACAACAAATACTATCCAGCGATCGAACAAGGAAAATTGATCATCTCCGAATACCTGATATCTACCGGTAGAAACAGTGAAGGTATTACCACTATTAAGAGTCTTTTATCCAACATACAAGAAAGAGGAGATTACGAACAAGCTTGTTATGCGGCTAAGGTTATCAGCCAAGGTTACCGCAATGAGAAAGATGCCAAATCGACCTTATTCTGGGCTAACGAAGCTATAAAAGCAGCAAAGAAGAGTAAAGAAAAAGGCAAGCAATTAGACGGACAGATTACTCTTGCAGAAGCACAGTTATTGAATAAAAAAGTAGATGAGGCTGTAAAGACCTATGAGTCGTATATCCGTCAAATGCAGCACATGAACAATCCGAGAGCCCTGAGTACTGCACATGCCCGATTAGGAGATATTTACCGAATTCAAGGAGATCTGGATAAAGCAGAACGCAATTTCAAACTATCTTATGTTCAAGCGGAAAAAGCCGGTTTGATAACACCACTTGGTCACGCCATAAACAATTTGGGGATCATCGCATTTGAACGCGGAGACACCATTTTGGCAAGAAAACAATTTCAAGATGCCTTGCGCATACGCATGAAGGCTCAAGACAAGCAAGCTATTTGTGATAGTTACTACAATTTAGGCGACTATCATTATTACATCGGGAAAATTGATTTCGCCGCAAAGTATTATAAAACAAGTCTTCAATTTGCGGAGAAAAATAATCTACGCGCTGCACAACTAGATGCGCTAAAAGCACTTGCAAATCTGTACAAAAGTTCTAAAATGTATGAAGAAGCTTTAACATACATGGAACAGCACCAACTTGTTGCAGAACAAATGAGTATCGATCAATCAAAAGATGATGCGGATATTGCGGCTATGGAACTAGCTATGCACAAAGCAGAATTAGAAACCGGAATTGAAACCGATAAAACAACAACAATTTCTTGGAGATGGGAATGGCCGGTTATTGCAATTTTAGTTTTGATTTTGGTCATGCTGGCTTACAAGCAACAGCCAATGAAAACGGAACATTAATTAAATCTTCCCGGGAAAACTAATTGAAAAGTTGGGATATCCACCCGGAACACTTCCTCTGTGATTGTATTTTTAAAGGTGTAAAAGCCTTGCATGGAACCAATCTCCGAGCGGAGTTCACATCCACTTGTGTAATTGAATAATTCCCCTGGTTCTAAAAGCGGTTGCTGACCAATGACTCCTTCCCCACTCACATGTGTTGGAGGATTTAACGAATCAAAAATGAACCAATCGCGGTGCAACAGTTGAATTGGAAATGCATTTTGGTTTTCGATATCAATGCGATAATTGAAGTAGAACGAACCCTCTCTGATCTGAGAAATATCGGCGCGAAATTGAGCGGTAACCCTCACAAGTACGCCTTCTGTAATAGCTACGTTTGGTCCCATGGTGTAGTTGTTGTTCCTGAAAGGTAAAAACTTCCAAAAGAGGAAACAAACTTTTAACGTTTTATTTCAACAATTGTTGAGTCTATTACATGTTTTTTTACTTTTAACCTATGAAGATCCGTTTATTATTTCCCTTCCTATTATTAACCTTATTTTCACAAGCTCAGCAACTTCCTGCTCAGCAATTTGGTGATTGGAACAACCTTTTAAAAAAGGCCAAGATCATGACCGGAAAAGAAGCCCTCTTGCCGAAAGAACTCGAGGCTTTACCGATTTATAAGATGCATGGTCAGTGGATGCTGTCGCTTTATGGCAAACTCACTCCAGACGCACCTTACAATGAGCTTACAGAGTTGGGATGCATTGTAGGGAAACCCGTTGGAAATATTTTAACTTGCAAAGTTCCTCTCACGGAAGTTGGAAATGTAAATTGGGATCGCTACTACAGTTATTTAGAGATCCCCTCAAAAGTAGCTCCACTCTTAGACCGTGCACGAAAAGATACGCGTGCTGATTCTGTGCAAAACGGCTGGGGATTGCCGCAAGCATTTACTGGAAAAGATGTTTTAATCGGGATTACAGACTGGGGATTCGATTACACACACCCCATGTTCTATGATACCTTAATGCAAAATTCAAGAGTTCGTGCTGCTTGGGATCAATTCAGAACTGGGAATCCACCGAATGGCTATTTCTACGGAACGGAATTCGACACACCTGTTTCATTGTATAACGCGGGATCAGACACGGCCAATATTTACAGCTACCACACTCATGGTTCTCACGTTGCGGGTATAGCAGGAGGAGGTGGTGCGGGCATTGGTTTACGCGGTATGTCCATCGAATCCGAATTTCTATTTTGCACCTTTTTGATCGATGCGGCTTCTGTGATCGACGGTTTCAACTGGATGCAAGATGTAGCTCAAGCGGATGGTAAAAGATTAGTTGTAAACATGAGTTGGGGACTAACGTATATGGGAACATTGGATGGAAATTCTTTGTTGTCTCAAGCCATCGGTACCTTAAGTGATCAGGGAGTTGTTTTCGTTTCTTCTGCAGGAAATAACGGAAATGTCAATTACCACATTAAAAAAGTATTTAATAACGACAGTTTCCAATCACGCTTTGGATTCTATTCCTATGCTTCAAACCCAAACATGTGGGGACAATCCATTACCATGTGGGGTGAAGCTGGAAAGGATTTTGGCATCCGTTTAAAAGTCTATAATGGTTCTAATGTTTTGTTAGCAGAAAGTGATACCATCCATACGGCAACAATCTCATCTTACATTGACACTTTCCTAGTTATCAATTCAGATACGCTATGGTATAACGTTGGGGGCGAGCATGCCCATCCATTGAATGGACGTTCGAATTTGCGCCTTCGACTTTACAATCCATATGGTTATTGGGCCGTACTTGAAAGTTTTGCGACTGACGGCACCGTGCATTACTGGAATGTCACAGAGTTAACCACCGGAGTCGGAAATTGGGGAATGCCATTCTATGCCTACGGGAGTAACGGTTTAGCCGGAGATGCAAATTACAGTATCGGTGAACCAACATGTTCTCCGGACGTGATCAGTGTTGGTGCTCATAGCTCGGAATATTATACGGGCACTGGGAATTTAGTTGGCGGTCAACTTGCTAGTTTTACAAGCATTGGTCCATTGATCACAGAAGAAATGAAGCCTGACATAAGTGCGCCAGGTGTTTCTGTGACTTCTTCTATATCCAGTTTTACAGATGCAGGTTACACAGCAGTTCAAACGGTGAACTTCAATGGCATCGACTACGATTTCGCCAAGTTTTCGGGTACATCGATGTCGTCACCGGCCGTTACAGGAATTGTTGCGTTGATGTTGGATGCCAATCCGAATTTATCAGCAGCGCAAGTAAAACAGATCATTAAAACTACAGCTCGATTGGATAACAATACAGGAACTATCACGGCACCGGGACACACACGTTGGGGCATGGGTAAAATTCATGCGTGGCGTGCTGTATTAGAAGCTTTAAACACTACTGACATTTCAGAAATCACGGATCAAAGTTTGTTGATTTTCCCGAACCCTGCAACAAATGAGATTCAATTGATCCTGCCGGATAATTTTATCATGACGCGTATTCAGATCCTTTCCATGGATGGGAAAATGTTTGAGGTAGATGCTAAGGAAACCATTGACATTTCAGAATTGGCTATTGGGACATACGTTGTTCAGATTTCGAACGGAAACACGTGGATTCATTCTAAATTAATCGTTCTGTAAAGTTGTAGGTCTGAAGCCCTAACTCCGAGCTGAGATTAATGTTATTTTTGCATACCAATATTGAATTGTAATGACACCAAAATTCCATTCGTTGCGCATTTCTGATGTGCGTCAGGAAACAGAAGACACTGTATCTGTTGCATTTGAGATCCCTACTGAGTTAAAGGCTGAATATGCATACGAACCTGGTCAATATTTGACATTAAAGGCGAATATCGACGGAGAAGAAGTAAGACGTTCGTATTCTATTTGTACAGCTCCATTTGAACAGGAATTGCGTGTTGCGATCAAGCGTGTAGAGAATGGAAAATTTTCAACATGGGCTACGACGGAATTAAAAGCAGGCGATTTCATGGATGTCATGACTCCAAGTGGAAACTTCATGGTTAAGACTAGTAATTCGAATCAAAAGCATTATGCCTTGTTTGCAGCTGGTTCAGGAATCACTCCAGTCATTGCCATTGCGAAAGCAGTTTTAGAAGAGGAGCCAAAAAGTTCGGTTACTTTGTTCTACGGAAATAAAGGGTTCTCATCGATCATTTTTCGCGAAGAGATTGAGGCCTTGAAAAATGCAAACATGACGCGTTTCAATCCGATTCATGTTTTGAGTCGCGAGAGTTTAGGTAATAAATTGCAAAAGGGACGTATTGATCAAGAGAAAGTAAATCAATTACACCATGCATTTTTACGCCAATCTCAACCAGATGGTGTGTATGTATGTGGTCCTGAATCAATGATCCATGCTGTTAAAGATGCTTTGTCTGCAGCAGGAATTGGTGAGAATGCGATCCATTTTGAATTATTCGGAACGCCAGTAGCACCTAAAGTAGAAAAAGTAAAAGTAGATGGTGCGGTTGTAAAAGCGAAGGTGACGATCATCATGGATGACGATCATTTTGACTTCGATTTAAATTCAGACGACACGAATATTCTTGAGGCTGGTCATAAGGCCGGAGCAGATCTTCCTTATGCTTGTAAAGGCGGTGTTTGCTGTACATGTAAGGCAAAGATCCTGGAAGGTAGTGCAGTGATGGATGTTAATTACGCATTGGAAAAAGATGAAGTTGAAGCAGGATATATCCTCACTTGTCAAGCTCACCCAACATCCGAAAAATTAGTTGTATCATTTGACGATTGATCCATGGGATTATTTTCACGATTTAAAAAGTCTTCGGAAGGAGAAACTAAAAAACGAAGTGCAGTATTAACTGTTGCTTCGAATCAAAAAGTGAGTGCTTCGGCCAACATGATCGCTTTCACGATTCCGGAATCTCTTCAACAGGAATTTGATTTCGAACCAGGGCAATATATCAACTTGCATTGTCCGGTAGGAAATGAAACATTAATCCGTTCTTATTCCATTTGCAGTAGAAAGAACGACGGATTAGCTGTTGGTGTGAAAGCAATTGAAGGCGGAAAAGCTTCCAACTGGCTGGTTCATACCTTGAAGGCTGGTGACAGTATCGAAGTTGACTTTCCTCAAGGAAATTTTAAAGTTCCGGCTGGCTCAAAAAATCTAGTTGCTTTTGCAGCAGGTTCAGGTATTACACCCATTTTCTCTATTGCAAAATCGCTATCTCCTGATCAACAATTAACCTTGTTCTACGGTAATACTAATCCAGAAGAGGCCATGTTCGTTCAGGAATTACAAGCACTTCCTCAGGTGAATGTGCACTTGTATTTTTCTCGGACAGATGTTGCAGGGACTCAAAAAGGTCGTTTAGACAAACAAGCGATCAGCGAGGCAATTAAAGCCGAATTGTCGTTGTTGCGTGCAGATCATTTTTTCATCTGTGGTCCAGAGGCGATGATCATGGGAGCTCAAGAGGTGTTAACAGTTTTCGGCATTCAAAAAGAACGCGTTCATTTTGAGTTATTCACTACTCCGGTTTTGATGAAGCAGGAAGAAACGACTGTGGTCGGAGCTTTCGAAGGAGTGTCAAAGGTTTCTGCGGTATTAGACAATCAGATCGTTCAAATCGAATTGCCAACTAATGGAAAAAGTATTTTAGACGCACTTGATGCTGCCGGACAAGATGTTCCTTATTCTTGTAAAGGTGGTGTTTGTTGTACATGTAAGGCGAAGATCATTGAAGGTAGTGCACGCATGACCATCAACTATGCTTTGACCGACGATGAGGTGAAAGAAGGGTATATTTTGACTTGCCAAGCTCATCCTACGAGTGAAGTATTAAAATTAGATTTCGATGTCTAAAATAGCATTGGTAATAGGTGCTAGCAGAGGTATCGGCAAAGCGTTAATTGAAAATCTCTCTGCAAAAGGAATAGATACTACTGGTTGTGCACGTTTATTGAAGCATTCGGATTTAGGAAATCTGCACCTTCGCCATTTGGATTTATCCGCACCTGATCTAAAATCGAATTTAGAACAGATCATTCAAGATCTACCTCAAATCGATTATTTGGTCAATAACGCCGGAGCCATTGCGGTAAAACCATTTATGGAAATGACTCGCGAGGACATGCTCTCTGTTTATCAGGTGAATGTTTTTGCTGTGATGGAGGTGATTCAAACCTGTTTGCCAAAAATGACTAAGGGGTCCCACATTGTAAACATCTCATCCATGGGCGGTTTTCAAGGGACTATGAAATTCCCAGGTTTAAGTGTTTACTCGCCTTCTAAAGCGGCCGTTGTTGCCCTTACGGAATTGCTTGCTGAGGAATTGAAAGAAACAGGGGTTTCCATTAACTGTCTGTGCCTAGGTGCAGTCCAAACAGAAATGATGGAGGAAGCATTCCCAGGTTATAAAGCTCCACATACGGCTTCAGAAATGGCGGAATATATCGCGAATTTCACCACTACTGCAGGATCCTATATGCATGGAAGAATCATTCCTGTTTCGAATTCAACCCCTTGATGGAACTCGCTCTTGCTCCATTACAAACATACACCGACCACCATTACCGAAATGCACATCACGAAGTTTACGGTGGTATAGATACCTATTATGCGCCTTATCTGCGTATGAACAATGACGGAACGATAAAAGCCGGACCTAAGTTGGATATTCTACCCAAAAATAATCTTGTTCCAATCATTCCGCAATTCATGTGTTGTTCCGTAGATGATTTCTTTATACTTCATGACTACATTTTTTCCTTGGGTTATAATG
>JACCEA010731556.1_pt1 | contig 52055 bp, 50 predicted proteins | sample 7449851 | NCBI WGS metagenome assembly JACCEA01 (sample SAMN15323453, study PRJNA562643) | freshwater metagenome | isolation source: river surface water | place: USA:Blue River Watershed | collected 2017-08-18 | reverse complement strand
TTTGTGACCCCGGAGGGATTCTAACCCCCGACCGCTGGAGCCGAAATCCAGTGCTCTATACAGCTGAGCTACGGAGCCATTGTATGTCGCAAATTTAGCTTTAATTGTCAATTAGAAAAGTAAATTGGCTGATGATGCTCATTATTAAGGTAAAAATTAAAAACAAAGAGATTCGTTTAGATGTTACTGTCACTTTTTCCAATAATTTTGAGAGTTCTCCGTTATTGAAGACAAAATTCAAACTACATGCAGCGATTACTGTTCTTATTGCTTCCTCTAATCCCCATTTTTTCATTGGCTCAAATTGGAACGGGTCAATGGAGAATGCATGTTGCAACGAGTAAGGCAACAGATGTGGCAGCAGGAAACGGTCTCGTAATGACTACAGTTGGTAGTGGCTTGGTCCAATATGATCACGCGGCCGGGGAGTCAAAAGTTTATGACATGGTAAACGGACTGTCGGATATCGGATTAACTACCGTATGTTATGATTCCGGAACTGCTTCGTTTTTTGTGGGCTACGAAAATGGAAACGTTGATCAAATCCTTTCCAGTGGAAATGTGATCAATATTCCAGGGATTAAATTGGCGCAAATTCTAGGAGATAAACGCATTTATGATTTGGTTCCATACAATGGTAAAGTGTATGTGGCTTGTGGAATTGGTATTGTTGTCATCGATCCTGCAAAAAATGAGATCAAGGATACCTATTATCCGGGTTCAGGAACTGAATCGGTTACAGATGTGACTTTTGCCAACGACAGTATTTATGGAATTACAGAAACAAAATTGTACCGAGCTGCACTGAGTAATCCTTTTTTGACTGATGCGAATCAATGGCAAATTGATACCCGGGTGCCTACACCAGTTAATGGTAAATATTGGAAAGTTGATGCGTTAAATGATGAGCTGTTTGTTGTATTTCAACATGATAACCCGGGAGAGGATACCTTATTTAAAGTAACTGCTAGTGCTTTTCAACCAATTATTGGACAGGCATTTAGTGCTGAAATCGTCGATTTTGAAGTGAGCGGTGGCGAACTGATGGTGAGTATGAGTGGTGGAGCTGTTGCTTATGATGCATCCGGTAATGTCCTGTTTAACTTCACAAGTTATGGTGCAGTTGCTTCGAATCCGAAGGCAATGATCAAAGGGAGCGGCAATTATTGGGTAGCCGACAATTCCTCTGGTCTTGTAAGAATGGCCAATTCATGGAGTTATCAATTTGTTCGACAAGATGGTCCGGGGAACAACACGGCTTTTGCAGTTAATGGAAATAAAGGCAAAATGGTAGTGAGTTCTGGCGTGCTTGATCGCGTAGTTTTCAATTTCCGAAGTGACGGCTCTTACATCATGGAGGAGGAAAGCTGGACCAACTATAATCGATTTAATCAAACCAACTGGCAAAGCGCTAATGTATGGGATTTTGGAACAGCTGCAGTGAATGCCGAAAATCCGGATCAAGTTGCATTTGGATGTTATTGTATTGATGGAGTAAGCGTGAGTAATAGCGGAACGGTTACCAATGTGTACAATCCGTCCAATTCGGGTTTGGAAGCAACCACTTTGGGGAATACTTATGCGTGTATTTCCTCTATGGAATATGACGATGAGGGGAATTTATGGATCGCCAACTGCTATTCGAACAAACCACTAAAAGTGTTGAAAGCTGACGGAAATTGGGTGAGCTTTGAAACCGGTACAACCCCAAAAGGTGTTTTCACCTCGAAATTGGTGATCGATAATGCCGGAAATAAATGGATGGGCTTGTACGAACGGGGTCTTTTGGCCTATAACAACAACGGCACCATTGATAATTTAAGCGACGACAGTTATAAAGTTTTGCAAACGGGTACCGGAAATGGAAACCTGCCTTCAAACAATGTCACAGCAGTTGCAGTGGATTTTGATGATGAGATCTGGATCGGAACGGAAGATGGGTTTGTGGTCCTATACAACAGTGCAGGCGTTTTTGGTTCAACGAATGTAGATGCCTCAAGGATACTCGTGAATTTTGAGGGTAACGTAGAACAATTGCTGGACGACACACCGATCAGTGACATTGAAATTGACGGTGGAAATAGAAAATGGATCGCAACTGCAAGCACGGGTATTTTCTTGTTGAGTGCGGATGGTCAGGAGGTGATCACCCATTTTACAAAAGAGAATTCTCCATTGATCTCGGATAACATTTTGGACATGGAATTCGACTATCAAACCGGCGAATTGTTCATCGTTACCGATATTGGTTTGGTGTCTTATCGCTCAGATGCCACCCAAGGAGATCCGGAGTATAGCAATGTTACGGTTTTCCCAAATCCTGTAAAGCCTGACTACTTTGGACCGATTACCATTCAAGGAATTCGTTACGATAGTGATGTAAAAATTACCGATGTAGCCGGAAATTTAGTATATCAGACAACATCAAACGGTGGAACAGCAACCTGGAATGGAAAAACGTTGACAGGTGAGAATGTACCGGGTGGAATATACATGATCTGGACCGCCACGAATGAAAAGAAAGACGGACAGAATAAGAAAGTAGCTAAAGTGGCTGTTATTCGATGAAACAGAGCATTCGGGGAGTGGTTTTGGGTCGAACGGCCTATTCTGAAACAAGTTTTATAGTTACTTTACTCACCGCTGATACCGGGTTACAAACCTATTTGTTCCAAGGAGCACGAAAGAAGAAAGGGGTTGTTCTTTTTCCTCTTGCACCTGTAGAATGCGAGATCTATCAAAGATCAGATAGCTCCATGCCCAAAATGACGAGTTGTGAGTTAGCAGAATCTATCACGGATCTTCCCTTTCATCCAGTAAAATCTAGTATTGCTTTTTTTCTGGCAGAGATTATTCAGAAAACGGTTCAAAAAGGCCATCCGGAACCGGGTTTGTTGGAATTTTTATGGGCAGAAATAGCATTTTTGGAACATAGCGAGGAACTGGCGAATTATATTTTGTGGTATCTGGCTGCCTACACCAAATTCATGGGAATCACTCCTTCCGTAGAGACAGCGGAACCGCGTGTGTTCGATGTGCTGGGTGGAAAATTACAAGACCTAAGACCCGCGCATCCGGCCTATTATGAAGGGGAAGAGCTGCATTGGCTCGAAACCTTTTTGCTGGCGGATAAATCATTGGCTTTGGCTGCAAAAATTCCTACAGCCGCCCGTGCTCGTTTACTCGATATATGGTTGTCTTATTACGGACAACACTTGCAGGGCTTGAATCAATTGAAGTCCCTGGATGTGATACGGACTGTATTACACGGCTAGTTCTTTTCGCCATTTCAAGTATGCTCGGAAAGCAATAATGGTGTATACAAGGAATAAAATGGAGGTGAGTAAGTAACCACGGAAGAAGTATACATAACACATTCCCAGATCAATAACAACGAAGTACAACCAGTTTTCAACTATTTTCTTCGTTATCATCCAGGTGGCAATCAAACTTGCAAAGAATGCCAACGCATCCAAGTAAGGATAAGCTTGATCCGTAAAGTTGTCCAGTATAACCCCTAAACCAAGCCCCAATAGTCCGATACTTGCGATTACGATTCCATGCCATTTCCAGTTCCGGGTGGTCAAGCATACTTTTGATTCGCCTTCTTTCTGCCATTGAATCCAACCCAACACGGCCATTCCTGCATAAAAGGCATTCAAGACCATATCTGGATACAATTTTGCTTCAAAACTGATAAAAATGTAAAGGATGGAGCTGGAAAATGCGAAATACCAGCACGAACGCTTTTGATTTGCAGCAAGAATAACGTAACACAAACTCGTAATGATGGCTAGCCACTCGGTATTGCTCGTTTGCCACAAGGCAAATTGAAGTGCATGAAGGGCTGCTTTCATGTTTTTACTGCTTTTTTGCGTTCTCTCCTCGTGCTTCTATAGATCCAAATGCTTGATCTGCTCAATCCGATTTCGCTCCAAGAACTCGTCGATCGTTTCAAAATGCTCGATCACCCGCTGGTCCTTAAACTCAAATACCTTGTTAGACAATCCCTCCAAAAACGCGCGGTCATGGGAAACGAGGATCAAGGTGCCATCAAATTTCATTAACGCATCTTTCAAGACGTCCTTCGATTTCAAATCGAGGTGATTGGTCGGCTCATCGAGAATTAACACATTCACCGGTTCCAGCAAGAGTTTTACCATTGCCAATCGAGTGCGCTCTCCACCAGAAAGAAAAGCCACTTTCTTATCGATCGCGTCTCCCGAAAACATAAAGGCGCCAAGAATATTCTTGATGTCTTTGCGGATCTCGCCTTCAGCCACGTTATCCACTGTTTCGAACACGGTAAGTTCCGGATCTAACAATGAAGCTTGGTTCTGCGCGAAATATCCCACCTTGGCATTGTGTCCCAATTCGCAAAAACCGTCGAAGTCGATCTCACCCATGATCGCTTTGATCATTGTGGATTTCCCTTCTCCGTTACGACCAACAAAACAAACCTTTTCACCGCGAGCAATAGACATGTTGGCGTTTTTGAATACAACCTTGTCGCCATAGGATTTGCTCAGATCTCTGGCCGTAACCGGAAAATCACCTGAACGCTGAGAAGGAGGGAAGCGCAGTGAGATTGCCGAGTTGTCGATCTCGTCCACTTCAATGATCTCTAGTTTTTCCAACATGCGCTGACGTGAACTCACCTGATTCGTTTTGGAATAAGTTCCTTTGAATTGCTCAATAAAACGCTTGGTTTCGTTGATCATTTTTTGCTGTTCCTGATACGCTTTTTGCTGTTGCGTGCGTCGTTCTTCACGCAAAACCAGGTAATGTGAATAATTGGCTTTGTAATCGTAGATACGACCCATCGTCACTTCGATCGTGCGGTTGGTGATGTTGTCAATGAAGGTTTTATCGTGGGAAATTACGATTACCGCCTTGGCTTTGTTCTTCAAGAAATCTTCCAGCCAGATGACCGATTCAATATCGATGTGGTTCGTCGGCTCATCCAGCAATACAAGATCCGGTTTTTGAAGTAAGATCTTCGCCAATTCGATGCGCATACGCCATCCACCACTGAATTCCTTTGTGTTTCTGGTGAAATCAGAGCGTTTGAAACCCAGTCCCAATAGAGCTTTTTCCACCTCTGCATCAAAGTTCGTTTCTTCGATCGCATAGTATTTTTCACCCAACTCCGCCACGCGTTCGATCACCTTCATGTACGAATCGGATTCGTAGTCGGTGCGCGTTTCTAGTTCTTTGTTGAGTTGCTCGATTTCGTTTTTCATGTGAATGATCTCACCAAAAGCCTTTGCCGTTTCCTCGAATACGGTACAATTGTCTTCGGTCAACAGGTGCTGTGGCAAGTAGGCGATCTTGGTATCCGGTGCACATTGAATACTTCCTCTGTTCGGTTTTTGAACCCCGGCAATGATTTTCATCATCGTAGATTTACCGGCGCCGTTCTTTCCCATCAGGGCAATTTTGTCGTTCGGATTGATAACGAAACTAACATCTTTGAAAAGTGTTCGGGCACTAAATTCGACCGTAAGGCCATTAACTGAGATCATGCGAATTTGAAATGAATGGCAAAGGTAGCGATTGCTTGTGGACTACCCAAATAAGGTTTGATCGCTTACAAGAATGGGTTGAGGAAGGTTCAATCGCGCTTTTGCATTCAGTTGTTCGATGAAATAGCGGATCAATAGCGGCGTAAGGTTTTCTTCAGCTTGGTGAATAAAGAAATAGACACTTTCAAGTCCATGCTCGATCCAACATGCGAGTCGGTCGGTCCAATCATCGATGCGTTGATAGTCAGTAGGATGTAAATTGTAGCCCGCAAAACGAACCATCGCATGGGGAGTAGTGAGGTGCATGTGCAATGCATCGCGTCGTCCTGCAGTATCGGTAATGAGTGCCGATTGCTGACGTTTTTGCAATTCATCAAAAAAGCCTTCGTGATTTGTACCCATGAACCAATCAGGATGTCGCAATTCGATCTGTAAGTTGATCCAATCCGGCAACTGATCCATAAAACTCAAAAGCTTTGCTTGATCTTTTGGTCCCAGTGAGGGGTGTGGCATAAATAGGATGGGGCCTAATTTTTCTCCCAAACCGGAAATGCAATCTAAGTAAAGCTCTAAGTATTCCGAAACATTAATCAGCCTGTTGGTATGGGTGATCTGTTGCGGGAACTTCGGGCAGAAGCGAAAATCCGGCGGAGTCTGATCGCACCAGCGTTTGATCTGTTCAGGGGCGGGTAAACCGTAAAACAAAGCACTTAACTCAACCGTATTATAGGCCAGACTATAATGGGTCAAGTATTGATTGGACTTCAAAGTTCGGGGATAGAGTACACCAGAGAGTTCTTTCATTCCCCAACCGGAAGCTCCAACGTAAACGGATGGCCGTGGTAAACGTTTACCTGAAAGAATGTCTTTATTTTTAGGATGATCAGCAGGCAGTTTGAATGGGATCGAGTCGATGTGTGCGATATCTATTTTTCCGAAGTCCATAAATTCATTTTACCAAATAGCGGTTGATGATCTTGTTGCAATTAGTTAAGATAGCCTAGTAAATACAAAAATAGAGGAACGAGAATGATCCATCCGAAAATCTCAATGATCAGGATTGTCATTCCGTATTTCGATTCTCCAAGATCAGCCATTATGAGCTCTCTACGAGCTATTTTTCCGAGTAGTGGGTAGATCCAGAGAAAATCCATTAAAAAGGAGGCGCCGAGAATAGACAGATCCAAGAAATTTAGATTTTCAAAATAGGGAGAATGTTCCGTCCAAGCTAGTATAAATTCATAAAAACTTCCTAGTACGATTGCTCCAAGAATCACCGGTATTCCGATGCCGATGTCCTGAGACATTTTCCGCCCCTGATCGTTTTTACCGAAGAAACTAAAAGTTAGAAATGCCAGGCAAATGGCGCCAACTTCCAAAATGGTCTTTTCGGTGACGAATAACCAGAAATTTTGATGCACTTTGATGTAACCATATGCAACCAAGGCAAAGGATAGTAATACTGAAAATGAACTGAACTTGTTTTTCTCCGTGTTACTTTTCCAGAAAGAAAAGGCAAAAAATTGAAACAGGATGAGAGGGGCAATACCTAAAAGCGGCAGCACTCGATAGCCGCCGTTTAGAATTCCAACACCAATGTAGCCAAATATTGGCAGAAGGAACAGGCATACGAATTCAAGAAATAATATTCCGTTTAAGAAGCGCTTCATGCCTACAATTTAGGGAATATTTTTTAGAGGTGTGATGTGGAAGTTTGGTGTTAGATTGTAGAGGTTTGTTTTAGGATTTTTCAGTTTTCAAATTTTTGAGTGATTTTGCCATTTTGCAAAATGGCAATATTGCAATATTGTTTGAAAAATCAGAGTTTCTCGAAAAAAACTCACAAAAAAACCCTGACAAATCTGCCAGGGTCCAATGAATGAATGCGCTACATTACTAGATATGAACGAGCAAAATAACCAGTAAATCAACCACCACAGAAAGTGCTAGCGCATTCAGTATCCATTTCATCGGTGCTACCGCTAATAGTAAACTTAGTGTCAACATAGTAGGAATAATTACAATGATCATAGACCATAACTCATTAACAGCGCCCATTTGCATTGTTACTCCTCCTAGACAACCAACTACTAGCAATGCTACCGCAATAACTCCAAATCGGTTCTCTTCAGCCCAAACACCCAGATTCCCCCAGATGCCGGTATTTAATTTTTGTTGCGTGCTCATATCACATGTTTTGATAAGTCAAAGTTGATGTATTTCAACTATGAGCAAAATGAGCCGTGTCAGGTAAAAAACTGATTTTGATTAGGTTTTTGAGCCTTTTGCCCTTATTCCGGGAAAGAATATGGAAATGATGCCTGTTTCCAAGCCTTGAATTTATCGAAGGGGATGGTAAAGCTCTCTGTTTCACAGGCCCTTGCCGCTCGTGCAACGGAACAAGAAAAACGCAATCCATCTTCGGTAAACTCCCAGTTCGCAAAGGTCCAACTCTCTGGGTCGGTGTATAATTCCATGCATGGATCTTCTTCTGAATTAAAGTCTGCATAAACACTTCCTTGTTTTTTCAAGAGCGCCAAAATATTAGGTGCAAAAAAGTCTCTTTTATAGGCCACATATTCCGTGAAGTTATCGGCTTTTTCATCGTATATCAAAGCGCTTTTATCAAATGCAACGAGTTCTTCGAATGCATATTCTTTTCCGGTATTCAGATCCAATAAATACGAATCATAGCCAAAATCAGGATGCGCACCGCCACAAAACCACGACTTCCAAATGGAAAAGCTGAATAGGTTCTTATCCAGGTAGTTGAGGGAAAAAGAAATTTCAACACCACCGCCATCACTATAATCCCATTGTGTAGCACATGTCAATTGACCCATAGCGTTTTCAAAGTTGATGACCTCTAATTTGGGGTTGATCAGCTGCCTTGTGGCTGCAGAGAATGAAGAATCCAAATAAAAACCTGCGCATTTTCCATGCTTTTCACTGACCCAACGAATAGTTTGCCCCTTAAATGTGCGGATTGAATCTGTTCGAAACATCAGCTTGCTCGAGCGCATATATTCAAATGGATCCGTGTTTTTGTAAGCGCTAATGAACGGGATGTGTTTGTAAGGATTTTTTATGGCTGTAACCAGGATAGGCTTTAGAACGACAGCCAACTTTTTGCCGGATTTATGGAACCAATTTCCTTTGAATACACCTGTCGCATCTTTCGCCAACACGAATTTCTCATCAAATTTTCCTTCGTTTTCGTTGAAATAAAAGGTGAATTGATTTTTATTGCGAGTTCCTTCCAGTACGATGTCTTTCAGTGAGGATAAATAAAAGTATCTGACATCGGTGATGCGCGGTTCTTCGTTCGGGTAGCTTTCAGTGAAATCTTCGAAACGCATACAAATTCGCGACTTTCCAATTGTTCCTTCTAGATAATAAGTGGTGGATGCTTTCAGCCCGAAAACGGAAAAGAAGGCCATAATGAATAGTAAGTGTCCTTTTGTCATGCCCTAAAAATAAAAAAACCGTTCTCAACTGGTGAGAACGGTTCGTCATATTGTGATGGAATTTAAACCAGATCTACTGTCAGGCTGTCCTCCACTTTAGTAACTTTCAATAATCCGTGTTTTGTCAAGCCCTTGATGCTCACATCCCACTGTTTGTTGCTTAGATTTGCTTGAGTTTTCAAAGCATTCAAATCCATTGTCTTCTCGGCTTGCATGATGTCGTAGATCAACTGCTCGTTTTCACTTAACACCACCTTCACTGTTTTTTCCGGGCGCATTTGCGGGAAGAACAGGACTTCTTGAATGGATTGGTTATTCGTTAGGTACATGATCAAACGGTCCATTCCAATACCCAAACCAGATGTAGGAGGCATTCCATATTCTAATGCACGTAAGAAATCCTGATCAATGAACATGGCTTCATCATCTCCGCGCTCTTGCAATTTCAACTGCTCCTCAAAGCGCTCGCGCTGATCGATCGGATCATTCAACTCTGAATAAGCATTTGCAACCTCTTTACCACAAACCATCAATTCGAATCGTTCCGTAAGTTCAGGATTGTCTCGGTGAACTTTACATAGCGGCGACATCTCTTTCGGATAATCGGTAATGAATGTTGGTTGGATGTAATTGCCTTCGCACTTTTCTCCAAAGATCTCGTCGATCAATTTTCCTTTACCCATCGTCTCATCCACTTCGATTCCCATGCCTTTTGCAGCGACACGTAACTCGTCTTCTGACTTGCCATCAATATCGAAACCGGTGAAATCAATGATCGCCTGACGCATGGTTACACGCTTATACGGTGCTTTGAAATCGATGGTGTGATCACCAAACGTACACGTCGTGGTTCCGTTCACGGCAAGAGCACAATATTCCAACAAGCGCTCCGTAAAGTCCATCATCCAGTTGTAATCTTTGTAAGCTACATAGATCTCCATGGCTGTAAACTCCGGATTGTGTGTGCGATCCATTCCTTCGTTGCGGAAGTTTTTGGAGAATTCATACACTCCGTCAAATCCACCTACGATCAAACGCTTCAAATACAACTCATTCGCAATTCGCATGTACAACGGAATGTCCAAGGCATTGTGGTGCGTAATGAACGGACGAGCACTTGCTCCACCCGGGATTGCTTGTAAAACCGGTGTTTCTACTTCCATGTAACCCGCTTCATTGAAGAACTGGCGCATGGCATTAAACAATTTGGTGCGCTTCACGAAGATCTCTTTCACTTGTGGATTTACCACCAGGTCAACATAACGTTGACGGTAACGCATTTCAGGATCCGTAAAAGCATCGTGTACTTTTCCTTCGGCATCTGTTTTAGGCAAGGGAAGTGGCTTCAAGGATTTGCTTAACAACGAGAATTCTCTCACATTCACGGAAACTTCTCCCACTTGCGTCTTGAACAACTCTCCTTTTACACCAATGAAGTCGCCTAAGTCCAAAAACTTCTTGAAAACATCGTTGTAAAGGGTCTTGTCCTCACCCGGACATAATTCATCGCGGTTGAAATATACTTGAATGCGACCTTGAGCATCTTGCAACTCTGCAAAGGATGCTTTACCCATAACGCGTTGACTCATCATACGTCCGGCCAAACAAACCGTTTTTCCTTCTACATAATTCGCCTTCAGGTCGGCAGAAAGATCACTCACCGGGTACAAAGCCGCCGGATAAGGTTCGATTCCCGCAGCACGCAATTGCTGCAAAGTTTGTCTGCGTTGAACTTCCTGCTCAGATAAATCGTGTATCATCTTATTTTTTATTGCTTTAATTATTCAAATTACCACTGCGGACAGCTGTCGCAGCCGTTTTTAGGACGTAAGTAGAAAATTCCACCTATAGCGGCGAATCCACTCACAAATCCCAATCGTTGTTTTGCGTATTGATTGCGGTCGTCTGGTCTGGTGCGAACATGCGTTAAATGCACGAACCCGGTACCTGTTTCCAATTGAAAGAAGAAGTGACGGAAGAATTCCATGCGCAAACTTCCATTCAATCCGATACCGTAACCGGAGATCGATGGTGTAGCGAAAGTGTGCTCACCCGCAAAATTCAAGTCGTTGTATGTCAACATCGGACCAATTCCTGCGCCTAAATTTCCTGTCAGCGCAAACTGTCTGGCACTTCCAGCCTCCCATATATTGAAAGAGCGCATCAACTCAACACGTAAAAAATTCAAACCATTCGTGTTTTCATAATGGAAATTATCCGAATTGGTTGTAACTGGTTCATCATTGTAATTCCCCGACCAATTGGCATCAACACCCTGAGCGATGAAGCCATCCAACAACACTTTGTTATTGTTTTGCATCACATACTTGTAATGGTCGTTTCCAAAACTAATCGCCCATTTGTCTTTGAAATAATAACCAATGCGCGCGTTAAACTGAGGAACCGTGATCGTTGTTGGATTCAAATAAACTTTGGTGTCAAAGGGATCCTGGCGGTCAACTGCCGTTACATCTTTCAAGGTAAAATCGTAATTCGAACCCACAAAACGGATGTCGGATTTTGTGTAACCCGAATGGTTGTAACCCCAATAGAAGAACAAGGTACCAGCAGCGGTACTGTTTTTCTTTTTGTGCTTTTTTACTTGTCCAAAAACAGGGAAAAGTAGAAAGATAGCCAGCAGTCCTGTTAGTAAACGATTCATGATCAGACGGATTTGGTCATTTTTAAATAAGCCACCTCTTGCTCTGTCAAATGGCGGTAGAAGCCTCGTGGCAGATCCTTTTTCGTTAATCCGGCGAATTGAACGCGGTCTAGTTTCACAACCACGTAACCCAGCTTTTCGAACATACGACGCACGATGCGGTTCTTCCCACTGTGGATCTCAACACCAACTTCGCGAGAAGATTTCCCATCTTTCACATATTCTACGTGATCACAGGCAATTCTACCATCTTCCAGATCGATACCTTTTCGCAATTGCTCCAAATGATCCATCGAAACCGGTTTGTCTGTTTCTACCTGATAGATCTTTTTTGCTTCGTAACGCGGGTGGGTCAACTTTTTAGCTAGATCGCCATCATTGGTAAACAACAACAAGCCTGTTGTGTCGCGGTCAAGACGGCCAACCGGATAAATACGTTCTTTACAAGCCTTGAAAACCAAACGCATCACAGTTTTACGTCCCCAAGGATCGTCCATCGTGGTGATGAAGTCTTTTGGTTTGTTCAACAAGACATAACGTTTTGTTTCCGCATTGATGGTTTCGCCATCATACTGGACTTTATCTTCTTTTTTGATCTTATATCCCAATTCCGTTACAACTTTTCCATTCACGGTTACTACACCTGACTGGATCAATACATCAGCTTCACGACGCGAGCAAACGCCTGCATTCGATAAGAATTTGTTCAAGCGCACCTCGTCTTCGTTGAAAGTTGGAAGCGGATCTCCTTTACGTACTTTTGGACGGAATGATGGACCTTTGTCCGGAGCGGGTTTACCGGCAGGCTTTGCTCCCGGTTTGGTTGAAGCTTTGAAAGGTGCTTTTCCTTTTGGAGAACCTGAATTTCCTGTGGTTCTTCCCGGTTTTCTTGTGTTCATCACGAGCAGAATTTTATTGCTACTATCTCAGTAGTGGCGCAAAGATAGGTGTTTTTGCGTTCTTACACACGATTTCGCTGTTTTTTCACGAATTCAACTCGGTAATTTAGAATAGGTTACAAGTTGAAGTCTCAAATGGAACGAATGCATGTGATTCGGTTGTATTTTTGCGAAAAATTCCGAGATGTCTAAAGCACGTGTCCAACAAACATCTATTCAGCAATTTACTTACGAATTGCCGGATGAGCGCATTGCCAAATATCCGGTTGAACCCCGTGATAGCAGTAAGTTATTGGTATACCGTGATGGTGTCATTCTGGACAAACAGTACACGGGACTTGCCGAAGAGATCCCAAGTGGTTCGTTTCTGGTAATGAATAACACGAAAGTAGTTGAAGCGCGTTTGCTTTTTACCAAATCAACCGGTGGAAAAATCGAGGTCTTTTGCCTGGAGCCATCTGAAATGTATGCTGAAATTCAGTCGGCGATGCTTCAGAAGGACCGCGTTCTGTGGAAATGTTTGGTAGGAGGTGCCAAAAAATGGAAAGAGCCAATCTTGACGATGTCGTTCCAAGCGGGGAATGAATCATTTACCTTGTCGGCTGCTATTGCAGAGCGACGCGGGGATCATTACCTGATCGATTTCAGTTGGGATAAACCACAGACCAGTTTTGCGGAAGTACTTCATTTGGCCGGTGTCATTCCCTTACCGCCTTATTTGAATCGGGAATCAGAAGAAGCAGATGAAACGCGTTATCAAACGATCTATGCGCGACATGATGGATCGGTGGCTGCTCCCACTGCAGGGTTGCATTTTACAGATCGCGTGCTGGACAGTTTGGTAAAAAAAGACATCATCCATGACTTTGTTACCCTACATGTTGGTGCAGGAACCTTTGCACCAGTGAAATCTGAAAAATTAGCAGATCATCCCATGCATGCTGAGTTTATTGATGTTTCATTCACGTTTCTTGATCATTGGCTGGAACGCATGGACGCACCTTTGATCCCTGTTGGAACGACGTCATTGCGTACGCTCGAAAGTTTGTATTGGATCGGGGTGAAGGCTTTGGAAAAACAAGCACTGAATTGGGAAGATGTTGGCTTAACGCAATGGGAAGCTTACGAATTGCCACAACAAGTTTCGGTTCGGGATGCAATATCGGCTTTGGTCGATGAATTGAAAAGTAAAGGGATGGACCGTTTGATCACGAAAACGCAATTGCTGATCGGTCCGGGTTACGCGATCCGAACCGCTGATGGAATCCTGACAAATTTTCACCAACCTCAATCCACGTTGCTGCTTTTGATCCATGCGTTTGTGGGTGAATCCTGGAAAACAATTTATGAGCACGCTTTGAAGAACGATTACCGTTTCCTCAGTTTTGGCGATGGTTCCTTGCTTTGGAAAAACGCAGAATAAATTCGTTTGAACGTACAATTTAGTTACGTGCTGAATGCATCTTCAATGTGTTCTAGCTTCGTGCGAAACTGATTGTGTACAATGGATACGATGTCAAATCGCACTTCTTTGGAGATATCGCGACTTTGAATGTATTCATTGGCGCAAGCAATTATCTGACGTTGTTTTTTGCGGGTAACGGCCATCCAAGGTTCTCCAATTTCTGCCGTTTGTCGGGTTTTCACTTCAACTACAACGATCTTTCCATCTTTTTCGGCCACAATATCGATCTCGTATTTCAAGTAGCGGTAGTTCGTTTGACGGATTGCAAAGCCCTTTTCAAGTAAATGTTTCTGCGCGAGGATCTCCCCGTAAATGCCTAATTCTTGGTCAGTCATGTTTGATCGATTTCTATTGAAGATACAAAAAAAGTCCGGCTCAAAAAACCGGACTTGCTAGAAATTTGTCATTTTGTTAGTTCGGATTGAACTGGATGCTCTTGTTTTCGGTGCGAATGATCTGTTGTCCGAACTCGAATTCCAATTCTTTGACAACTTTACCTTTCTTGTCGTAAACGCGCATTTTACCATGTTTTAAACCATCCTTGTAATCACAATCCGAGATCACATTTCCGCGCCGATCCAATTCGGTCATTTTTCCGTCGAGTTTTCCGTTTTTATAAGTCGTAGTAACACACGGAATCTTTCCTCCCGGGAAGTAAGCATACCATACACCGTCTTTTTCACCGTTCTTGTAATTTCCTTCTTCAATGCGTTTGTAATCTTTTTGCGAGTAGGATGTCCAAAGACCATCTTTTACGCTTTCCATCGATTCCATATCCTTCAATGGACCGTAATCGATCTTCACTTTCTTCTTGAGAATCTTGTAGGAACCTACGTCTTTTGGCTTACCATTCTCGAAATAATCGATCCATTCACCGGTTTTCAAGCCGTCTTTATATTTTCCGGTCAATTTTGGTTTTCCACTTGGATAGTAAGACAACCATTCGCCTTCCAATAAGCCCTTTTTGAAGGTGGTTTTGTTCTTCAATTTCCCGTTTTCCCAGTAGTTGAGCCATTCACCTTCTTCTTTGCCATTTTCATATGAGCCTGACATCAACAAGGTACCGTCTTCGTACCACGTTTCCCATTTCCCGTGTTTTTGGTCCTCCGCGAAATTTCCTTTCTTGAAAACTGTCCCGTCTTTGAAGTAATAGGTCCAGGTTCCCGTTTTCAAACCTGTTTTATATTCGGCATGATAGGAAACTTCACCTGTTGGATACCAGTAAGTCCATTTTCCGTCTTGTTGGTCGTTCACAAAAGTTCCTTCCATGTCCTTGGTTCCCTTGTTGGTGTACCAAGTCCAAGTACCGGTTTTCTTGCCTTCGCTGTAGTTTCCTTCAACATTCAAACGGTTTTTATCGTAGTAATACTTGTATGGCCCGTCCAGTTTGCCTGCCTTGTAATTGGAAACTTTTTCCAAATCTCCGGTGTAGTACCAATAATTCCAGGTACTGTCTTTTTCCCCTTCCAGGAATTTTCCTTGGATCAATCGGAAGCCATAAATGGAATATTCTTCAAATTCTCCGTTTCTAAGACCGTTCTTGTAATTGTACCACTCTTTCGGTGCGCCTGTAGTATAGAAAGTGGTTAAGGTCCCGTTTCCATCCTTGATCGTTTGGGTGTGCAAGCTGTCTGGTAACCAAAACGCACGCAGATAATTGGTAGAATCAATGATTTCTTCTACTGATTTTTCTTTTCCATCCAAGTAGAAGTAACGCCAAATTCCGGCCGGACTTCCCTTTGTGTAATTACCTTCGACCTGAAGTTTACCACTTTCAGTCCATTCACGGTAAACGCTATCCGGAACATCGAATTTAAAGTAGCCTTCCTGACGTAATTTTCCATTGCTGTAAAAGGCTTTAACCACTCCGTACAATTTCCCGCGGTAGTAATTGCGCTCTTCAATCACTACACCCTCTTTGTCGTAATAAATCCACTTTCCGTGTTTGTCGCGCGTTTCTCCGAGGGGATCTTTGTAGTAAGCTCCCATGGATTCCGGATGCTTCTTTTCAAAATCGTAGTAAACCGTTTCCTTTTTCGTAAGATTTTCCTTGCGAATCGTTTGTGCGCCTAGATTGAGCGCTACCAATAGAAAACTGAAGATGAAAAGGAATTTCATGAGACAACTTGTTTGAATCAATAATTGAAAACGGAGACAAAGTTACAGCAATTAGCTGACTTCATACCACATTTTGGCGCCTTTAAAGATCATGTACAAACCGGCACATACGATCACAATTCCTGTAAGTCGGTTCAGTCCAATCAACACATTATTGGTTATAAAAGGGCGAAGCTTTTTTGCGCCGAAGATCTTCAGGATGTCCAGAGAAAAAAACGTGATGATGATCACGCCAACGTACATGAGTACGTTTTGTCCCATTTCATCCGAATCCGTTTGTTTGATCCCAAATGCGATGACTGTAAACCAGTAGAAGATTACCGCCGGGTTTGCAAAATTCAAAAAGAAACCTTTAAGAGCCAACCAAATGTAATCTTTTCGGTGATTGATGATCTCGGCCTCTTCATCTACAGGATCCTTTGGTTTTTTGATCAATGTGACAACACCAAATCCAATGAAAACAATGCCTCCGAAAAATTGAAACAAATACGATTTATCACCGGATGTCAAACTAGCAACCTGCGCATAGAAAAAATAGGCAATCGCAATGTAGATGAGGTCAGAGATTAATACTCCAAGATCAAAGGCCAGAGCTGAACGTACTCCCTTCCGGATGCTTGTTTCCAGCAAAATAAAGAACACGGGTCCAATCATGATACTGAGCAGGAAACCGGTAAAGATTGCTTTTGCAATTAGATCAAGCAAGGGATTCTGTTTTTTGGTTCTTTCACAAATATAATGTTTTGACGCTATTTTGGGCTTGGAATTCCAAGAAGACGACCGAAATTCAACAATTTTGTTGGAAAATGGCAAAATCTATAAAAATCAAATCCGGAATAGTCATAAACTCATTTGAAGTCATTACATTTGCACGTCCTGTTGTAATGATTTATTCAGGACCAACAAATTGAGATCGGTATGAAAACGGCCATTGCCAACAAGAAATTAGAAACTATCATTGCGAAAGTTGAAAAAGACGGTGTTCTTTACAACGGAATTGTGGAGGATTTGAAAGAATTGCGCGAACAAGCGCTGAAAGAACAAGATCCTTTGGTAGTAAAAGTGTTGCGTTTGACCTACGAGTACTTGCAAGATCGCGATGCATTTGACGTGCAGGCTCAGTTTGAAGAGGATGAAGAAGGAAATGAGTACCCTATCGAGATCGATGATCAAGAGAATTTATTGTACTTGTTGAATTTGTTGAAGAATGCAGATCACAAGATCAACCGCGAGGAGATCAAAGATTACCGTTCGTCTTTGAAAATGGAATTGTACTAAGCGAATTAGTTCACACATATTGGTCCCTGACATTACTTGTTAATCGTCAGGGATTTTTTTATCCGAAAACTTTCAGAAAAGTGAGAAGTATACGATCGGATTAACTGAAAAAGCGGTATTTGAAAATACAGTAGATCGCACGAAATCCGTCTTTCCAACCAATTTTCTTACCTTCTTCATAGGTTCTGCCGTAGTAAGAAATTCCCACTTCGTAAATACGGATTGGTCTCATCTTCGCCAACTTCGCGGTGATCTCCGGCTCGATTCCAAAACGTCGTTCTTTAATAACTATCTTTTTTGCCAGCTCCGAACGGATCAATTTGTAACATGTTTCCATATCCGTTAAGTTCAGATTGGTCATCATGTTGGAAAGGTTTGTCAGGAATTTGTTCCCGATCGAGTGCCAGAAGAACAAAATACGGTGCGGGTGGTGACCCATGAAACGACTTCCGTAAACTACGTCTGCATTGTCAACAAAAACTGGCTTTAACAACAAATTATATTCGGCTGGATCGTATTCCAGATCGGCATCTTGAATGATCAAATATTCACCTGTACATTCCTTGATCGCACGTTGAATAGCAGCACCTTTCCCCATATTCACCGGTTGTGAATACAAACGTATGTCCAAGTCCGGATTCGCAGCCATGTATGCCTCCACGCGAGCAACAGTATCATCCTTGGAACAATCGTTTACGATCACGATCTCTTTTTCAATGTTGTTATCCAGCACTACCGCCTTTACTTTGTCCAGTATTAGGTGAATAGTTGCTCCTTCATTGTATGCAGGAATGAGTATCGATAGTTTTTGAATCATAGTTTCTGTTGCAGTACGGTAATCAACGCTAATTCTCGTTGTTTATTGGCAGCAAATATAGGGTTTTTACAGTTGTTGAATTCCGAAGTCCCTGTATTGTTGCCATTTTACCACTCCGATCGTCATGTGATATTCCCCTTTATTGGGATTGTGGATGTACAATTTTCCGCTTGTTTTCCCGATTACGAATGGCAACTTGATCACGTGTTCACCGGCTGAAAGCGCTTGTGAAACATAATGCCCCTTGCCATCATCAAAGACGAGATAAAGATCTGTTTGGGTTGTAAGCTTGTAATTGACCTCCAATTCTTGCTTGGAACCCAAAAATGCTGGAATCACCAAACTTGTGTCTATTTCATAAAACTCTTTCTTGCAGTGAATATTACGAGACAATCGTACCACTTGTTCAGTGAGCAGGGTTTTTTTAATGAATTCCAGTTTCTTTGGATCAACCACCTGATAAATGATTACAGATTTGCTTTCACCAGTAATCTCCGGGTTATAATCCGAGGAATAGAAGTGTTTCACCGCTACCAGGTTCGGGTATTTCTGTATTTCTTCAAAGGACAAGCCCTGTTCGGTTGCACCAAATTTAGAATCTCTGAATAGAACGTCACCGGGATTAAATACCTGCTTCATGTCGTCTTCCAGATGAATAAAACGCTGTTCGTAGTAACGATGGCGATCCTTAGTACCAATTCCATTGAAGTAGGCAACCATGGGATGCATGTAGTAAACTTTTCCTTGGATGTGAGCGTGGTTGATATAGTTCACGGCTCTACGGATCAACTCGTGATAACTATTTTCTCTTGTTGGAACCTCCAATTCGGGCAATTCTTTATACAAACCGGCCAGACCCAATAAACTGAAAAGACTGAGTCCAACGAAGTGGATTTCACGCAAAACACTGGCTATTCCAATGAAACAGAGTGCTAAAAATGCGGGCAGTCCTTGCAGCGCTATCCGTGTTAGGCCCATTGAACCACGCAATCCGTTTGCCCATAAATAGCTATGTATGACAATAATCCCCAAAAAAATTCCGGTGAAGAAAAGGATGATCAAGGTGCGTTGTTTTTTATCGTGTTGTCGCCATACAAGCATTCCAAATACCGAAAGTGGCAATAATAGCAGCGGCAAGATCCCAAAAAAAGCATCGAAATGTATGAGGTATTGGGCCCAAGAACCCGAGCCGTAAGGACTGAGCTCAGGATACGGGTCGTTCTCGAAGTACCAAAAGGCTTGTCCCAGTAACAAGTATCCTGCTATCACACTTGTGATTGGTCCAACAGATAACCAAACAAGCGCCTTCCATTGCTTCACAAGCAACAACATAGCTCCCGCCGCTGCAAGGACCATCATACCCTCGCTTCGTGCAAAAGGAGTGAACGAGGCTACCAATGCGAACAGCCACCATTTTTTGCGGATGGCGGCATAAAGCATGATCGTCAATAACAATCCGAAGAATGGTTCAGTGAGCCCACTAACCACTGAATAGGTATAATCCGGAATGGAAATGAAGATCCAAGGAATGAAAAGCATCCATACAACAGGACCTTTTTCCCGCTGTACCAAACGATAGATCAGAGAAATGGTAATCAGGAATACCAGCACATTAAAGGATGTGAATGCCTGAAAACCGAAGTGTGCGAAGAATGAACTAAATAACGTAAAAAGTGGTTTCCCCCAATGATCTAAGAATAAGTGGTTATCCACCCAAGCCCCTTTGGCAATGGAAAAATGTTGCAAGCCATCCCCATCATCCTTTGGAACTTCATTCATGGCAATGATCAACAACAAGTAAGTACAAGCTGCTGCTAGACTTAACCAAGGAAGTATGGATAGGATTTTTTTACGCATAAATAAAAATGTCCGCACTTAAATGCGGACATGGGTTAAAGGTTCATTTCAGGAACGAAATCCGGCACTACCAGATCTCCTTCTGTTTTGGATACGATCTCTTCTACAGAAACACCTGGAGCACGCTCGATCAAATGGAATTTGTTGTCTTTGATCTCAAGCACCGCAAGATCCGTAACTACTTTTTTTACGCAACCTACACCGGTTAGTGGCAAGGTACATTGCTTTAAGATCTTTGATTCACCTGCTTTGTTCGCATGAAGCATGGCAACGATGATGTTCTGAGCAGAAGCAACTAGGTCCATTGCTCCACCCATTCCTTTCACCATTTTTCCTGGAATTTTCCAGTTAGCGATGTCTCCGTTCTGTGCCACTTCCATAGCTCCGAGTACTGTCAATTGTACGTGCTGACCGCGGATCATTGCAAAAGAGGTTGCGGAATCAAAAATAGAAGCGCCTGGACGCAAGGTTACAGTTTGTTTTCCGGCATTGATCAAGTCGGCATCCTCCTCACCCTCAAATGGAAATGGTCCCATGCCCAAAATGCCATTCTCAGATTGAAATTCTACTTCGATTCCTTCAGGAATGTAGTTCGCAACCAATGTTGGAATTCCAATTCCCAAATTCACATACCATCCATCTTGTAATTCCTGTGCAATGCGCTTTGCAATGCCGTTTTTATCCAATGCCATAGTTCTAATTTAATGCATTTATTCGTACGCGGCCGTTCTGAACGCGAATTGTTCTTTTTTCTGGGTTCCAAAGATACACTTTGAGCACCTTATCACCATCGTTAAAGTTATTTTCTGCTATCGGAAAATGTAGCTTGTAGCTCTGAGCATTCTCACCTACATACCAACGCACATTCTGATAATGGAAACGAGTTGGTTTGTCATTTGCATCTTCGGTGGTGCAGACAATATTTAGCGTATTCATGTTTCTTGGAGAAAACAATTGAGCATCAATATCGATAGCGATCATACGGTTTTTCCAGTTTCCGTGAACGCTGTCTTGAAGTAACACTATATATTCATCTGCTCCGCCGTATGATTGTGTTGTTTTTTCAAACAAGAAGGTTTTTTTTAGTGATTTTGTTCGTTTCAGCGCAATGTAGGTGCTGGCCGGGTCTGTAGCAAAAACTTCATATCCCGCATAGTCCTTGCTGTTCTGCAAAATGGTGTTCTTAGAAAGAATGATGTTGAATTGTGGCGAAAATCCGCGCATGGGTTGACCTATGTGATGTGTTCCCTCGTTGCGTTCGTGGAGTGCCCATGTTAATTGCATGATCGGATAAACAGCTACGGCATCGTTCGGATCCAATTTCGCGATCACTTGCCGATAAAAATCAGTGGTCATGCGGTCATCAGGTGAAAACACGGAGGTGTGCAGATTGATTTTAAACAAAAATACGATTGGAAAGAACAGGAAAATATAGGCGCCAAACCTGCCAAATGAAAAATGACTTAGCAAGTAACCAGAAGCAAGCAAACAAAGAGGCACAAAATACATTGCAGCACGATCTTCCGGGTAATTCACGTGCATCACCTTGGCCAAGAATAGGATGGCAGCCAGATTTCCGGCTATCAGAAAGCTCCAATGGATTAATGGATTTTTAACCCAATCCTTAAAGGGAAGTTTGCGCATGATCCACCACGATCCTGTAAGTGCAAGTAAACCCAAACCAAGGTAAACAAAGCGCAACCAATCTGCATCGAAAAAGAGTACAAAGCGTGAAAGGGTTTTTCCGGTTACCCACCACAAACCGTCCAAACTGCCGTAGTAAAGGGCGCCTGCTTCCTTCAGATCAAAACTGTAATTGATGAATGGAACGAGAGATAGAAGGAAAAGGATGAAGAGCAAAAATTGTATGGCCACCTGACGCTTCGTCAGTTTTTTCCAGGAAACAAGCCAAGAGATTCCAGCGAAACCGGCGATTAAAATACTGCTGATGAGGTAGGTAAAATTGGCAAACACACCCAACCAAAGCAATCCTATCATGATCGCCAAGTGTAAAGTTTTGTGTTCTTTGGTGTAGCGCAATAGAAAAACCAAAGCGGCTAAAAAGAAAGAAATTGCTAGGGCATATCCGCGCGTATAGCTAAAGTAATCTGTGATCCAGGGAATGCTTACCAGGGCGATGAATACCAGAAAGCCCGTGTTGAACTGCGGAAATGTCAACGTGAGTTTACGTGCCGCCCAAAAGTAAAGACAGAAAGCCAAAACAGACGGCAAGCGAAACAAAAAGAAATGAGTTCCGAAGGTCAGGTAAATACCTCTTCCCAAATAACTATTCAGTAAGTGGTTGTTGGCATCAGGAAGTGTAAATTGATCCCAAATGTGACCTGTTTCGATGAAATGAAAAAAGGTGGCGACTTCATCGTGCATTGGGGCTACATACCAAGCCCTTAAAAGCAAATATACCAGCATACCAAGGAACACCGTTCCCGAGATGCCGGTATAGAAACTTGCTGGTTGCTTCATAGAGCAATCTTAAGCTTTTTGACGAACAGTTCGTTGTTCGATGCGTTTTTCAAATTTTTCTCCCTTGAAAATTCGTTGCACGAAAATGCCCGGAGTATGGATATGGTTAGGATCCAATTCACCGGCGGGAACTAATTCTTCAACTTCCGCAATTGTAATCTTTCCGGCCATGGCCATCATTGGGTTGAAATTGCGAGCTGTTGCTTTGAAAACCAAATTACCTTCAGTATCGCCTTTCCACGCTTTAACGATTGCAAAATCTGCGGTCAATGCTGTTTCTAAAATGTGCGGTTTTCCGTTGAATTCACGTACTTCTTTTCCTTCTGCTACTTCGGTTCCGTATCCAGCTGGCGTAAAGAAAGCAGGGATTCCGGCACCACCTGCGCGACAACGCTCTGCCAAGGAACCTTGTGGGATCAGATCCACTTCCAATTCACCGGAAAGCATTTGACGCTCAAATTCGTCGTTTTCACCTACATAGGATGAGATCATTTTTCGGATCTGTCTGTTTTGAAGCAGTAGTCCTAAGCCAAAATCATCCACTCCTGCATTGTTCGAAATACAAGTAAGGTCTTTCACGCCCATTTTAACCAATTGCGCGATCGAATTTTCTGGAATACCACACAATCCGAATCCTCCCAACATCAAGGTCATTCCATCTTCTACCCCTTGCAAGGCTGTTTCTACGTCTTTTACAACTTTATTCATCCGTCAATAGATATTGTTTGTGCATCGGCCGCTGTACTGTCGGCTTCTTCAATAATTATTTCTTCCCCGGTCAGATTGAATGAATCTTCGTCAAAGCCATCCGGATTCTCAAAGTCTGTGGTGGAAATGGCAATCTTCGGGTCTTTGTATACGCTGTTCATGTAGTACCCGTAGATCGGTAAGGCGGTTCGTGCTCCCTGACCCATGGCTGTCGTTCTGAATCGAACCCCGCGATCTTCTGCACCAACCCAAACTCCGGTAGCCAGATCCGGTGTCAAACCGATGAACCAACCATCTGAGTTATTCTGAGTTGTTCCCGTTTTACCTGCTGTTGGATAAGTGATGCCACCGTAACCTGCTGCGTATCGCAAACTTCCTGCAGTTCCTGCTTCAACTACCCCCTTCATCATTTTCAAAACGGAGTATGCTACTTGCTCATTCATTACTTCTTTCGTGTAACTTTTCGCACTGTAGATCACATTTCCTGCGCGGTCTTCGATGCGCAAAATAGCGGTAGGACGGTTGTAAATTCCTTTGTTTACAAATGTAGCTTGAGCACCAACCAATTCATGCAATGACAAGTCCATGGATCCCAAACACATGGCTGGAACCACGTCGCGATCATTTAGTTCGATGTCCATGTCACGCATCAGTTTAGCAACTGTTTTCGGTCCTGCAAGGGCACCCATTTGTTTCATGACATAAACTGCCACGTTGTTCTGAGATAACCACAATCCCTTTTTAATGGAAATGGTACCACCACCTCCTGAGCCGTCGGAGTTTTTTGGACACCACTGTCCGTCCGGATTACCGGCTGGATCGAATAAGTCAACACAGTATTGGATGTTTGGGATCACCATTCCGGGTTTCACCACATTCATGGTAATTCCTGCGGCATAAACAAAAGGCTTGATCGTAGATCCGACCTGACGTTTTCCTTGACGCACGTGGTCGTAAGCAAAATGGTCGATATTCGCACCTCCCACCCATGCTTTCACAAATCCGGTACTTGGTTCGATCGAGATCAATCCTGCTTGCAAGAACGATTTGTAATAACGCATGGAATCGTTAGGTGTCATAGTAGTATCCACTTCTCCATCCCAAGAAAAAACACGCATTTCGGTAGGCGTATCGAAGGCTTTTTTGATCTCGCTTTCCGAAAAACCTTGAGCCTGCATGTTCAAATAGCGGTCAGAACGGCGCATGGATGAGGTCATGATATCATTTACCTCTTTGTCCGTAAGCGAACTACTGAATGGCCAGTTTTTCAGACCTTTATTGTTTCGATCAAATGACGGTTGTAAGGTTTCTTTCAAGTGTTTTTCCAAAGCCCCCTCGGCATAACTCTGCATATCAGCATTTATGGTAGTGTAGATCTTCAAGCCATCGCTATAAATATCCCAAGGCAAACCATCCTGACGCTTGTATTTCAAGCTTCCATCCGGATTCTTTTCACTCAGCAATTTAGAGATCTCACCGCGCAACTGCTCGCGGAAATACGGTGCTGTACCCGTTTTGTGATCCACCTCCTGGTAGTTTGTTACCAATGGCTTCTTGATCAATTTCTCGTATTCTTCGCGGGTTAATTTTTGGCGAAGTGCTTCGTTTCCTCCTTCTGAATTAACCAACCATTGGTGCAAAACAGTGTTGCGACGTTCAACAGCGCGTAAGCTATCATTGGCACGTGCTTCAGCAACTTCAGCATTGGTGATACTCTCTGGAGAAACACCTTTTTTGTCTGCTAGTCGCTGGCGGTAATTACGTACCTTGAAGGTATATGGATTGTATAGATCCGGGTTCTTGCACATACCCACTAACATCGCTGCTTCTTCTTTGAGCAATTGATGTGGTTTCTTATTAAAGTAAACTTTCGATGCATTCGCGATACCAACCGCGTTGTACAAGAAATCGAATTGATTCAGGTACATGGTGATGATCTCTTCCTTCGTGAATCGTTTTTCCAAACGAGTTGCAATGATGTTTTCCTGAGCCTTTTCGTTCAAACGCTGCCACATACGGCCAATTCTTCCAGATGGGGCTTCGTCTACTGGTAACCCATTAGCGCGCGCTAGTTCTTCGCGGTCGCGTTTTTGTAAAGTAAATAGTTGCTTTGCTAACTGCTGTGTAATGGTAGATGCTCCACCTGCACCACCAATATTGACAATCGCACGACCAATGGCTTTGAAGTCAACCCCTGAGTGTTTTTCAAAACGTTCATCTTCCGTAGCGATCAAGGCATCAGTTACATTGGGACTGATATGGCGGTATTCAACACTTGTACGGTTGATCTTCCAGTAACGACCCAATTCTGTTTCCCCATCATCGGCAATAATCACGGATGCTAACAATTCTGGTGGGTTGTCTAACATCGCCACCGGTGGTAGTTCATCTTCCGATTGAAACAGGATCAAGCCTGCAATGAAATAAATAGGGAAGGTAGCAATCAACCAATAAATAATGGTAGCCCGCTTATGTTCTTTCTCAGAAAATACGGGTTTTCGTCCATTCAGTTCTTTTGCCATATATCCAAAATGAGGATTAAAAATAATCAAATACTATTCGAAGAACAAATATCGCTATTTCGAGGGCATGCACTGCGGTGTGCTGCGCTAGTTTCTAACAAAAAAATGCTAAAAACGGAGACCGAGGCCTCCGTTCAATTAACTATGGGGTCAAATGCTGTCCGCGAGAACACATTCAATCCTTATTTCTTTTTGTTATGCTCTTTGATAAAGTTCTCTATCGCTGCAGTCATACTCGGAGCATTTGGTTGCGGAGCGTGTACATCCAAGCGCAAATTGTTCTTCACAACCGCATTTGCAGTGGTTGGACCGAAAGCAGCAATCACAGTAGTATTCTGTTTGAAATCCGGAAAGTTCTTAAATAAAGATTCAATTCCACCAGGCGAGAAGAATACAAGCATGTCGTAATATACATCCTCCAGATCACTCAAGTCAGATGCCACTGTGCGGTAAAGCATAGCTTTGGTGAAAGGAATTTTAGCTGCTTCCAAGGTTTCCGGAATCTTATCGCGCAAGATATCTGTACATGGCAATAAGAATTTTTCTGTTTTGTGTTTTTTCAACGGATCGATCAGATCTTCAATCGTTTGCTTGCCGAAAAAGATCTTGCGTTTACGGTAAGGAACATACTTCTGCAAGTAAAGTGCTACCGCCTCAGAAATACAGAAATACTTCATCGTGTCAGGAACCTCAAAACGGATCTCCTGGGCAATTCTAAAAAAATGATCTACTGCTGTTTTTGATGTTAAAATGATTGCAGTGTGCTCCGGAATGTTCACCTTCTGCGTACGAAACTCTTGCGCAGAAATTCCTTCAACGTGAATGAACGGACGAAAATCGATCTTAAGCTTATATTTTTCAGCTAGATCATAGTAAGGCGATTTTTCACCCTCCGGTTTCGGTTGTGAAACCAAAATAGTCTTGATACTCAAGGTTTTAGTAGTTTTATGCGTTCAACAATTTAACCTAGCCAAATTTGAAACTCTTCCTTATACAACATCTTGGTTATGACCAGTAAGGGCAGGATTTCAAGGGTCCAAAAGTACAAAATTAAATAATACCAACTAATGCCAAATTGAAGTCCCAGTAAAAACCCACGCAAGAAACGCACCAACAAAAAGGCCAGATAGGTAATTAGCAGGATGACTTGAGACTGTCCAACCCATTGCGGTTGAAAATAACTGAAGAAGAATTCCAATAAGAGCAAAATGCCCACTAATTGAAAAGTGTTCAGTGTGTAATAATTGATCTCCTGCGCGAATTCCAGAGAACCAGTGATCCATCCGGTCATGCGCGCCAGAAAGAGCTGATACATTAAATAGATCGTGGGTGCCGACAGTGGAATCAGCGCATAAAACCAATTTTGAATGGGAGCGCGATTGAAATAATACCAGTAAATAGCGCCGGAAGTGATCAGTGCAAATTGAACGATCAAAAGCCAGGTGCTCCCGAAACTTACGCGCTTGCCATCTTTCTGTTGTTCTTCCAGTGTTCGGAAGAATAAGGTATTCTGACCCAACACGGCAAAAAGTTCACGTTGACGCAATCGTGCGAGTGATACAAAAACAATACAGGAGATCAGTAAAACAAGGACCAATGGCGAATGCAGCGAACTGCGCGGAATTAACTCCAACGACGTGTCTACCGGTGAATTACCAATTGTAAATGCCATGAACAATGTTTGCGATCCCATGTTATAGTTTGCAAAGGTAATTGATTCAAAGAATCCTGTTGCGTTTTTTGTTGAATCATCCTTTTGATTACTTTTGCGACGTTAAATTATAAACAACAGATAATGAAGACTGATTTGTATAACCACCCGGACTACCTTTTGATGGACGAATTGCTTACAGATGAGCAAAAGTTGGTGCGTGAAACTGCACGAGCTTGGGTGAAGAAAGAAGTATCTCCGATCATTGATGATGCTTACGAAAAAGCGGAATTCCCAATGCACTTATTGAAAGGTTTGGGTGAGATCGGTGCTTTCGGTCCATACATTCCGGAAGAATATGGAGGTCCAGGTTTGGATCAGATCTCTTACGGGTTGATCATGCAAGAGTTGGAGCGTTGCGATTCAGGATTGCGTTCAACAGCTTCAGTTCAGTCTTCTTTGGTAATGTATCCAATTTGGAAATACGGATCAGAAGAACAAAAACAAAAATACTTGCCGAAATTGGCAACCGGTGAAATGATGGGTTGTTTCGGGTTGACTGAGCCGGATCACGGTTCTAACCCGGGTGGAATGATCACGAATTTCAAAGATATGGGTGACCACTACTTGCTAAATGGAGCAAAAATGTGGATCTCAAACGCTCCTTTTGCAGATATCGCTGTAGTTTGGGCGAAAAACGAGGAAGGTCGTATCTGGGGATTGGTTGTTGAGCGTGGAATGGAAGGTTTCTCAACTCCTGAAATGCACGGTAAATTGTCTTTGCGTGCTTCTTCAACGGGTGAGTTGATCTTTGACAACGTTAAAGTTCCGAAAGAGAACTTGTTGCCAGGTCGTTCCGGTTTGGGAGCTCCACTAAGCTGTTTGGATTCTGCACGTTTCGGTATCGCATGGGGTGCTTTGGGTGCTGCTATGGATTGTTACGATCAAGCTTTGCGTTATTCGAAAGAACGTACGCAGTTCAATGTTCCAATTGGTGCATTCCAGTTGATCCAAAAGAAATTGGCTGAAATGATCACTGAGATCACGAAAGCACAGTTCATTACATTGCGTGTAGGACAATTGCGTAACGAAGGGCGCGCCACGTCTGCAATGATCTCCATGATTAAGCGTAACAACGTAGAGATCGCTTTGGACATCGCTCGTGAGGCTCGTCAAATCCATGGAGGTATGGGTATTACAAGCGAATACTCGATGATGCGCCACATGGCAAACTTGGAGTCTGTTGTTACTTACGAAGGAACGCACGACATTCACTTGTTGATCACAGGTATGGACGTTACAGGTATTCCAGCATTCACACGCGAGATGCCGTAATTCATCAAATTTTGATATTTTCAAGCCGGATACAGCTGTATTCGGCTTTTTTGTTTCAAGATTATGAGTGAAGAAATTTTAGACAATACCAATTTAGGGATTGCTCCAGTGCAAGACCTGCCAGGTGCCGGAGGCGTTTTAGCCATGGGAATTATTTCCATTCCATTCTTTGGTGGATTGATCGGTTTGATCCTTTCGATCGTGACCTTGGTGAAATCCGGACAATTGATCGATCAGTATAACCAGAATCCGGCGCAATACACGGAAAAATCGATCAAGCGCGTGCGCGCAGGGCGTGTTTGTGCCATCGTAAGTTTGTCCTTGCTTGGCCTTGCAATTGTGCTATTGATGTTATTGGCAGCAACAAATGCGTTGTAATTCTGATGATTGATGCAAGAAGAACTTATTGATAGCTCCATCAGCAAGCCCAAACCGCAGGAAGATCTTGTTGGTGGAGGTGGAATTTTGGCCATGGGAATCCTGTCAATTCTTTTATGTGGATTGATCGGACTGATCCTGGGAATCATTGCCATATCCAAAGCAAATCGGGAATTGGCGATTTTTCACCAAAATCCGGATCGCTATACGATGTCGTCTTACAGACTGGTAAACGCCGGAAGGATCTGTGCAATTGTCGGACTTTCCCTGTTGGGATTGATCATTTTCGTTGCACTTGTGAATGCTGTGGGGTAGTAGATTTTTCAGAAGGTCAACTTACAAATCAATTCCAATGTAATACCGTTCCCGCTTTCAAGGCTTCGGCATAAGTGTCGCGAAGCTTTGAAAGTTTTTTACGCGCCTCCGTATCCCCATTATTGGCTTTTTCTTTGATTTTGTAATACAGATCCATGGAATGACCGAAAACATCTTGCTCCAAACGCTCCTTCAATTCCGTGATGCGTGCCGTAACACCGATCAGGAAATGTTCAATCTCACCCAATTCGGAAAGCTCTTTTTCGTTCAAGCTTGCTTGCTTCAATAGTTGGGAATAACGAGGCAACACGACTTCCAGTAAACCGGAGAAACGCTCCAGTTCACGCTGTATGGCCGCTTGTTGTTCTTTGAATCCCATGATTGAAATATAGGTCTTTTTTTTAAAGTTCCAAGGTTCGCACATACATTTAACATTTATAGTGGGTGCTTTGTTCCCACGCAATTCTTGTAACTTTGTGCTATGTCTGGAATTTACCTCCATATTCCGTTCTGCGCTAAAAAATGCAGCTATTGTGATTTTCATTTCTCGACGACTTTCGAGGCTTACCGCGATGAGATGATCAATTGTTTGGTAGAAGAGATCAACTTGAGAGCACCGCTATGGTCAACTCGTAAATTATTTACGATCTACTTTGGAGGCGGAACACCTTCCTTGCTTAAACCACATGAATTAAAAAGCATTTTTGATGCAATTGCTGTACATTTCGATGTTTCTGATGTTTCGGAAATTACTTTAGAGGCAAATCCGGATGATTGTTCTGAAGAAAACATAGCTGCTTGGAAGGAATTGGGTATAAACCGGCTGAGTATTGGGATTCAGTCTACCACTCCCACACAACTCGCATGGATGAACCGCACGCACAACGCAGAAGAAGGTTTACAAGCCGTGAAACGAGCGATCGCCTTCGGGATCGACCAAATCTCGGTGGACTTGATCTATGGTCTTCCGGACCTTTCCGTTGCCGATTGGGAAGCACAATTGAACGAGATCACCGCACTACCCATCCAACACATTTCAGCTTATTGTCTGACGATCGAAGAACGCACACCCCTCGCTGCCTGGGTGAAAAAAGGTGCAATCCATCCTGTAGATGCCGACATGCAATCCCTGCACTATGAACGCATGGTTGCGGTTCTCAAAACTGCCGGATTTGAACAATACGAGATCTCAAACTTCGCTCGCGAGGAAGCTTACGCAAAACACAATTCGTCGTATTGGCTAGGAAAAAAGTATTTGGCAATCGGGCCATCGGCACATGGTTTTGACGGAAAAGACCGTTACTGGAATGTGGCGAATAACCAGCAATACATGCGCGCCTTGAGAAACAAGCAATTGGACCAGGAAGTAGAAGCACTTTCTAATTTCGACCGCTTCAATGAACGTATCATGGTGGGTTTGCGCACCAAATGGGGCGTGAAGATGCACGAATTGTTGGAATTATGTTCACCCGGTGCGGATTGGTATCAACAGGTAGAATCGTTCAAGACTTCTGGAAAACTGGTGGAAGATAACGGTACTTTGTTGCTGACAGAATCCGGAAGATTACTTGCAGATGCGATTGCTTCGGAGTTGTTTTTGCTAGCTGATTGATTTTCCTTCGATCTCTACAAATTCGCGAAACTTGGCGTGTTGCTTAGCCAGATCCCATTTCGAGTTACTAGCAATCTTTTTCACCACATCCGAGCGTTGCGAAATGGCTTGTGTCAATATTTCACCAAACTGCGCTGGCATGTAAAAGAATCCGGCTTCACCCAGATCCTTTTCGCCGCGATACACTTCATGAATAAGCAAAGGGATGCGATAGGCAAAAGCCAGGGTAAAGGCTCCTGAGATCTGGTGGTGAATATACTCCTCCGAACTCGGTGTGTTTGGATGAATAAGCGGCAGCAAGAAGTCGGTTCGTTTGAGAACCGCATCAAATGTTGCTTGATCCACGAATTCCGGAAATAAAGTTACACGATCACGTAAGCCCCGTTTTTCCAGTTCATCTACAAAAACTTTCACGTCCTCGCGTTTCATGTCCGATTTTCCCAGAAAAACGAAGTGCACTTCCGCCGGACTGTTCGAACACATCTCAATGAAACTTTTCAGGTCCTTACGTCTGTTTTCAACCCCACCTGTCAATGTTACCAATACGCCATTCTTGGAAAATTCTCCCTCGTAATGTGGGAAGTCGATCGGGTAAAAACTGCTGACCTCAATACCGGTAATTGGCTTTACTTTTGCCAAGAGATCGTCGCTTAAGACCACGTATTTCTTGATCATGCGGTGAATAACCTTTTGGGTGAAACTGTCCTGGAATTTTCTGAGTGTATGTATGAGTCCGTAACAAACAATGTGTTTTGGCATTAATAAGGCTAAATTCCGAACATGTCCTCCTTGCGCCGTATTGAAAACCACTTTTTCCACCTTTTTGTCTTGCAGATAGCGCACGATTCCCTTCATTTTTCGGAGATCAGTAAGCGGTTTACTTACAGTATCTACCAAGAAGATATCCGTAAAGTAGGGAACCAGGTGAGGATTGCGCTCCTTCATCGCGGTGGATGTCACCCAAAACAAACGACAATTGCTGTCTGTAAGCGCGCGCACTTGCGTGTACAAGCATTCGTCGTGCGAACCGGCAATCTCTACTAAAGCAATGTGTACAGGAGCTGTCATGAAACAAAATTCACCTTTTTCGCGATTAAAACAGCAGAAAAGGGAACCTTTTTTAAAGAGAAGACGTATAGGAAGGCGGAATTACTACCTCTGATATGATGCGAAACATACTTTTGATATTGAGTTTTCTATGTTCGTGGCAGGTAATGGCACAAGCAGATCCGATCATTATTATGATCGATCCGGGACATGGAGGATCCGATCCGGGACATGAAGCCGTGCAAAAAGGTCAACTTCCTGAAAAGGAATTGAATTTGATCATTGCTCAAAAATTCGGGAAGTACTTGAGCGATAAGCTGGAGAACGTGAAAGTATTGTACACACGCACCACAGATACTTATTTAACTTTGGATCAGCGCGTAGCTTTGGCAAATTCGAAGCATGCCGATATTTTTATCAGCGTTCATTGCAACGGGAGTGATGACCATAAAGTACACGGAACCGAAACGCACGTGCATTCTATGAAATCCGGAGAGGCGGTGCAATTGGCGAAGGAGATCGAAAAAGATCTGCGCACGAAAGCGGGAAGAAAATCGCGCGGCGTGAAAGACACGGATGACCGTTCACATTCATTGCATGTTTTGAAATTCACGAAAATGACGAGTGTCTTGGTAGAATGTGGATTTTTGACGAATACCGATGAAGCAGCTTATTTGAATACCGAAAACGGACAGGATCTGATCGCCTCCGCTTTATACCGTGGTGTAAAGAACTATGTGAACGACGATAAAGCTACTGATGCGCCGGCTGAAAAAACGTCAAAAACGCCTGCAAAAGAAGAAAAGCCAACAAAGAATGACGAAACTCAAAAAACCGGCACGGAGGCAGCTTGGACCATCCAATTGATGAGTTCCAAGGAGTGGATGGACACCGAAAAAGGTGTGTTTGCCAGCGTTCCGGTTCCGGTAAAGCGACAACAAGTGGCGCAAACCGGATACAAATATGTGTATTACGCCGGAGCATTCACTTCTGCAGAGGAAGCAAAAAAATATCAGGAACAGTTGCGCAAGAAAGGATTCACCGATGCCATGGTGATCCGCAAAAAATAATTGTTGAAATTGTTATAACTTTGTTAGCATTACCACACTACGAAAAATTACAAACAAAGACATTGTATGGCTACTGTATTTGAGACACGATTGATTGGGAATATTGGAAAAGACGCTGTTGTCAAACACATGGATCGCGGAGTAATTGCTATCAACTTTCCGGTAGCACATAACAAGAATTGGCGCGACAAACGCACGGGTGAGGCACGTACCAAGACTACGTGGGTGAATTGTACCATTTGGAAAAAGGAAGGCGCGAACATGCGCATTTTAGACTTTTTGAAAAAGGGTGCTTTGGTAGAGTTGTTGGGAACGCCTTTCGCGAAGTCATTTTTACAAGAGGATGGCTCTACACGTTCAGAGATCCGTTTGAATGTATCGAAAACGAATATTTTGCGTCCGGCGAAATGTGATGATGAAATGATGTACGATGTGATCGACGACAACGAATCTGGTTGCGACGATGACGGCTGTATGGACACTAGTATTGACGATTTCACGATCTCGGAAGACGAATTTTAGTACTGATAGTCAATGCACTATCGGCAATCATTTGAAAACAGTGATTTTTTTTTCTAAAAACGCTTTTTCTGAATTGATTCTTTTATATATTTGCACCCGTCTACGGACAAAAACATTCCCCCTTAGCTCAGTTGGTTAGAGCATCTGACTGTTAATCAGAGGGTCGCTGGTTCAAGTCCAGCAGGGGGAGCAAGGGTCACAGAAATGTGACCCTTTTTTATTTACTGTCGCTGGTTCATCCCGATAGCTATCGGGACCAGCAGGGGGAGCAAAACAAAATGAGAATGAGAGCGAGAGCGTCATTCTCGTTTTTGTTTTCAATCGCTTTCATTCTCATTCTGACCAATTTTGTTGATTGTACTTTTCTTGTTCGAGAGAGAGCGACATTTTCATGTTTACTTATTCAATTCTCCTTTAGAGTTTTGTATAAAATTCCCTTTTTCCCTACTTTTAATTCCGATCGAATGCTTTTCTCTGCACATAAATTAGAAGTTAAGTTGTTGGACATGAAAATCACCACCTTCATTTGTTTTTTAATCCTTTCCAAGTTGACAAGCTACGGGCAGACGCTATTTTTCGACGACCTGAATAGTGCAATTTGGACTTCATCCGGTGAGGTGACGGAATCGACCTTAAGATCAGAAAAAAGTATTCCTTTGTCCAAACTCGTTTATTCCAAAGATTCGATCGATCAAGATGTAACAATTTGGACCTTTAGAGACGGCCTGTTGACGATTGTGCATTATTCTTTTGAGCAAAAATCAGAACGCGTGCTAGCGACCTATCACTACACGGCGCATGACAATAGCCTTTTGCAGATCACCCTTCCCGACGGTTCCATAGTTTCTTTCACCGTAGGTATCGTTTCCACCGGAAATTACGCTGTCCTCTACCGGAAAAAGGATAAAAATAGGAATTAGTTCAAAGGATATCCAATCAAGTAAATTATCTTTCCCCCTCTGCCATTTTCCAATTTTCCGGAGCGCCAATAGTAATCCTTGGTATCTAGTTCGGCTGTCAATTCATCCAAATCTTTTGGAGCATATAGTTTGAAAAGAGCCATAAAACCGTCAAAAAAAGTTAGAAATGGCAAAATCGGAATAAGGTAGGTAAAAATGATCCGTCCCAATCTAAATGGTTTTACAAATGGCGCCGTTAACAAAACGGTCAATGGAACAATTACGGTCATCCCAAAAACTTGCCACAAACTGTCGTTATTGCCTTCAACTATCACAACTGCTTGCCTTTTATGAGCGATTTGTTTCAACAAGTTTTTAGCGTCGTTTACCGTATATTGATGAAACGCATTAACGCTGAGATATAAGCCTTTTTCAGAAGCGGTAAAATTTTCTCCATTTACATGTATGCGTTCTATTTTTTTGTCAATGAAATGATCTACCGTTTCAAAACCAGCACCACATTTTTTATCGATTACAACAATGCGATCTGCTTGTTTCAAGCCTTCGTCAATGACCGGCATGAATGGTTTTGCAGCGTTTACCTTGTTCACGAACCACGTCATAAATTCGTGAATACACGTCGTTAGAAATGCCGGAAACCATCGGGCATTTGTAAACTGAGGGGCTTGTTTTCTTTTCATGTGCGACGATAATTGTATATTTAGACCAAATGTACTAATTATTTTAGACCAAGTGGACTAAATGAAGAAAACCAAGAAAAATATTCTTGAGACTGCGCTCCGTTTGTACAATAAACACGGGGTCTCAAGTATCTCTATTCGTCAAATTGCAAATGAAGCACAAATCAGCCACAGCAATTTGATCTATCACTTTCCTACACATGAAGAGATCGTATTGGCCTTGCATGATCAGTTGCTCGAAAAAGCTATTGAACTCAATCAAAAAACACTAGTAGACCAGTCGTTATTGAAGGCATTTTTCGAAAGCACGAAAATTGGTTTTGGTATTGTCTACGATTATCAGTTTTTGTTTTTGGACTTACATCATCTATGTACAACTTACCCAAAGATCAAGAAAACCATGCTGTCGGTGGAGGAGGTGCGTTCAGCAATGTACCGCGGATTGATTGAAAAGTTAATAGCCGAGCAACTTATGAGGGCCGAAGAATTTGACGGCGAGTTTGCCATTTTCATTGATCAGATCAAGTTATTCAGTGATCACTGGTTGGTTTCTTCCGCCATTTATGACAGTCTGGAAACTCCTGTTCGTATTGAAAAGTACGCGTACCATTTATTAAATCTTTTCTATCCCTATTTACTTGACGCCGGAAAGACAGAATTTAACACACTTCGCTTAGCCTTGGATCGGTAAATAAGCGTATTTAATTGGGCACAATTAGTTCACATAAATACGGAGATAAAATTTCTATTGGATAGAAAACGGATTACACAACTAAGCGAAATCAACTATTGATTTTTATATCAGAATGATCCCTTAAACATCATGTTTTTAGATATACAAGAGGTGAAAAGACTAAATAGTATTGATCTCACTGCTGCTAAGGGGAAGAGATTGTATTATAGTAAAATTAAAGCATGGATTAGTATCAGTTTTCATTTGGCCTATGTCATTTTTAGTATAGCCATGATGTTTTATTTTCACCATTCAAGTAAATCTCTCGTCGTGTTAATTTTGTCTGTTGTGGTAGGTTTTTTAGGCATTACCGATCCAATAAGTCGTTTAATGCTAAAAAATCCAGTCTTTATACTCTACGATGGAAAGCTTTATTACATCAAAGAGAATACTTGGTTTGATATCACGAAATTCAAATTTACGGATGAGATGGTTGGTCGCAATAATTTGTCACAAACATATTGTATGTTCGATTATCGAGAGCGGCGCATTTTTGCTGAAAATAATTGGCATTTGGAGGACCCAGAGCCGTTTAAAAGCAATGTGCATTATCAACAACTCATCAAGAATCGTGAAAAACGAATGACCTAAAGCCCCTACCCCTCCAACTCGTATAAAAACTTCGAAATCTTTACGCGCAGTTCTTTGGCTGCTTGTGAGATGAGGTCGTCCACATCGCGGATGGCACCGCCAATGAGTGGTTCGTTGCAAGATCCACGCTTGTTGCGTACGCGTTCACGAGAAGATGCGGTGCGTGTCCAGGATTCTAACTGTTGACCGTTACGATACAACTTTGCTGTGACAGTTACCTCCAGATCCCGGTAGTATACATAGGCTGTTTCGTAATTGAAGGAACAGCTATCGGTGTAAGATTCACGGTTGATGCCTTCATCTACCGAAATTTGGGTAATACGCAGCTCAAAGGGACACGCCGTATCCACCAGAAAAATGTTGTTCCTATATAAGAAATCTGTCAGATCTTTGCGGAACTGGGCATCAACTTCATTCTCGGTGAAATAGGAAACATACTGTGGATATTGCACTGGTTCAAAAGGATCAAACGCATTGAAGGGTGCAAAAGCACCTTCTGGACTAATACTTGAAACATTGGAACAAACAATGGTCATTGGAACTGGGTTCGATAGTTTTTTCCCGCGTTTACATCAACTGAAAGTGGCAATAAACAAGGCAGAAAAAGCAATATAAATAAAGTTCATGTTTCAAATTTTCACAATCTTTTAACAAAAAGAAGGCCAAGAATGCAAGGGATGGTTCAAACATGGTTCAAGGAGTTCAACTCTTTTCAGTACTCCATGTTCAATTTTCGATGGTCTTGAACTTTTGATCTTCTTGAACTTGTTTCAACCCAAAGAACGCAAAGAAAGAAAGGCCACAGAGATTGAATTGCTCTTACTTTTCAATTCTCAATTATCAAATTTCAATTGTTAATCCTCTTTTTCTTCTTCACTCTCTATACTCTGTGTTTAACAGTTCGGGTAGCCGATTTCCTTCGACGATCTGAATAGTGCCAATTGGACCTCATCCAAAGAGCTTAATTTAACCTGTGCCGAATAACGGAAAAGAAGATGAGGTTCAGTTAACCACGTATACCGAGAATTACTTAACCTAAAACGAAGTTCCGGTTCCGTAAAGTAAACCGAAGGCATCTATTCCAAAACTGTAACTACAGCCCAGGTACATGATGAAATTTTCGCCACGAAAGATCTTTAATCGACCGGCAACAATTGGTGCAAACCGAATACTGTTTTTGGTGTCTATTAAACAACTAACCAGGGGACCGGCCTCAAATTCCAAGGCTGTTTTATCATTGATCCGGTATTTTAAGCAACCAACCAAGATCCCACTTCCCAGCGTAGGAGAAGCTTTTTCGTTCACCAGTACACCGTTGATCAAGAATTGTTTGGATTCTGTAGCTAAGTTAAAGAAAACCGGAATTCGGAGTCTGCGATCCGGTCTGAACTCGGCCGAAAAAAGTACAGCGCTGGTTGGAAGAACCACGGCCTCGTTCTCTACAATACTTGTTTGTTTGGAATTTGAAATGAACAACAATGATTGCCCAAAACTAAGTTCGAAATTACGGTAATTGGTTTTACTCGAATCTGAGCCCTGAGCATGGAGTGTTAACGCACCAATTAAAACACCAAGTTGAAAAAGAAGTTTCATACTGATCTTGTATTGTGGGAAAGGGTGTTTTGATTCGGAAATTTAAACAATTATAGAGGTTCATCCTAATTCAAAACTCCTTTTTTCATTAGTTAGTGCTTCATGAGATTTCACCCTTTTCAAGTGTAAGGTTTCAATTTTCAATTGTTTTGAACTTTTTTCCTACATGAGTTGTTGAAACATTATGTTGCGTTTTCCTATCTTCTTGGTGCTGAATTTCGGCGCACTCTTCTTTGGTTCCATACTCATGGGTAGTCCTGCTGCGAATGAATGGTACCAACAACAAGACTTAGCACCTTGGACGCCTCCCGGATGGGTCTTTGGAGCGGCTTGGTTCACGATCATGGTCGTTTTTGCTGTTTTTCTAGCGCGCGTGTTGAAGAAAACAAACCGAAAATTTGAGTTTTGGATCTTACTTGCTGTCCATTACTTACTCAATATAACTTGGAATCCACTCTTTTTCAAATGGCATTGGGTGGGAACAGCACTCATTGTTCTTGCATTGCTTTGGGTAGTGGTTTTGCTCATGTGGGTGCGTTTTCGCAATACGGCCGGCTGGACAGGCTGGTTGTTATTGCCTTACCTGGTTTGGTTGGTTTTGGCTTTCTCGTTGAACGCTTTCGTTGTGTGAATGGAGAACTGACTTGAAACAAATCTTGTTATTTTCGCAGTATGATGAAATGGATCTATGTTGCTTGTTTGCCTTTGCTGCTTACTTCCTGTTTTCGTTGGGGGGCTGAAGCTAAGTATTTGAAATTCCGGGACTATGACCTTGTGGGTGACGGAAATAATAACGACTCAACTTTTTTTGCCGTGACCTATGAAAACTTAGGTGAGTATGAAGTAACCAATCCATATTTGCGTGTTGTGGTGAAAGATACTACGAGAAACATATTATTGTTCAAGCGTATTTTGTTCTCCGAGGGAGCTAATTATGCAACCATTCCTGCTCACCAACAAATGACTTATTACATCTACGCAAAGCAGTTTCAACTAACGGATCGCGCCGACAAGATCAAGTTCTTCATTTCTTGGGAAAACTACAAAGGAAAAAACAGTGGGCGTAGGAGTGTTCGTCAACTATGAGTGTGAATCTGCCCGAAATCGAAGTGCTGATCGATCGGATTAAACGTGGCGACCAGCAGGCTTTTTCAGAGGTCTATGATCGCTACTGCGGTGCTTTGAATGGAGTAGTTCAGCGCTTTGTGAAGGATCCGGATGCAGCAGAAGACGTGCTTCAAGATACCTTTGTAAAGATCTGGAAGAACTGTACCACCTACGACCATACCAAAGGAAGTTTTTTCACTTGGATGCTCAATATTGCACGCAATACATCCATCGATCACCTGCGCAAACAACAAAAAAAGGCGATCGGCGAAAACCGGATTGGGGAGAATAACGTAGGTTTGTCATCGGCCAACGAACAAAATACCAATACCATAGGCTTGATGGCCATGGTAGGCAAATTGAATCCGGATCAGCGCTTGATGGTGGAATACCTGTATGTAAAAGGATATACTCAACAAGAGGTGGCGGATGAATTGGAAATTCCTTTGGGAACTGTGAAAACGCGCACGCGTATGGCGATGAAGGAATTGAGAAAGTGGTTTACAATACTGATGGTGTGGATATAAAAGCGTACATAGAATCGGGGATCCTGGAATCGGTGATTTTGGGTGAGGCCACTGAACAAGAAGTTCAGGAGGTGCGCTGTTTGTCGCATATTTATCCGGAGATCAAAACGGAACTTGAACAAATTCGAGCTGGTTACGAGAATCAAGCAATACAAGAAAGTATTGCTCCAAATCCGGCACTCAAAGTACGGATCATGGACGCTATCCGTAACGAAAAACAGGAAACATTTCTAAAAACAGAGGTGGCTTCGGAATCTAAGATCGTTTCTTTGGCTCAGAATTCTGATAAAAACAGCTCTTCCTGGAAATGGGCAGCAGCAGCTTCCCTGGTACTAACCTTGGGCCTTGGTTCTTTGTGGGTTTTGAGCATGTCTGATGCCAAACAAATGCGTGCCGAACTGGCGGTTTTGGAACAGAAAAAACAGCAAGATGATCAGATCATGATGGCCATGCAAGTTGAGCAAGAGCGCATGCAGGATATCCAAAAAGTCCTCACGCTTGGCGATCTGAAAACAGTAGTCATGAACGGCATGACCAAAGATCCGAAGGCAGAAGTGCACGTGATGTGGAGTCCGGGAGATAAAAAAGCCGTGATGGTTGCCGAGGAGATCACGCCTGCACCGGCCAATATGCAATACCAGTTGTGGGCAATCGTTGATGGAACTCCAAAAAGTATGGGTCTTTTTACCTACGATGAATTGGACAATATGACTGAGCCTTTCGCGGTGTATGATCAAGAGATCGAAGCTTTCGCGATCACCCTGGAAAAAATGGGTGGAAACCCGACGCCAACCATGGAAATGATGGTAGTGATGGGTGAATTGGCGAGCAAATAGGGCGCATTTTCCGCGCAATGTTTCTGGGAATGGTATATTTGAAAAAAAAATTGAGCCATGATTCGTCCTTCTGTTTTGCGTCCCGGAGATACCATTGCACTTGTTTCACCCGCCAAAGCGATCGAACCGGAATTGATCCAGGCAGCAGCCAGATTTTTTGAAGAAAAAGGATATCGGGTACTCATCGGAGCACATGCTGCAGGTTCACACAACTATTTCAGCGGAACCGATTCAGAACGAATCGCTGACTTGCAATGGGCTATTGATCATCCGGATGTTAAGGCAATCATTTGCAATCGCGGTGGATATGGAGCCTTACGTGTGTTACAGCAAGTTCAATGGGCCAATTTTTTGCGCGAACCACGCTGGCTGGCTGGTTTTTCGGACATTACCAACTTTCATTTACAGGGATTGAAATTGGGTGTTGAAACCATTCACAGCACCATGCCCCTGAATTTTGCGGAAAACACCCCGGAATCCTTAAGCAGTTTGTTTTCCATTTTGGAACACGGTCATACTGAAATCCACTGGGAAGCCCAAACACCCGGGATTTCTGGTTCGGCTACAGGTCGTGTAATTGGCGGAAACCTGTCGATTCTCTACAGTTTGTTGGGAACGCCATTGTGTCCGTCCTTTCAAGATACTATTTTGTTTATTGAAGATGTTGGGGAACAGATGTATCACCTGGATCGCATGTTCCAAGCTATGAAATTGGCCGGAGTCTTTGACGAAATTGCCGGTTTGGTGATCGGAGGGATGACGGATATGAAAGATACGGCTACACCAACCAATTTTACCCTTGAATCTTTGGTTCGTGAACTTGTACAATTTCGTTCCATTCCAGTGGCATTCGACGCACCGATCGGACATCAGGACGACAATCAAGCGGTGATCGTTGGTCGTATCGGACATTTGACCGTGGCGGACAAGCAAGGCGCCTTGGTGCAGTCGAATTAACAATCATTGTCGTCTTTGGTATTGTTTTTGAAGACGGGCGACTTACTTTTACAAGCGAAAATGAAACTTATGAAATTCTGGTTTGGATTAGCGGCTCTTTTCTTGGTGTTCACGATGAGCTCTTGCGTGGACATTTTTGACGAATTGATCTTGCATAACGATGGTAGTGGAACCTATAAATACACCATCAATTTGAGTGCGTCCAAAGTGAAGATCAACTCTGTTTTGGCGTTGGATAGTTTGGACGGACAACGCGTACCGAAATTACCGGAGATCAAGACACGCATTCAAGAATACAAAGATAAGCTGGAGGCCAAAGAAGGTATTTCGAACGTAAAAGTGGACGCGAATTACGACGATTTCGTCTTCAAATTCAGTTGTGATTTCACCACCCTTACGGCACTTCAAAATGCGGTGAAGGAATTGATCAAGGAGCAAAGTAAAGAGAAGAACGACCCTATGTTCAGTGAAACTTGGTTGACTTGGGATGGGACAACGTTGGTGCGTTCGATACCGAACTTTCAGTCGCCGATCCACCGTTTAAAAGCAGAAGATCAAGAGGCTTTGAAGAATGGGAAGTACATTTCAGTAACGCGCTTCGACAGCCCGATTGCCAAATGTGATCACCCACAAGCGCAGATCAACCCAAGTAAAACAGCAGTAATGGTGAAGGCATCAACGCACGCTGTTGCGTCCAATCCTTCTTTGCTGAAAAATACCATCACGATCACCCGCTAGGAAATTTCGCCGATTTTAACACAAGTTATCAACCAAATGCCTGTTGATTGCTGAATTTGCCCCGGCAATTCAAAAATGGTATGTACATTCGTATTATCAATTTTTTAGCGTATGCGTTTCTTACGTGCATTGCCACTTTTAGTGCTGTCTACAGCGGTGTTTGCTCAGAATTCTGAAGACATTATTCCCAAGGATGCTGTAACAGTTTTCAGTTTCAACAACATTTCGATTTTCCAGAAGGTTTCCATGGATGAATTGGTTAGTTATGACTTCATGACGGAACTGCAATCGGAATTGTTTGATGGCTCTACCCAAGGCAAGACGATGAAGGAATCCGGAATCGATTTCAATCAAAAAATGAACGTCTTTTACGGGAAAAACCCGGAGTTCGAATTGTCCGGCTTTACCTTTGGCATCAGTGATAAGAACCAATTGTTCACGGTTTTTGACGATTTCGACCGTATGGAAAGCTTCGTTCCGGAGGTGGAATACTACAACAACTATTTCAACCACCTGTTCATTCGTGGCAATGTGGGCTTATTGATCCGTGTAGATTCGGACCAGGAATTCTTGACTGAAATGACTGATTCGATCTGGGTTGCTCGCGGTAATGAATTGCCTTGGGTGTATGACTATGATGATTTCTATTTGGATGAGAATGGTGAGCCGATGGAAGAAGGTGACATCATAGAAGACGAAGGTGCGGAAGAAGGCGATGAAATGGAGGAAGTGATCGAAGAGGAAGTAGCAGCATCTTCGGATACTGATAACGAAGAATTGTTTAAGAATTATTACGAATTGCGTGATAGTTTGGAGTCGGAACTTTCCAGAAAACGCCTGCAGGATCTGATCACAGATCTTTTCCTGAATGGCAAGAACCTGAAAAAACAAGATGCCCGATTGGCTTCACAATTGACCCATTCGTCTGATGGGATCTTCTACTTAGATAACAGCCGCAACTTCCGCAACACAAACGGATTGTGGTATTTCCAAACAATGTTCCCGGAATTGTATAAAGATTTGGGTGAATTGTATACCGGAAATGTGTTGTTAGGGGATATTGTATTGAACAATGAAACGGTAGATATGACCTTGGAAGCGAATTACGGTGATGCACTTGGTTCGATCTACGAAAAATTGAATGGCGCGAAGTTCGATAAGAACGTATTGAAGTACATTCCGAAAAGCAACTCGGGCTTTTTTACTTATAACATCAACTTGCGTGAAGGTTATGAGCGTGCATACGACATCATCATCCCTATCTTGAGCGAAGAACGCAATCCACGGATCTCTGCCAATGTATTGACGGTGGAATTGTTGGATGAATTCATCAATAAAGATGCCTTGTTCAGTACCTACAAGGGAAGCATGTTTGGAACATTCAACGGTGTGAAACGCGTGAAAACTAAGCGCATTGAATTCTTCTACGACGAAGAAACTTTCGAATATGGAGAGCGCGAAATTGAAAGTGAAGAAGATATGCCGGTCTTTACGATCGGTTTCTCTACTGCACGTCCGGATATTCCTGAAAAGATCTTGCGTCATATGTCGCGTTTGACGTCGCAATTCAAAAATATGGGGAATTACTGGGTGTACGAAGATGCTATTTTGAATTCCTTGCCGTTGTACATGATCAATAAGAATGGACTGTTCATTTTTACAAATGACGAAGACTTGGCGAAAAATCACTCGAATGGGTATGGTTCAGAGGCGATCAGTGCTTCGGTTGTGAAGAAAGCAAAGAAGAGTGGTTCAGTCTATGGCTACATGAATGTGGGTGATGTGATCAATAAGTTACCACGCGAAATGTTCAGCGCGGAACGCTACGAATTGTTGGAATCCATGAAAGGCAAGAAAGGCATCATGGAAATGACCTCTTCGAAAACAACGACGTCGAAAACGGTTTATAAAATGACGTATAGCTTTGATGGAGCGGATAATGCCGGAAAATATCTACTTGACTTGGTAAACACTGCTTACATCCTTTCTAAGCAATAAAGATGAAATCAGAAGGAATTGGAAATAAGGTATTGCTGATCGTAATGCTCTGTGCATTGCTTGGTCTCTTCCTATACTTGCGTCCGCGTTTGTTTGCTCCAAAACCTGAACCAACATTGATGGATCGCCTGTCGGAAGGAAATATCATCGGGAGATTTTTCCTCCTGGATGTCGCTCGCGAAACCTCTTCCATGCTTTACAAACAGAAGGTTCCATTCCGTGAGTACATGACCTATGATTTCTTGTTGAGTCAGGGTAAAAGTTACGGACTTGATTTACAGAAACCGGGCTATTTCTTTAGCAACGGACAAGAAGAATGGGGCACCTACCTCACGGTGTCAGATAGTTCCAAGATCATTCCAGGATTGGTGCGCATGAATCAGTACATGGAAGTGAAGGACACGATGGTATTCGGACAACGGATCTATAAAATCCCGGCTCTGGAAGTGTATTTATATTACGATAAGACCTTCCTGTTCGTGTACCATGGAAATCAATTGAAAAAGCGTTTGGGAAAGGCCCTTTATGCTGAAAACGGGGAAATGGAAACCATGTGGAAGCACTTCGAAAATGTGCCGACCTTTAAAGACGAGAAATTGGTGGTCTTTGCTCAAAATAAAGAGCTACATGAGTACGGCGTGGATTATGGTGTTTTTGCGCATGATTCAGATTCTATGGAGTTCAAATTGAAATCCTATGTGCACACCTGGATGGACTTAAAGGTGAAATTGAAAGACCCTGGTCCAGCCTTGGAATCAACCGAGAATGTGACAAAAATGTTGAACTTACACTTGGATATTTCAAGGTTGAAAAAAGATAAGAATCATCCTATTTACAAGTGGATTGCTAAATTGGGTAAAAAGATCGGTTTCCCAACAGATGCCTTTTTCGAAGCGTGGGAAGGAGATCTTAGTTATCGCGAAGGTGGCATTCAAATGATCACTGAAGAAGTGGTGGAAATGGGCGTGGATGAAGATTTCAATCAAGTAGAGATTCGTAAACAAAAGCAAGTCCCGGTGCCCGGTTTCGGCGTGTTAATGTCTGTGAACGACAAGAGCAAAGAATTTGTAAATCGCCTCTTTGCCAAAGGGATCGTCAATAAACAAGGAAATAAGTACCGCTTTTTGTTTTCACCGCCTCTCAAATTGAATTTTCAGCCGAATTTCATCAGTGCCTACACATCTGATGCTCCGCCAAAACAGAGCTTATCTAATGCGTGTAGTGGTATCGTGAATTACAAAGGGACCATGTTGGAATTTCGCATAGATTCATTGAATACACGCGACATTTACGGCTCCCTCCATTTCCCGGTGAACCGCTTGATCAAAAAGCAAAAATTATTTTAGGATCAGTGTCCTCCCTGATTCAAATATGGGATGAAGATGTTCTTCGCTTCCGTGAAGAAACGCATGGCTTCCCAACCACCTTCACGCCCAACTCCGGATGCCTTTACTCCTCCAAATGGCGTGCGTAGATCGCGTACCAACCACGAATTGATCCACACTATACCCGCGTGAACATTGTCGGCTACACGGTGCGCACGATTCAAGTCGGTAGTCCAGATCGTAGCACTCAAACCGTATTGGGTGCTGTTTGCCATGTGCAAGACCTCTTCTTCACTGTCGAAAGGTGTTAGGGTCACAACCGGACCGAAGATCTCTTCCTGATTTGTTCGACAATTGTATGCCAATCCTTCGATCACTGTTGGTGCGATGTAATACCCCCGATCGTATGGTGCTTCCAGATTTACGCGGTGTCCACCACATAGAACTGTTCCACCTTCTTCCTGAGCAAGTTGAATGTAAGACAATACTTTCTCCATGTGCGGTTGTGAAACCACAGCTCCCATTTTGGCTTTCGGGTCATTTGGATAGGATACGGTCAGTTGTTTCACGCGCTCTACAAAAGCACTTTTAAAGCGGTCGTAAATTGCACGTTCAATGAAAATACGTGAACCACACAAACAGATCTGACCTTGATTCGCAAAAGAAGAACGAACCGTTGTCTTTAACATTTCGTCAAAGTCACAATCAGCGAAAATGATATTTGGGTTCTTTCCACCCAATTCAAGGGAAAGTTTTTTGAACATTGGGCCAGCCGTGCGTGCAATGTACTCTCCGGTTTTCGTTCCACCCGTGAATGAAATAGCTTTTATCTTTGGATGTTTTACGATCGCATCACCTACAGATTGACCCGTACCGTGCAAAATGTTCAAGACTCCTGCAGGCATGCCGCTTTCAGCAATTACTTCACCTAACAAATAAGCGGTGTATGGGGTAATCTCAGAAGGCTTTGCAATAACACAGTTTCCGGCTGCTAAAGCAGGAGCGATCTTCCACGAGAATAAATAAAGCGGTAAGTTCCACGGCGAAATGCACCCAACAACTCCAATCGGTTTGCGAGTAGTGAAATTTACACCCAAGCCTTCCATGTAATGCGATTCTGAAGCAACGTGTTCCACGGCAGTTGCGAAGAAATGAAAGTTCGAAACGGCTCTTGGAATGTCCACGTGTGCTGCCAAACTTAAGGGCTTTCCATTATCGCGGGATTCCGCGGCCACAAATTGCTCCATGCGTTTTTCAATTCCTTGAGATAAGCGCATCAAAATAGCACCGCGTTCCGCAGCTGGCATAGTAGACCAAATTGGGAATGCTTTTTCAGCGGCCTCAACCGCCATTTGTACATCTTCTTCTGTTGAATTTGGGATCTGACAGTACACGCTACCGGTCGCCGGTTCGTAATTATCCATGTATTGACCCAAAACCGGTACACAATAGTTGCCGTTGATGAAATTGCGAAGTTGTTCCATAGTTGGTGTTATTTCGTGGAGTACAAAGATACCGAAAGGATTTGGTTCACTTGTGATTTCTGATTGGAATCTGTTAAATTCTGAAACGCAATCCGCTGCGAATTTGAATGCCGAGTTGCATGGCCCCCAAGTAGTTGATCCCTGCTCCACACTCCAAATAGATCTGCTCCAAATTACGACCAAAGCCGTTGTTTCTGAAGAGCAAACCAGCGTGCAGATCCTGATAGATCTCCATTGGTGCACGCGGGAAATACAGGGTTGCGGCTGTGCCGGCATATACGTTCAACATCCGGTGGAAGTCGCTAACCAATGGTATGTTCGTTTTTGCCACGTAGTATTCTTTGAAAGGCGCATAGCCCCAGATTAGAAAGTCATATTGAATACTTCCCCAACCGGCCAACTGATGATCGATCCCTGCTTTGGCCGTTATTTCGGAACGCTCATAACGGTATTGTCCGTAAGCTGTAGCTAAACCCAAAACGCCATTCAGATAAGCTCCTCCCAAATCCAATCCGAATTGCATCCAGCTGTAGCCATTTGTCAAAGGCTCGCTGCTATGCGGGTCCAAACTGTCTATGGAATAATTGGGTTTGTAAAATTCGGATGAGCCGGTGCAGGTTGGGACATAACCGTATACTTGCCAACCGGAACGTTTTACGGTTTGTACCGGAAGTTCAGCGAAATAGTAAAAACTGTTCTTTCTGCCCGGAAGTGTATGCCAATAAATGGATTGTTCTTTCAGCGAATCCGCAAAGTAGCTTTTTCCGGGTTGTACGAATTGTCTGGGCACCACTAGCGTGACTTCATCGAAGAAGGGTCGGTTGCGCACCTGCACATGTTGCATCACCATGATGTCGGATCGCGGGATATCCACCAAACTCCAATCGGAGCCATTATCTGCATCACAAACTGTACAGGCTGTTGAATCCGTGCTTTTTGGTACACGGAACAAGATTCCGTAGCGTTCGAAGTCAGCGGCTCTAACTGTGGCCACATAGCGATTGCGCTTCCACCACAAGTCGCCACTGGTTTCCAGTTTCCACTTTACTTGTTTGGTATAGCCGGTTTTAGCCGACATGGAGTACACCTTCCATTTTTCATTCCAATGGTGTGTTTCGATCTCCAATTGTACCAAGCGCAGGTTGCCTTTGCGGTAATGTGTTTTCTTACAACGTGTCAGGATGGAATCGGCCAAGACGTAGCAATGTAAGGACAGCGTATCGCGTTTAAAATCTTCATCGAATTGCGTTTTTGATGGGGGCAGGACTTTGTAAAACACCACCACTTCAACACGTCTATGATTCAAATGCGCTTTTGTGGGGTCGGCTTCTTCGCCAAAGGCATAGCTGGAAATGACCAAAGTATCTCCCAATTGACGGTGCAAGTGTTTGTCCACTAATGCACAGCGTTTTTTTGAAAGTTTGAGGTTCTTCTTCTGCTTCCCGGTGCTTTCAGCATAACCATTTAGTGCAACGCTGTCCACGTTACCGATATCGTTGCGCAACATGAAGTCGTTCAACAACAATTTATTTTCCGGACTCATTCGGAATGCCCCGCCTTGATAAAAGATGGAAACGGTGTCTTGAGCAAGGCTGGTTTTTGCGCATAAAAAAACGCACACAATCCAAAAAAGCTTGGCTACGCGTGCGCTATATTTTTGATTGCTGATCATCCTCACTGCTAAGTCGTGTGAGGGAAGATAGCAATTATTCGTGAACGATCAATTTAAAACCTTTTCCATGCACATTCAAGATCTCGATGCGCGGGTCTTCTTTCAGCAGTTTACGCAATTTGGCAATGTATACATCCATGGATCTTCCGTTGAAGTAATTGTCATCACCCCAAATTGCACGTAAAGCCGCTTGACGATCCAAAATATCATTGCGGTTCTTGCAAAGCAAGTTCAATAATTGCCCTTCTTTGGTGGTCAATTTGCGCTCTTCTTCTTTCAAATGCAAAATGCGCGTTACCGGATCGAAGGTAATGGTTCCGATGGTTTGTAAACTATCTTCTTCGTTCTCGTCAGACGACGTTCTGCGTAGGATTGCGTTGATTCGCGCCAACAACTCTTCCATGGCAAATGGCTTCGTCATATAGTCGTCTGCACCGGTTTCAAACCCTTCCAATTTGTCTTCCTTCATACTTTTCGCAGTGAGGAATAAAATTGGAATTTTAGGATCTATCAAACGCACTTCTTTGGCCAAAGTAAATCCGTCCATCTCGGGCATCATAACATCGAAGATGCAGAAATCGTAGGCTTTGGTATTGAACTGTTCGTAGGCCAATTTTCCGTTTCGAGCAAGGTCAACTAGGAATCCTTTAGCTTTTAGGAAGGTTTGCAACAACTGACCCAAGTTGTCATCGTCTTCGGCGAGTAAGATGGTTTTCTGCTTGTTCATGACTTCATCGTTTTATGGTTATACGGAATTCTGATCCATTGCCAAACTGGCTCTTTACTTGAATCGCCCATCCGTAATAATCGGCTAGTGCTTTAACGTAACTAAGTCCCAATCCGAACCCCTTCACATTGTGAAGATTTCCAGTAGGAACCCGGTACAATTTATCAAAAATTTTCGAAAGGTGTTCTTTTTTGATCCCAATCCCCTGATCAGCAACACTCAGGATGATCTTATCCGGAGCTACCTCCATTTTCACGCGAACGTGGATATTTTCCTTACTATACTTGATAGCATTATCGATCAAGTTCGATATCATGTTCGTCACGTGGGTGCGATCAGCAATAATGGTTACTTCTTCATCCGGGAGATCAAGCAACAATTCTCCGTCGTTTCCGGCAATACGGAATGCTGCGGATTTTGAAACTTCACGAATCACTTCGATCAACGGCACCGGTTCTTGTTTCAATTTCAATTCACCGCGATCCATGACCGCACTTTGCAGGATAGATTCCACGAGATTGCTCAAACGCTTGTTCTCGTCACTGATCATCTTTACAAATGGAGCTGCCGGTTCGTGTGCATTGCCCATCATACTTGGGTCGTTCATCGCTTCACAAGCCAAGGAAATGGTAGAGATCGGTGTTTTGAACTCGTGTGTCATGTTCGAAATAAAGTCGTTCTTCATTTCGGAAAGGATCTTTTGGGTAAGGATCGTTTTGAACATGTAGGTGATCGCGAACACGATCAAAATAACCAAGAGCAAACTAATGATCAACGGACTACCCATAGCCTTTAAGACGAAGGTCTTTTCTTGCGGGAAGTATAAGTGTAAGGTGAGTTTGTCTTCCAGAATCTTATCCGGAAACAAAGTTACACCGGTCGTTTTGCTCGTATCCAGATCTAGCTTGTAATGTTCCGGTTGTTTGGGGAAGGTGAGTGGTTTGTTGTTTTCTTCGGTGATCACAAACGAATAGCGTAAAGGCAATTTATCTACGGCTAATTCGCTGCGAATAATGCTATCCAACAATTTCAGGTCAATCCGCTTGTTCGGTTCCATGTAAATGTTGTCCCGAAAAGTTTCCACCATCAGATCATTGATGTATTTCGCTTTCTTAACGATCTTGTGCATCACGCGCTGGTCGAGATGGTAAGCAGCACGGATAGAATCTTCCTGAAAAAGAGAATTGGACTTGCCATCAAAAAGCTCACGAATCTGGCGGACATCTCGTGCTAAAACCTCTTGTCGTGCATTCAGTCCGGAAGCAGAATCATAAGCAGTTCCCGTGACAACAAGGTAGTTTTGCAATTTCCCGTTGATCAACAGGGCCGTATCGCGAATCGAGATCGATTCTTTTACCTCAAAGAGATTCTGGAATTCCTCTTTCAACACGTCTTGGTATTGTCTGGAAACATCCTTATTGATCAAATTCGAATAGCGGTGAATGTCTTCGATCTTTTCGTGTATCAAAGAGATCCGTTCAGCCGCAGTTTTGATCTTGGATTGGAAATCATCGGATTTACGGTCGTAAAGCTGCACCGTTTGGTAGATCTGGATCAATAGCAAAGCCAGCATGGCGATCCATACGGCGGTAATAACGATATTGATGCGAATCTTGATCATGTTCCAAGAACGACGAATGTACTCGAAATGTTAAAAACGCTTAGGAGCTTAACGTTTTTTAACCTGAAAAAAGCAGCTTACTTTTTCTTAGATCCACGCTTTTTGGGCTTACCATACTTTTCTTGCATGGCTTTTTTGTGGTTGTAGCGCACGTTCACTTTCTTATTCTTGGCTTTCTTTTCGTGGAAGGCAGGACCCACATCATCGCGTTTTGGCAATTTTACTAAGACGTTTTTCATGGCAACCTCCGGTTTTTCGAAGTCGAGGATGACCTCGCTGTACTCTACAGCTTCGGGAAGTGCTTGAACGGCCAGGGTTTGGCCCATGTGTTGTTCGATGCGTGCCAGAATTTCTTTGTCCTTAGTGCCTACAAATGCAATGGCGGTTCCGCGCTGGTCGTAACGACCGGTTCTACCAATGCGGTGAATGTAGTTGTCCGGATTTTCAGGCAGGTCAAAATTGATCACGTGACTCACCGCAGAAATATCGATCCCGCGAGCTACCAGATCCGTTGCGACCAACACGCGATACGTTCCGTCATCAAAGCTTTTTACGGCATTGAAACGCTGATTTTGTGCTTTGTTGCTGTGAATGACACCAATCTTCTCCGGATACACTTCTTCCAATGCATCGAAAACGCGATCTGCCAAGGAACGCGATGCAGTAAAGACCAGAACCTTGTCCATTTCGGCTTGCGTATCCAGCAAATGAAGCAATAAGTTCATCTTCGTGGTGTAGTTCGGCACAGCATAGCCTGTTTGTTCTATACTATCGATTGGTGTGCCGGCGCGTGCTGCCTCAACCTTGATTGGATCTA